>Ga0172379_10005902_pt1 | contig 16804 bp, 16 predicted proteins | sample GrowelOW334metaG_FD_119756 | JGI IMG/M metagenome (GOLD analysis project Ga0172379, IMG submission 119756) | Groundwater microbial communities from an aquifer near a municipal landfill in Southern Ontario, Canada - Groundwater well OW334 metaG | ecosystem: Environmental > Aquatic > Deep... | reverse complement strand
GATCGCTAACTCTAAGAATATGATTTCAGGGATTCTGAAACGTCAATAGACGTTACTGGACGTTTAACCAGCGGCATCTGGGCCAGTGTTGGGATACCATCTTCATAAATCGGTTTTTGGACTTGGTATATTATCCCCAGGGGCAGTTTGTCATTTGCCTGGGTGGCTACGCCAACCGCCTTTGAATAGTCTTTCGGATCATGACCGACTTCTGAGAGTTTATACAGCCTCTGTTTGTACCATTCAAGCGTGTTTACCTTATTGAATGTCGGACATAGCTGCAAAATATTTACATAAGCAAAACCACGGTGTTGGATAGCTTGTTTAATGATCTCGGTCATTCCCGGGATGTCGGCAGAAAATGCCTGTGCGACAAATGTCGCGCCGTTAATGATAGCTGTAGCCAGAGGGTTGAACGACTGGTCAATAATGCCATATGGTGTCGATTTGGTCTTCATGCCCTTCATGCTAGTCGGAGACGCTTGACCCTGGGTCAGACTATACAGATGATTATCATGCACCAAATATGTGATATTTATGTTTGAACGGCAGGTATGCACAAAATGGCTCATCCCCTCACCGAACGCTCCACCGTCACCTGCATCAGCGATAACATGCAAATCGTGATTGGCCAGCTTTATCCCGACTGCGACTGGCAATGACCGTCCATGAATGCTGTGGAAAGAATACAAATGCCAATAATTCGCCCCATTGGACGAGCATCCGATATCAAATGCCATGGCTACCTGATGTGGCTCAATGCCCAGTTGCGCCAGCGCCATTTTGGTAGCCGGATAAATGCTGTAATTACCGCAGCCCGGACACCAGGTCGGGGTATAGGGAGATGTATAGTCTTTTTGGGTAAGCATACTTAGAGTAATTCCTTAATGGTCTCCACCAGCTCGTGCGCAAAAAAAGGCCGGCCGTCATATTTGAGAATTTTATAGTCAGGGGCCAATCCCGTCTGTTCACGCAGCCAGCCGGCCAGCTGTCCAGTCTTGTTATTTTCTACGATTGCAATTTTTTTAGCCTTTTTCATTACCTCCTGCACCTTCTCAGTTGGGAAAGGAGATATAAATACAATCTGAAGCATATTGACCTTCTTACCCTCGAGCTTCAGAACATGAATCGCTTCCTGAACTGGACCTTTGGCTGATCCCCAGGTGATCAAAGTCAGATCTGCATTTTTTTCACCTTCCAACTCAGGGTTGGGAAGATTTTTTGCAATAGCCGCTTCTTTTTTGAACCGCTTGTCCATCATCCGGGCACGTTCTGATGCGTCTTCCTCAGTAAAGCTTTTTTCGTTATGCTCGTCACTATTGGCAATATGCATGCCACCCTTTGTCCCGGGAAGGGTACGGGGCGAGACGCCATTCACGGTATCCAAATAACGTAAATACGGTTCATCGGTCTTCAGATCCTTTTCATGTACGATCATTCCCCGTTTGATGGGCTCATTTTTTAATTCCTTTGGATTCACCCACTTATGGCTTGAGCCGAGATATTTGTCCATCATGACGACGACTGGCGTCTGGAACTCTTCGGCAATATTAAACGCCTGCTGGATATATTGGTAGCTCTGCTCTACATCTCCAGGCGCTACAACGACACGGGGGAACTCACCCTGTGATGCGGATAGGACAAACTTTAAATCCTCCTGGCCGGTCCATGTCGGCATGCCGGTGGACGGCCCGGGACGCATACTTTCCACGATGACCAGCGGCACCTCCACCATGCCAGCCATGCCCAATGCCTCGACCATCAGGGCAAACCCACCCCCTGAAGTTGCAGTCATGGAGCGGACGCCAGTATATCCAGCGCCAATTGCGGCACAGATGGCGGTAATTTCATCTTCCGTATGTTTAACTACCATGGAGTATTTCGGTGCCTGGGCGGCGAACACATGGAGTATTGATGTCGAAGGTGTCATCGGATATCCGGAATAAAAATTGCACCCAGCTTTGATGGCGCCCCAGGACAGGGCATCATTGCCTGACATCAAAAGCCGGCCAGGATTGTCCTGGATCTTAAGCTGAAAAGGTGAATTATTTTGCAATTTTTGCCTGATATGTTCATACCCGGCTTTTGCGGCCTTGATATTTACCTCAGCGACTTTTCCATCTTTTTTCTTTAAGGAAAAATTCAGCTCAATAATTTCCTTCAATCGGTCAAACGGTACTCCGCAGGCAGCAAAACTCGCTCCCAATGCAACAGTATTACGGCCCACTCGTTCAGCACCGGAATCTATCGACAGCTTTTCCATAGGGATACCGATCACAACGGCTTCCTTGGCGAACTCAGAAGCTTCAGCCTTGGTATTGTCTGAATTAAAAATTACGATGGCGTTCGGGGATAATTCGATCTTCTGATAATCGATAGTTGCACGGTTTAAAGCCACGAGAATATGGATGGGACGCCGTACACCAAAAATAGGATCAGGCGAAACACTTACCTCATAGGTATTATGCCCGCCACGGATAAGTGACGGATATTCCGTATAATCAAAAACAAATTGGCCGGCTCTCAGCATAGCCCGGCTAAACATAGCCCCGGCAGACATGATGCCGTATCCTGCCTCACCGCCGATTTTCCAGTTGAAATTATTCTGTGTCATGGTGAAATTATACAATATTTTTGCATGCTTGGGCAATGGCCAGCTCTTCGTCCGTTTTTACCACTAATACCGGCACGTTTCGTAGAATTGATAAATTTTTTAGCGCTAACCGACGGATAATTGAGCTGCGCTCGCCCATTGAACCAGTAAAGACAACTGCGTGGACATTTCCAATTATCCCGGCGTATGCGGAGATGTACAGCTGTAACCTGGCTATAAACACTTTCAGCGCCAATTTCGCATTTTTTCGCTGCTGGCTGCTGAATGATGGCCGTCCGACATATCTGACGACAGGATATCCAGCTGCTTTAAGTATTTCCCGCATGTCCGAAGAAAAACCCGACAACCCGAGCAGACCTGACTCATTATTTAAGATCTGTTCAACTCGAACAGGTGAAAGATGCATTTTTTTTTGGATATAGAGTGGAATAATCGGATCCAGATCACCCGATCGGGTACCCATCACCAGACCGGCTGTAGGCGTAAAACCCAGCGAACTATCGATAGCGTGGCCTTTTTTAAAGGCGGCCAACGAACAACCATTTCCTAGATGAATAGTTAAAACATTTAATGTACGCAATGTTTTTTTTAATTGTATGCCAGCCTGTTTGGCTGCATACCCATGTGATATCCCGTGAAACCCGTACTTCTTGATGCCCAGCTTGTTGCTCAGTGACAAAGGCAGGGCATACTTGGCATACTCCTCTGGGATTGAACAAAATATTCCCGTATCAAATACGGCGACATTTTTTGTTCTCGGGAATTGTTTTCGGCATTCTTTTATGACTTCGATGTTTTTTGGGTTATGTAATGGTGCCAGTGGACTGAAAGATTCAATCTGGCGCAAATTTTTTTTCGTGATGATAATTGGACTGCTGAATAATTGGCCACCGTGGACAACCCGGTGTCCGATAATGCCCAGTCCCGGACCGTACATGCCAATTTTTGACAATGCAAGCCTGATGGCAGAACGGTGATTCATTATCGTATGTAAAAACACCTTTCCATTTACGGTTATGAATGAACGTGATAAGCCGATCCGTTCCACTTGCCCAGTAACCAGCGGCCGCCCCATCCGTCCCCGTTCATACAGCTTAAATTTAAGTGTAGCTGAGCCCGCATTACAGACTAATATATTTTTATTCTCCATGCGGTACAATATAACTTTTTAGTCGTTCTCCTTCCCGCTGTACCAACTCACTCCCATAATCGCCACTATGACGTGCCTGACCCTCATACGAAACTTGTTTTTCGTCCAAATGTATATTTATTCGCATATCATCCCCTCTCATTTCAAGATAGACATGGTACCTGGGATAATTCAGTGAACGGAGTCGGCGAATATAACTAGTTTGCTGAGAGCGCTGATCGTAATGCTCATGATATCCGAGCCGATTCATGAGTATTTTCCAGTTCAAGTTACGTGATTGCGGAATTATAAATTGCATGTTTTACCCCACAATTTCTGCTACGTCGCCCTGACTGACACCGGCAGCATTAGCCTCATCGGTATCAAGCATGAAAGATAACTCATCTATTCCGGCACGAGAACGGACGATGACATTATGAAAAACCAATCCCCGGACACCAGGGATACAAATCGAAATGACGTCTAAATCCTTCAGCCCCCATGCCTGGGCCTGCATCGGTGAGATGTGCAAATGTCGTTGGGCAGTAATGACTCCTGACTGTAATTCAATTTCACCTTCCGGGCCGACCAGGCTTATCCCGCCCCCCGATTGCTCGATAACGCCTGAGCGTGCGACCTGGGGTTTAATACCGAGCCAATACCCGTCTGTAACGCTAATCTCCACCTGAGTGGCCGGACGGACGGGGCCAATAATCCTCACATGTTCAAATGTTTTTTTTGGTCCGGCGATCCTGATTGTTTCCTCAGCGGCGTACTGACCTGGCTGGGAGATTTTCTTCGCAATTTTCAATTCATAATCCTTCCCAAACAGGATATCGCGATCCGGTGCAGAAAGGTGTACGTGCCGGGCTGAAATTTCGATCGGGACAGACTTCTTTTTCATAATCAGGATAATAATAAATTATGACCAGTCATCTCTTCGGCTGGGGCGATTCCCATATAGGTAATAATAGTCACGGCGACATCCGACAGGATGCCGGACGGAGGCAGCATGGACAGGTCGTGCTGCTGGATCAGATCGCGGTACAGTACCTGCCCTTCCCAGGACTTGCTTATCGCGATAAATGGCACCGGATTTACGCTATGCTCCTTGTCCAAGGCGCCAGTCTGCAGGTTGGTCAGCTCCTCTCCATTTCCATGGTCTGCCGTGATAAAAACCAATCCGTCGTATTCAAGCACTTTACGCACCACTTTACCTAGACAATCATCGACTGTCTCTACCCCCTGGACGGTCGCTTCGATATTCCCGCTATGCCCCACCATATCAGCATTGGCATAATTTGCCACGATAAAATCATATTTTTTTTTGGCCATTTCTTTCAGCAACCGACTCGTCAGCTCATCGGCACTCATGGCGGGCTTTTGGTCATATGACGATACGCCCGGTGACGGGATGATCACGTTATCCTGGCCTTTGTATGGCACTTCATTGCCGCCGTTGAAAAAATAAGATACGTGGGCATATTTTTCTGTTTCTGCAATATGCAGCTGTTTCAAGCCGAGTTCGGACACTAACCGGCCCATTGGAAAATTTATCAGCTCAGGAGGGAAAGCGACAACAGCCGGAATATCCTTATCGTACTCTGTCATGGAAACAAAAAACAGATGTTTCAGGTAATGCGGCCTGGGAAACTTGTCAAAGCCGGGCAGAATAAATACTTTGGTCAGCTGGCGCGCCCGGTCCGGCCGGAAATTGAAAAAGATAACTGAGTCGTCATCCTTGACGACAGCTGTTGGCTTCCCGGCTTTGCCGATGACCGTCGGGATAAACTCCTCATCATACACGCTTTTAGCGTATGAACGCTTTATGGCTGCCAGCGGATCCGTAGCATACTCAGCTGCTTCGCCGAGGGCAATGGCATTGTATGCCTTTTCCTCACGGTCCCAGCGATTATCTCGGTCCATGGCGTAAAAGCGTCCGGATAATGTGGCAATTTTCCCTATCTTTAGCGTCTCAAGCTTTTTCTGGATGCGTTGGACAAACCCGAGTCCGCTGTCCCGTGGTGCGTCCCGGCCGTCTAAAAATAAGTGCACATAGAGTTCTTTGACTTCCTGCTGCTTGGCCAATTCGATCAGTGCTTCCAGATGGTCAATGGAACTGTGCACCCCGCCAGAACTGGTCAGACCCATCAGATGGAGCGCTGACTTATTTTTCTTGGCATGGTCAATTGCCTTCAGGAAGGCGTCATTTTTAAAGAAAGTACTGTCTGTAATGGCCCGTGATATACGCGGCAAATCCTGGTACACGATCCGGCCGGCTCCCAGATTCAAATGGCCGACTTCAGAATTGCCCATCTCTCCCCATGGCAAGCCGACCGCCTCACCCGATGCCTGGAGGCTGAGAGTCGGGAACGTACTGATCAGCCAGTCAAAATTCGGAGTCTTGGCAATCGAAATTGGATTGCTCGGAGAGGGCGGTGCGATGCCCCAACCGTCTAAAATTATCAGGACTGTTGGTTTATGTGGAATTTGCATAATAATTTGTTTCCCATGACTTGGGGCTTCGGCATGTCCATAATATCTAAAATTGTTGGCGCAATATCTGCCAGGACGCCATTCGACATCCTTAAATTCTTTGGGATGTTTTTATTGACAAGAATAAACGGTACGGGATACCCTGAGTGTGACGTATTGATCTGACCAGACTTGATATCCTTGACCTCCTCAATATTACCATGATCAGCGGTAATGATCATTGTCGCCTCTTTCTTGATCACTTTTTTCACCAATTTTCCCAGACAACTGTCCACCACTTCCACTGCTTTGATGCATGCCGCCAGGTCACCCGTATGTCCGACCATGTCTGCATTTGCGTAATTCATGACGATAAAGTCATACTTATTCTTTTCCAGGGCCTGCAGCACGACATTGGTAAGTTTATTGGCACTCATGGCGGGTTTGTCCCGGTACGTATATGCTTCAGGCGATTTTATGATTACCCGATCTTCCCCGGCGACAGGCTGGTCATAACCGCCATTGAAAAAATAAGTGACATGGGCATACTTTTCTGTTTCAGCCACGTAGAGTTGGCGCAGTCCCTTGAGAGCGAATGGGAGAGTATCCACCACCATTCGGGAGGGATACGCGGCCAGCACTGGAGATAAATCCGGACCAAAATCCGTTAAAGTTACAAAGCACAAATTCTTAAGCTCCTTTTCCCTCCTGAAACCATCGAAACCTTTCTGGACAAACGCCTTTGTCAGTTGGCGAACCCGATCCGAACGCAAATTGAAAAAAATTATGGCGTCGTTATCCCCGATCCGTCCTTCTTTTCCAGGAGGGTTAATAACGGTCGGACGCAGGTATTCGTCATTCTCATGCCGGTTATATGCCTGCAGGATGGCTTCTTGAGCGCTTTTCGTCTCATGGCCCGTACCGATAGTCAGGGCATCATAAACCATTTTTGTCCTGTCCCATTCATGGATTCGGTCCATGGCGTAAAATCGACCGGCAATTGTGGCGATCTTCTCGCCATTTTGCAGTGACCTCTCCACCTTTGATAACAGCTCGGGTGCCAGGAATTGATAGGAGTCCCTCCCATCTGTAAAAAGATGCAAATACACCTCGGAAACATGCCTAAGCCTGAATAGTGTGATGAGTGCCAATAGATGATCCGGGTCAGCATGCGCTGACTGTTCGGCTGTCATTAAACCCATGATATGCAGTTTTGATTTATTTCGCTGCACATGTTGGATAGCGGATATGAAAGCCGGGTTCTTGAAAAAAGAGCCGTCATTGATGCTTTTTGAAATAATGACAGAATCCTGTTCGACGATCCGGCCGGCACCGATATTCATATGGCCGGCCTCAGAATTTCCGTCCTGATGCGGCGGCAGTCCGGCATCACGGCCACAGGCCCCCAATAACGAATGCGGGTAGCGCCTGAGAATGGCATCCATATGCGGTGTTTTAGCCAGGGCAATAGCATTTCCGGTACGAATTTTGGAAATCCCCCAGCCATCCAATACAACCAATACGAAAGGAGGGCGCTGAATTTTTTTGACTTTAGACATTACGAGTTGTAAGTAATTCTTTCTCAATAGCCATCAGTCGGTTGTATTTTGCCACACGTTCGCCGCGAGCCGGCCCGACTTTGATATACTCCGCATTCACCGCCACAGCCACATCCACCAGGAACGAATCATTTGTTTCTCCGCCGCCGCGATGGGACACAACCTGCCAAAACCCATGTTTCTGCCCTAACTTGATTGTCGCGATCGTTTCTGAAAGGGTACCGATCTGATTGAGTTTTATTAGTACTGCATTAATGGCTTTTTTCTGGATGGCCATCTTTACACGTTCGGTGTTTGTGACCGTCAGGTCATCTCCGATCACACGTACCCTGTCCGCAATAGTCTTATACAAATGGACCCAGCCATCCCAGTCGTCCTCAGCCAAGCCATCCTCAATACTGATAATGGGATATTTCCTGACCCATTCCTGATACAAACCAACCATCTGTACTGCAGACAAGCCCGTCCCCTCTCTCTTCAGGATGTATTTCCTGTCCTTCGCGTCATACAACTCAGAAGCGGCCGGATCCAGTGAAATACTGATGTCTTTCCCCGGACGGAAACCAGCCTGCTTGATCGCCTCAACCAGTAGCGATAACGGCGATTCATTTGTCTGTAGACCTGCCGGGGCAAATGCCCCTTCATTTCCGACATTGGTATTCAACCCCTGCGATTTGAGCACTTGTTTTAATGACTGATATGTTTGTTCTCCCCAGCGAACAGCTTCGGCAATCGTTGAGGCGCCATTAACTGATAACAAGTATTCCTGCATATCTGTAGAATTATCAGCATGTTTGCCGCCCTCAATGACAACCATCATCGGTTTTGGCAGAATCCATTTCTTGTGGGTTACATTGTACGCTTTCCGGATATAGGCATATAACGGGAGCTTCTGTGATTCTGCAGCAGCCCGGGCTAATGCCAGAGAAACCGCCAAAATCGCATTACCCCCCAAACGTTTTTTATTGGGCGTCCCGTCCAAATCTATAAGTACCTGGTCAAGCCCAGGGAAACGATTGATCGAGGTACCGACCAGTTTCGGCGCAATAATTTTATGGATGTTCGCACAGGCCTTGAGCATGCCCTTACCGCCGTATCTTTTCTTGTCACCGTCCACCAACTGCCAGGCTTCATGGGTTCCCGCCGATACTCCAAAAGGCACGGAAGCGATTCCCATAATTCCGTTTTCCAGGCACACCTGGCACTCGATAGTCGGGCTGCCGTCTGACGCCAGTATTTCCCTGGCAGTGATTGACGTGATTATGTGCGGCATGTGTTATTTCTCTATTAACGGCTCAAGTCCGGCCAACGTACCTTTTTCGAGGAATTCCAGCATAGCCCCCCCTCCGGTTGAGACAAATGAAAACTTATCTTCCAGGCCAAGCGTGTGGATTGCGTCTACGGTCTCTCCGCCACCGACAACGCTCTGTAAATCCGTCTGCCCTGCAATCGCTTTGGCAATATCGTATGTACCGGTAGCAAACTGCTCAATTTCAAAATACCCCATTGGTCCATTCCAAACGAGCGTCTTGGCCTGCTTAATGATCATTTTATACAGCTCCACCGTATCTGGTCCGATGTCCAGGATGATTTGATCGGCGGCGACACTCCCGACTGCCTTTTTTTCGATCGGAACTGACTCCTTGATCTCACTGGCAGTCACGACATCAACAGGAATTTTCAGACGAGTATCGGTCAGGGAAAGCGATTGGGCTGCCTGCATCATTTTTTCCTCAATGAGGGATTTACCTACCTGGACGCCCTGTGCTTTCAGTATCGTATTGGCCAGAGCCCCGCCGAGCAGCAGATAATCAACTTTCTTCATCAGACTGGTAATCAAATTTAATTTGGTGGATATTTTTGCGCCCCCGATAATCGCAATAAGCGGTCGGGGCGGATTATCGGTAATCTGGCTGAGAGCCCGTATCTCCTTGTTTAATAGCGGACCGGCATATGATGGCAGGAACTGCGGGATGCCGGTGATTGACGCCACGTCACGGTGAATCTGCGCAAAAGCATCATTAATGAATATGTCGCCGTTTTTTGCTAATGCCTTCGCATATTCCAGATCCATGCCGCTCTCACCGGCTTCACCGGTATGGAAACGGACATTTTCCAGCAGAATAACGGACTTTTGGGGGACCTTCTCGATATAAGCCGCTACTTCATCCCCGATACAATCCTCAAAAAAATGCACCGGCTGGCCGAGCAATTCCGTGAGCCGGCTGCTGACTGGCGCCAAACTCATCTCTGGCACTACTTTTCCGCCAGGACGCTGAAGCCATGACATGAGGATGACTTTCGCCCCCCTGGCCTGCAAGTCTTTTATGCTGGGAATAATTGCCTTGATCCTGGCGTCATCATCAATTGCCAACCGTCCATCTTCATCATGATAATGGACATCAAGAGCCACGCGTAAAATTACGCGTTTCCCAGATACATCCACGCTATCAGCTAAGCGTAGTTTCATATCACATGTAACATTATTATTTTGATTTTATATGGTTTATCATAGCATATTTTCGACAAAAAATCAACCGCCTTTGCGAAAAACGGCCACTTTACGCTAAGTATGCTACTTACCCGATTCTCAGCCTGATCGCTTCGACAATTTCAGTTAGTTTTACATCTGACTTGCTCAGTAAGGTGCATTTTCCTTCACGAACCGCCTCAACTACCCTCGGATCTTCGCCAAAATTTGTCAGGACGATGACAGGGACGGCTTTGCCCCATTCATCAGTCTGCAATTTTTGCAATACTGCCATGCCGTGCATTTTGGGCATGATTACGTCCAGCAGAATCAGATCTGGATGGTTTTCCAAAGCCATAGGTAAACCGATTTCGCCATTTTCTGCTTCTAAAACAGCGATGCCGTTCTGTTCCAATTCATTTTTTAAAATGCGCCGGAGCGATTCTTCGTCTTCGATGAGTAGTACTGTCTTAATGGCTTTCATATATAAAAAATTTCTTTTAATTATTTTTTTGGTGCTTGGGATTCAAGATCTTTAAGCATGGTTACCAGCCTGTGGCTCGCGTCATTAATCTCCTTGACGTATTCCGCTTGTTCCGAAGTCAGGGCCCCAACATTCCCGTCTAATAATGATTCGGAGTACAATTGGATGCTCGTCAATGGTCCCTTGATCTTATGAGCCGCCTCACTGATAAACCTGTGGCCTGTCAATGCGTCTTGGGTTTGTTGTGCTGTTTGATCGGCAGACATGCGTTTACAGTTTGAGTTTTTCTTTCGCCTTTGCAACGATATCCTGAAGCCGTACATCGAATTTTTTCATCAACTCGCAGCGGCCTTCAGCGACCGCCCGCACTACTTTCGGATCATCAGCGTAGTTCGTCAAGAGGATTACCGGTATGGCCTTGCCCCATGGTTCCAGTTGGAGATTTTCCAGCATATCCACTCCGTGCATTTTTGGCATGATCACATCCAGCAGAATCAGGTCAGGCCGTTCGGATTTGGCCAGATCCAGCGCTTGCTGGCCATTTTGGGCCACAATAATTGACACATTTGGCACTTCCTTAAAAGCGTCTAAAACTGCCTGACGGATTGACGCCTCATCCTCGGCAATAAGGATTTTTTTAGTGTCCATGCGTTTGTATTTTTACTGGTTAGTCGTCAATGGCTCCCACGATTTTACTGTACCACAATAGTAAAAAACTGTCAGGCAACAATCCAACCCGGTACTCCGGCAAATATTGCTGAATGTCACGCTTACTTTATCGCCGACATATGACCTAAATTGCTCCTTCATTGAATCATATTTACCCAGACCGACCTCGCTGTTTTCAGTCGTCAAAACGCCATACGACTCACTCGGCGTACCATACCCTTTGACAAAAACCGTCCCAGTTACGGTCGTGTCAACATTGCTGACGATGTTTACCGCTTGATTTGTCGGTTCATTCGTATTATTTGTGATTGCCTGGTTTACGACCGCGACGTTGGTATTGTTCGTCTGGTTAACGCTGATTGAATCGCCCAGTTTCAAGAATAGGAAAATTCCGCCACCGACAACAACAATGACGACCGCGATGATAGTGATGATTATACTTTTTTTCATATTATTCAAATTATCTGTTATTAAATTATATTTTTGGGATTTGACTTATCACCTGATCGGCCCGGTCAAAAAACTTCAATTCTGACAAGAATTCTCTCGGTAAACTGCCCATATTCATCATAGTAGTCAGCAAGCCGATCCAGTAATTATGAACAAAAACCAACTGCGGGAACTGTTCGGGATGGTACGCACGATTACGCAAATGGACGATAGCCCGCATCAGGACCATCAATGTGCCCAATCCGCCGCGGAACAGTACCATGATCGGGGCGCAGGTGGCCAGCAATTCAACCCGTGACTGGGGGGCATTGACTGTTACGGCGATGACTTCGGGATCCATTTCCTTTTCCAATTCAGGGAATACGATACCGATCGATTTTTTCGGCACCGCCTGGGCTACGGCATGCATAATGCCCGTCGACCGGCCGCCATGCAAAAGGACGCCGCCCTGGCTGACGATCATCGAGGCCAGCATCGCCGCTTCATGCGACTGAGGATGTTCAGGAGGCAACGAGCCGCTTCCACTTACCGCGACGACCAATCCCCTGCTTTCATAGGTCAGTAAATGCTCTTTGGAAGACGAGTGAATTGCCAGCCATGCGGAAGAGTTTTTTATTTCACCGGATTTCAACAATTCACCAAGTACACGGCGTTTTTTTTCCTCATAAATTCCTGCTAATTTTTCAGGCATACGGTTGCAAATAGTTACTCGTAACGGAGCGCATCAAGCGGGTTGATTTTTGCGGCCCGGCGGGAAGGATACAGTCCGGTTACGACACTGATAATGAATACGAGACCCAGTACTGCCCCCAGGAAAATCATCGGCGAATAAAAAATTTCCACCGGTTCGCCGCCGGCGCGTTTGGCCAGGTAATTGAGTGCAAAATTTACTATACGGCCGGCACCCAGCCCAATGCCGATACCGACCAGACCACCCAGCATACCGATGACGATCGATTCGGTCAAAAACATGAAATAGATATCCTTGGATGTTGCTCCCAGAGACCGCATCAGGCCGATTTCCCTGGTACGTTCGAGCAATGAAACGGTCAACGTGTTAAGCGCGCCCATGGCCGCGACAAACATGGCGATGGCACCGAAACTGGCCACGACGATTTCAAAAATGAAAAATATTTTATCGATCTGGCCGACAGTATCAGCGACCGAATCCACCTGGTACCCCATCGCTTCAATTTGTTTGCGCACCTCGGGCAATTTTGACTCATCAGTCACCTTGACCCGGGCCAAGTTATAGTCCTTGGCTCCTGTTTGGTCGTCTACCTTCACTTTTGCCGCATTGTAATCCGGCGTAAAGCCTAGTTTTTCTAAATATCCGATCGGTAAATATGCAATTGACAGGTCGCTCGTATCACTCAAAGTGCCTACGACACTCACCTGCTCCTCCACGGGTTTTGTATCAAGGCTGGTTCCATCCGCTGATTTTATCGGCACAAGTAATTTTAACGTAAGCTGGGAGTTGACCGCCTGATTCGGGTCGCCAAGTCCGATTAGATTGAGGGCAGTACTGGTAATAAGTATTTCCGGCACGTCTTGTCCGGTGAATTCCTTCCCTGTTGCTATTTTTACCCCCTCCATTGATAAAAATTTTGGGTCGATGCCATAAATGGCCACGTCAGTGACCGACTCAGCCCGGGCTACTTGGCCGGACAACGACAAAGACGGACTGACATTCTTTACACTGTCAATATTCTGGAATTCATTGATAGTGTCCTGATTCAATTTCAGCAGGGTCGACTCACCTTTGGACACATCCAATATCGTCAAGGCCTCGGCATTGGTGACCTGGCTTTTAATGAGCTGTTGCAGGCCAAAGCCGAGTGAAACTAAAAAAATCACCAAAGCAATGCCGATGGATACTCCGCCAATCGTCAGGATACTACGCAATTTTCTGCGCCTGAGGTTGGATGTTGATAAATTGACGACAAATGAGAAACGCATGTACGGTTATTTATTTCTTGAATTGTTCGCTGCCTTCGATAATAGTGCCGTCACGCACATATATAGTTCGTGATGCGTACCGGACATAATCAATGTTATGGGTAACCATCATGACCGTCTTATGCTCCTTTTCATTCAGGTCCTTGAACGTATTCATAACGCGTTCAGCTGAAACGCTGTCCAGGTTTCCGGTCGGCTCGTCTGCCACAATAATGGGCGGATCATTGATCAGCGACCGGGCCAATGAAACCTTTTGCTGCTGGCCGCCGGACAATTCTGTCGGGTAATACAATCCATGATCGGCCATGCCCACCTGTTTTAAGCGCATCCAAGCCTGCTCCCGCCGTATTTTCTTTTTTATGTTATTTAAGGCCAGGGGCAGAGTCACGTTATCGAGCACACTAAACGACCTGATCCAGTCAGAGCGCTGGAAAATGATGCCATACACGCCATACCTTATCTTGGCGATTTTGTCCGTTTTCATGTAGGTAATATCCGTGCCGTTCAAAACTACATGGCCGGTCGTTGGCGCTTCCAGCCCCAGCAGAATGTTCAGCAGGGTGGATTTCCCCGATCCGGAGGGGCCCAGGATGATAATAAACTCTTCCGGATATATTTTTAAATTGATGTTTTTCAATACACTGATGACGTTTTTACCGACGACAAAAGACTTGCTGACATCATTGACCTCGATGACGGCCTTTTGGGTGTTCTGGCTTGCTGATGCACTTTCTGCCGCTAACTCGGCGATGGTCTTTTCCTTCACGGCGGTCATTTCTTGCGCCATATCTACTCAATTTACCAATTTTTATTTTTCTTGCCCCTGTTGGCAAGAATTAAAGAGTAATTCTTGTATTACTATAGCAAAAAAATGAATATTAGTCAAAAATACAATAAAAAGTAAAAAACATCAAAAAACCCCAATTATTAAGAGTAAATTATTAATTATTAGCGCTACCTACTGCCAAAAGCGCTCCCGATGTTCCCTAGCCAGGAGAAGGTTTCTTCCAGATTCGTAATGATCAGCTGGAGGAAAGATTCCCGCTTCCGTGAAGTCAGGACAGTATAGGAATTTGATTTCGTCACATTACCCGCCTTGTCACGGGAAACTACGCGGAAATGGTATGTCTTGGCCGGCGTCAATTCCGCAATGACCGTCAGGTGCTCCATGACCAATTCGGCGTTCTCCTCCGTCGTATCGGTGAAATCCGTGCTGGACATGCCGACGCCGAATTCAACCTGTGACGTGGTAGGCTCATTCGTCTTCCATGAAACAACGATCTGAATCTTTGACGCGTCCCCCGAACCGATAGTATTTGACTCCGAGGAGACTCCGAACACTTCAGGCGGCGTCGTATCCTGGAGTGTGGTAAATTCTTGCTCCGCGGATACAGCCTCATATCCATATGAATCCGCACCATGCGCTTTGAATTTATATATTGAAGCGTCTTCCAAGCCATACAGAAGAATCGAATGGTCTGTCACCATGGCCGTATTGCCCTGAGTCTTGGGGGCGATACTGTCTCCATAATACTCGACTGAGGACGTGGTCGGGACGTTCGTCTTCCAGAATACTTCAGTCTGGCCTTGCGACTTGTTCTTCGTCGAAATATCGGATACCTTCGGGAACGTCTGCGTGGAGAACGTATAATCATCGGAGGTGATCGGGTTGCCGTTGCGATCCTCGCCACCGATCCGTAAATGATACAACGTGCTGTCTTTCAGATTCTCCAGCTTGACGGTATGGGTGAGAGAATAAGACCCGGTCGTATCAGAGTACGTCAACCCATAATTCGCCGTAGTGCCATAACTGATCAATGCCGTTGTTTCCTTATTCGTCTTCCAGCTGATAATCGTGTCATAGAGCCTGATATCGGCAATCTTTAAATCAAGCACGCGCGGCGCCTCAAGCGTCGTAAATGAGGCTACTGTGGAATATGCCACATTTTCGTCGACATCGATGCTCTTCACCTGGAAGTAATACGTCGTTTCAGCTTTCAAACCGGTGACCTTTACCGAATGGTCGATAACAAGGTCGGCAGTTCCCTGCTCCTTGGAATAATCCGTAGCTGTCGTACCGAAATCAACAAATGATGACGCGATACGTTCAGTGCTCCACGTGACGACCGCGGAGAATGAATCAGGTACCGCCACCGGAGATTTCGTGATGGCCGGCGGAGAAGTAAACCGGCCTTCTGGTTTGTCAGAGACAACTTTGGTCGGCTCGGATGTCGCCTGTGCCTTGTCCCGAGCAGTCACTTTGTAGTAATACGTGGTCTCGCTGTTCAAACCGGTATCGAGATACCCGGTGGAAGTGATGGTGGCAATTTCGCTGAACGTCACGCCATCAATGGCCCGGTAGATAGTATAGTAGATCGTACTGTCATCGATAGCCTGTGCTTTGGCGCCTCCCGCTGCTGTTGCTGCCGGCGCATCCCATGTCAATGTCAGCAGGAATCGTTTGGCATCCCGATCTGACGAGTCAACCAGTGTGATATTCTGCGGCGGATTAGGTGGAGTCGTATAGGCTGTAAAATCAGCAGAACCATAATTATTATAATTGACGTTACCTCCGTCATCGACAGCCACAACATAAAACGTATTCGCCCCTTGACGAGTAGCTGCAGCATATGCCGCCACTGTAGTCGACGTGGTAGTCGTAGTATTATCCGCAGTCGGAGTTGAATTGACTGAATACTTGTAGCTAGCCACGACCACTCCTTCGTCAGCCGGCTTGGTCCAGGAAAATGCGAAACTGTTCGTGGTGCCGGATGCGGGCGTGGCCGTCACGCCAGTCGGCGCTGACGGAGCACCGAGCGTAGTAAATGTGTAATCTGAAGATAACCCGACATTGCCGTCCACATCAACCCACTTCAAACGATAGTGGTATTCTGTGTTGGGGCTTAAATTGGTGAGCGAGACGGTATGTTCCTTGACCAAATCGGATGTACCCGGTTCGCCTTCACCGTAGCTGGTAGTCTTGCCGTACTGGACG
>Ga0172379_10005901_pt1 | contig 16806 bp, 12 predicted proteins | sample GrowelOW334metaG_FD_119756 | JGI IMG/M metagenome (GOLD analysis project Ga0172379, IMG submission 119756) | Groundwater microbial communities from an aquifer near a municipal landfill in Southern Ontario, Canada - Groundwater well OW334 metaG | ecosystem: Environmental > Aquatic > Deep... | reverse complement strand
TTTTGATTGGCAAAAAGCCAAGCAATGCTTGCAATTGCCAAGACCAAAAAAACAGCCGAGAATATTTTTAGTTTTTTATTTTTGGCCAAAATAACCAAAAGTCCGATTAAGCAAAAAACACTAAAACCAAATCCGACAAAAGCGCCGGAAATATCGGAATTTTTTAAAATTATCAAAAGAAAAACCAAAGGAAAAAGATAAACCCAGCGCAAAAGCCGACTCTTTTCTTTGAAAAATAAAATCAAAGCGAAATAAATATTAAAAATAGCGTAAGCCGCGACATACTCGGTATTGCCGATACTGCTGATCGGATTCTTGATTGCCAATCCATAAATAGCGACCGCCGTAGAACAAGCTACCGACCAAGACAAAAACCAGCGCCAATCCTGCCAATTTTGAAAAACCGTAATGATAATAAAATAAAGAAGTAGAAAATGAGCGACAGAAAAAAGTCCGGTCATCCTTTCCACGTTACCCCAAAAACTGAAATGGAAATTTACTCCGGTAAAACAAGAAAGCAAAACCACGCCAAAATAAGCGAGAAGCCCGAAACTAATCAAACGCTTTTTGTATTTAAACGGATTAAATTCCGGGTATTTCAAAATAAACGAGATCCAAAAAACCCCTAAAATTTCCAACCAAAGATTAAACGACAATTGTTTGGAAGAAATATAAGGGAAAAGCAAATGCTTAAAAACAAAAAACACAGCCAGCAAAGAAATCGCTGAGCCAATTTTTAGAATTAGCAAATATTTTTTTGAATTCATAAAATATTATCCAATTTTTTCCTGGATTTTCTTCACCACGTCTTCTAGACGCCAATCGGATTTGATCAAGAAATCATGCACGCCATTGTCTTGCGCTTTTCGTACCATTTCGGCGTCGCTTAAGTTAGTCAAAATAATCACCGGAATTTCCTTGCCTTCTTTGTTCTTTTGCAGTTTCTCCAGCATAGTAATGCCGTCCATCTTGGGCATAATTATATCCAACAAAATCAAATCCGGTTTTACGGTCAAAGCCATTTCCAAACCCATTTGTCCATCTGAAGCCACGCTGGTTTTGTATCCGGAAAAAGCTAGTTTATTATTCAAAGCCGAAGCAATCGGCACATCATCTTCAATAATTAAGATTTTTTTTATTTTTTTTGGCATATTTAAAATTTTCTAAGTTAAGGGCTTACTTCCTTCGGTTTTTTTCCAGCCAGACAAAGGAAGGGCGACGTAAAAAGTTGTGCCTTTGTTTTCCGTGGAATCAAACCAGATTTTTCCCCCAACTTTGTCAACAATTGACTTAATAATATAGAGCCCCAGACCAGTACCCGTAGTATCACTACTCCTAACATTATCAGCTCTATATAGTTTTGTAAATATTTTGTCTTTAGCATTGCGCGGGATACCCAGACCGTTGTCTGTAACCGCAATCAAGATATCTTGATCTTTTAACTTGATTTCTAACTTAACTTTGCCATTAGCCGGCGTATACTTAATCGCGTTAGACATTAAATTTTGAAAAATCATCCTCGCCAATTTCGTGTCAGCGTTATAAATCGGCAAATTCGGTTCGTGCACAAAACTGACTTCCATTTTTTTGGCTTCAGCGTCGGGACGCAGTTCGTTAATCAAGCTTTCCCCCATTTTCACCAAATCCACCGGCTCCGGATCAATGGCGAAAGTGCCAAGCTCAATGCGAGAAACATTCAAAAGTGAATTTACCAAATCCACCATTCTGTGTGTTCCTTCATAAATTTCGGTTAAATAATTTTTCTGCTCATCGTTTAATTTTCCGGCGTCGCCAGATAAAAGCATTTCCGTATACCAATTAATACTAGTAAGCGGGGTGCGTAATTGGTGCGAAGACAAAGACACAAATTCGGTTTTTGCTTTGTCTACTTCCCTCTCTTTGGTCACATCACGAAAAACAACTACGCAACCAATAACCTTTCCATCTCTATCCTTAACTGGCGAAGCACTATCGGAAACCGCGACTTTTTCGCCGTTTTTATTAACCAAAATAGTGTGATTAGACATTTCCTTGGGTTCGCCGGTTTTTATCACTTCATGAATAAAACTGTCCGCTTTTTCCCCTGTTTTTTCATCATTAAAAACCAAAACCTCATCATAGCGCTTGCCGATGGCCTCTTTTACCGTAAAGCCGGCAATTTCCGCCGCTACCTGATTAAACAAAATAATCTTGTAATTTTCATTTACCACAAACACCCCATCACCGATGGAATGAACGATCGTGTCAATCTTGTCCCGCTCTTGCAAAGTGAGTTCTTTTTCTTTCTCCACGTCTTCCAAAATATTCAAAACTGCTTTTTGTTGTTCTTCCAACAGAGTCTGCTTTTCTTTGATATCTTTGGTTTGTTCTTCTACCCGCACGGTGATTTCCGCTCGCGATTTTTTGATTGCGTCAACCATTTTATTGAAAGCGCGAGACAAATCACCGATTTCATCTTTGCTTTCCACTGAAACTTTGTGATCAAAATCACCCTGCTCAATCAAAGCCGCATCTTCTTGCAGTCTGATAATCGGCAAAGAAATAGAGCGTGCTAAGTACCGACCGGCAATAAAAACAAAAAATAAAATTATCAGGGTCATGAATAATAAGTTTAAAAAAATTCTATCAAAAACATATCCCTGAATAGCTCCTTCTTCCACTTCACTAATTAAGCACCAGCCGGTTTGCGGAATCCGTGAAATCACTCCAGCCATTCTTTCGCCGACAAAGTTTGAATAACTAAAAGAAGTTATTTTGACATCATCTGTGTAATTATTTTTTTCCACCCGGCAAGCCTTGGCTAAATCATCGCTAACTTTTACCCGAGAAAATTCCTTAAAATTATTAAATTTTTTCAAGGGGCTGGCTACCAAACCGTTAGAGGTTATTAAATAAGTTTCTTGGGACAAGCCCGATAAACTATCTCTCGTCAAGGAATCGTAAATAAAAGATAAGTTTACATCCAAAACCACAGCGCCAATCACCTTTTCATTCTTTAAAACCGGATAAACATAATCAATGCAAGGTTCATCATCTTCTGCCAATTTGTGCACATCTTCAAAGAAAGGCTTGCCCTGCCTCACAGCTATCATAATTTCTTCCTCCTCTTCTCCGGAAAAATCAAGTTCGTTCTCGTCGGTTGAATACATAATCTCGCCGTCAATATTGATTAAAGAAATTTTATAAATTTGCTTGTTTATTTCTTTAAACTCATTAACTCTATTTTCAGCCTTATTCCTAAAAACAGAAAAATCAGCTTGAGTCGGATTGACGGTGAGATAATCAATAACCGCGTAAAGGCTAGCCATCTCCCTGGCTAAGTTTTCATTTTCATCAAGAAAAAAATCAATATATCTACTTTTAGCTTCCAGGAGATTTTCATTTTTGTTCACTATCTCATTTTTAAAAACATCGCTGATTCTAAAATACAGAAAAACTCCTCCCAGAACAACCGCTAAAAAAGTAGCACCCAGAAAAAAAACAGCAATACGAGTACCTATTTTCAAGCGCCTGACCGGAATACCCAAGGCTTGCCATTGATAAATCGCGTAAGTAAAAAATATAACCATTGCCAAAACAGCCGGACTAACCAACTTGGGAAAATCTATTTTTAAAATCGGAAAAATTAAGTTAGTGGTAACGCCAACCACCATAGGAACTAAAATGCCTAGCAAGATAAAAACAATAGTTTTCCGATATCCTTCATCTTCTTTTTTCTTGAGTTGGAGCAACTTAACTATCAGCAAAACCACACTCAAAGACATTACTAGAACAATCAAAATCGCTCCCGGAATAAAAAGAGAACCGAGAATATATTCCTTGCCCCAATTACCGTGAAAAGGTGCGATAGCCTTGATGATGTAATCACCCAAAGGAGCGACTAAAGCAAAAATCAGTGTCAAAGAAAAAAGAGCGAGATTAAGAGATCTGGCAATAATTTTGTCTGTCAAAATTAAAACAAACCGAAAATTTAAATAGACCATCAAAAATACGGCAGAAAAAGTAATACGCCAAAAGAACAAGCTGTAATTATCAGAAAGCTGAAAAGAAGATCCAAGAAATTCAAAAGCTAGCCAGGCCATAATCGCGATAAAAACATAAAGCAAGGCACGAGCCGAACGGGACTGTGCGCTTTTGGTCAGCAAAAAAACGGCAAACAAAGCCGTGATGCCGACAACAAAAAGATTAAAATAAGAAAAAATTACCGCAATCATAGGCTAGTCTTTTTTAATTGGCTTAATTCCTTTTTCATATTGATCATTTCTAATTCTCTACCCACCATCAATTTCATGCTCTTTTCCAGTTGTTCTTTTTTGGATTTGATTTCTTCATAGGCGATAAAATTCTCAATCGCCAAAGACAATTGATTCGCGAAAGAATCTAATAATTTTATATCATCCATATCAAAAATATCACCATTAAGTTTATTACCAAAACAAACAACCGCCAAGAGTTTTTCGTTCTTAAATATCGGCTGGCAAATATACAAATTTAACTCGGCCATTTTTTCTGACATTTTCTTGGCTAAAGCAACGTCTACTAAATCACCCATACCATTTTCCGATAAACGTAAACGCAGTTCTTCGGCAATTATCACACCCCTACTCTTGCTTAAATATTTAACAATTGGATGCTTTTCGTCTAAGTCAAGGTTCATACTACTATTTTCTCCTTCAAGATGAAAAGCGCCTTTTAAAACCATTTTCTTAAATTCCTCATTAAGCAACAAAAAACTAACGGAATTAACTTTTAAAGTTTCGGCTATCAAAGTTAAAGCTTGATTAAGCATCAAATTAAAATCAATATTAGAAACAATTATGCCACTAATTCTCTGCGCCACTTCTTTGTAATCATAATAACTTTTGAATAAAAATTTATTAACTAAACTTTCTATTTTTTTATCCAGGTAAGAAAAAGAAGAGATGAAAAAAGCGACGGAGGCAAAAATATCAAAAAACTCCGGCCAAGGGATGTAAATGGCACATTTTTCGGTGATAAATTTTATCGCCGAAAAACTAGCAGTAAAAAATAAAAGAAGAAAAGAATAAACGATTATTTTTTCGGCAATTACTCTCACTCCAATTAGCCGATACCTAGTAATAGCGTAGCCAGTGGCTAAAAATTGGACGACAACCAAAAGCACGCCAAAGGGTTGGATGGGAATATTATAAATCAAGAACAAAATAGTCCCGCCTCCCGAAAAACCCAAGAAAGATGCTAAAATTAAATAACGGAGCTGACCTCTTTTTATGCCGAAAGAATGACGATATTCTCTAATCATTTCTACAACGGCGATTGCCGGAATCAACAAGTTTGATAATAACTGCAAAAAATAAAATTTTCCCGGAACTTCATAGAAGCTGAAAAAAAGTTTAGGCTCAACATCTGCTAAAAAATATGTTGTGCCAAAAAAGAGATCAGAAAGATTAGCCCAAGAAAGAAACAAAGCGTTTATATAAAAAATCCCCAAAACATAACGGCGATAAGTGCTATTACCTAAAAAGGCATAAATAAAATGTAAAAAGAAGAGATAAATAAAAATTGAACCGACATAAAGAATATGCGCCCAAAACAAAGCCGTGCTATGTGCTTCCGATACCAGCAACCCATAACGTCCCACCGCCCAAATAATCAAACTGATATTTAAAAGGAGAAAAAAGAAAAAATCTTTTTTGATTTTTTTCTGCAGAAGAAAAATAACCAAACCGCAACTGCAGAAAATAACAATCAAATAATTAATTTTATAAAAAAGTAGAACTCCCATATTTTATTAAAGATATTTAAAAAAATCTCGCAAACTAAAAAGCTTTATGCCGTTTCCTTTAGCCTCAATTATTTGCGCTTTATCCGGATATGAATAATAATGTCCTCGTCCCGCCTGCGATTCACCGACAATACTTTTATTTTCTATTTTTTTTAATATTACCGGTAATCTAAGTGCCCCTCTTCTAAAAATTTCATAGTCAACCCCCAAAACACTATCGCAATTCTTCGGGACAGCAAATTTTTCTTGACAAATAATATCCCCGGTATCTAGCTTGCTGTCAATATAATGAACCGTAAAACCAACTTCTTCCTCCCTATTTTTCAAAGCCCAGAAAGCGGGAAAAGGACCACGATAATCAGGTAAAATAGCGGGATGGACGTTAATAGAGGCTATTTGTGACAAAGAAAAAATATTCTCTTTGATAATCTGATCAAAATAATAAGAAACGATTAAATCCGGCTTTACTTTTTTAAGAAAATTTTCGGTTTCCAGATTATTAATATCTCCTGAGATGTAAACAGGGATTCCATTTTGACGCGCCAGATTGGCTACGGTATCAAAATTACTTTTTTTCCCGACTAAAAACAAAATAAATCTCTTGAAATAAATTACCGGCAAATAATAAACAAAAACGACACAAAGATAATTCAAAAAGTATAAACCGGAATGCCTATAATTTTTTTTTATCTGTTCTATGAATCCGCCATGTTTTCCGCCGTAAGGATCTGAAAGACAAATCAAAGCGATTTTATCTTTGATAGCAGGGATTAAAAATCGCATGGTTAAACTGGAATACAAACTCTCCATCGTAAAAATAACAATTTTGTTTATTTGACATTCTGACATTTAAATTATTTTTAGGTCTTTTCCAATTTCCGAGCAAGCATTTAACAAATTATCAAGTTGGTCTTTGCTATGAGAAGCCATAACTGTAAATCTAATACGCGCCTTATCTTTTTCTACTGCCGGCCAACGAACACAAGGCCCATAAATATTTTTTGCAAACAAACGCCTGGAGAAAACAATCGCGCTCTCATCACTACCAATCAAAATCGGAATAATTTGTGTCTGACTACCAAAAGTATGGAAACCTAATTTATTCAAATTATCCCTAAGATAAACGGCGTTTTCCCACATCCGTTGACGATGTTGCGGTTCATTCTCCATCACAGACAAGGCGGTAATCAAAGAAGCGGAACTGGCGGGAGTTGGAGCTGTTGAAAAGATATACGAACGGCTAGCAATTTTTAAATAGCGGACTAAATCCGAACTACCGACCACAAAACCGCCGGCTGAAGCTAGCGCCTTACTGCAAGTTCCTAAAATTATATCCACATCTTCAATCGGCTTTAAGTTAAAATGTTCAGTTGTTCCATGACCGCTAGCGCCCAGCATACCCGTAGCATGCGCTTCGTCAATCATTAACATAGCGTTATAATTTTTGCATAACTTGGAGATTTTATCCAAAGGAGCAATATCGCCATCCATGCTAAAGACTCCGTCTGTTATCACTAATTTACGCCGACGTTTGTGCTTATCTAATTTTTGCTCCAGATCGTCCATGTCGCAATGCTTATAAACGATCACTTCTCGTTTGCTCATCTTGCAACCGTCAATAATACTGGCGTGATTAAGAGAATCACTAAAAATCAAAGTCGGCAGATTTAAAAAAGACTGCGGTCCAAATTTAGCCGGATTAACAATAGCTGAAATAGTCCCAACATTAGCGGAATAACCGCAAGGATAAGCAATAGCATCCTCCCCACCCTTAAATTTCGCTATTGCTAATTCAAAATCACGATGAACTTTTAAATTGCCTGAAAGTAAACGAGATCCGTCAGAACCAACGCCGTATTTTTTTGTAGCTTCAATCGCAGCTTCAATTAACTTGGGATGAGTTGCTAGACCTAAATAATTATTTGAAGAATACATCAAAACTTTTTTGCCATCAATAACTACCTCCGGCTCAACTGCGCTTTCAATCAAACGCAAATCGGGATAAAGACTACCCTGATCTAAAAAACTTAAAACCTCCTTGATTTTTTTCATAATAAAATATAACAATTTAAATACTTTTTATTTCTTTTCCAGTTCTTTTATCCGTTCTTTCAACTCCACCATTTTCATTTCACGACCGACCATCAATTTATTAATTCTTTCCAACTCGCTGACTTTTTCTTTAAGTGTTTCCTCGTATTTCAAACGTTCGGTAATATCAATACCGGAGCTGATTACTTTGGAAAAATTTCCATTCTCATCAAAAATCGTGGAACTCTGCCATTCAATCTGACGTTCTTCTTTGCTCTTGGTTAAAACGGAATTGACCCAACCGGCCGAAAAACTTTCTTCTATTTTTTTCTTGGGCGTGGTGACGGTTTCAACGAATTTCGCGCGCAAGCCATCCGCATCTTTAGTCGGCACAAAATTCGCAAACCAATCTTTGCCAACAACATCCTCTGTCTTATGGCCCAAAAGCTGACTGCCTGCCTGATTTATCGCAACCACCTTTTGATTCCGATCCAAAACCACCACTAGATTTGGCGAAGTATTAAAATATTTTTCCGCCAAATCTCTTTCATGTTTTAATTCAGAAATACCCTGCTTTTCTTTAGTAACATCACGAACAATTGCCCACATTCCCATCGGCTGACCGGAAGCATTTTTTATCAACCAAGTCTTTAGGACAACAGCAACAATTGATCCGTCTTTTCTGATATACTCTTTTTCATATTCGTCCGAAACGCCCTTGGCAATAATTTCATTTTTTACAATGTCCATTTCCGTTGCCTCCCATTTTTTCGGAGTCAATTGCTGATAGGTCAGTTTTAGAACTTCATCGCGCGAATAACCCAATAATCTAGCATAGGCCGGATTGCACTCCATGATTTTTCCGTTCATATCAACCATCACGATCCCCTCACCCAAAGACTCAAATAATTTAACGTATTTTTCTTGACTAGTTTTTAAAGCCTCTTCTGTTTTCTTTTTTTCAGTAATATCACGCAAGGTCACAAAAGCCCTTTTTTCGCCCTCATAATTAATCAAACCGCCCAATGATTCAGCGTAAATAGTATTACCTTCTGAATCAATAAATTTATATTCATTTAGATAACCGCCCTTGCCCAAATGAGTATTAGCAAGATCCTTGATCATGCTCAATCGTGAATCAGGGTGAATAATGCTAAAACCATTTTTGCCAACAATTTCTTCGCGCGATTTATATTTACCAAATTTCAAAGTAGCGTCATTAACAAACAGAATCTTCCCTTTCCAGTCCAGAATAACAATCGCCTCAAACTGAGCGTTCACAATATTTTTAAAATTTTCCTGCTCAACCTTCATTGTTTCAACCATTTTTTTCCGCTCGGTAATATCACTGATAATAACCAAGTCTTGGATAAATTTTCCGTCATTATCTTTAACCAAATTTCCTTCTACCAATCCGGTTCTAATTTCATTTTTTTTGTTAAAAAATTCCAACTCGTAAGATTCAATCTTTTCTCCGGCAAAACGACGTTTCCAAACTTCTTTCACTTTTTTTAGACTTTCAGGAGTTAAAAAATCCAATTCAAACAAAGTCTTGCCGACAACTTCACTCTTTTTATATTTTAACCATTTTTCTACCAAGTCATTTACTTCCAAAATTACACCCTGCTGACTCAACAGAACAATAACGTCAGGCGAGGCGTTAAAAATAGCTTTATACCTTTCGTCCAGCTCTCTTTGTTTTTGATCTCTTGCTTTTTGCTCTGTTATATCACTTAGCAAAACCAAATCTTCGGTAATTTCATTATTACTATTTCTCACGGCATTTCCTCGTAACAAAACTATTCTTCTTTCCTTCTTTTTGTTTATAAGCTCTATTTCACAAGGCTCAAGCGTCTGTCCGGTAAACCTGGCGTTCCATCTACTTTTTATTATTTGTTTTGTTTCTTTCGGCAAAAAATCCATTTCTAATACTTTTTTGCCTAACAATTCTTCACGTCCATAACCAAGCCAACTGACAAACACGTTATTAAGATTGGTAATCAAGCCTTTATTACTAATAACTACTATCGCGTCAGGCACAGCATTAAAAATAGCTTGGTATTTTGCCTCGGTTTCCAACAATTTATCAGAAACAAAAGAACACTGATCTGTGGTGTTTATTTTTTTATTTTTTTCCTCCTTCATAGAAGTATAATTGCAAAAGACTCTTTTCTTAAAAATATTTAAAATCTAAGAAAAGAGCTTTCTGCAATCAATTTTTTACTAATTATCTAGTGACGGTAATTTCATTGGTGTGCTCGTTTTCACAAGCTCTGATCACTAAAGTGCCATTAGTGTTCTTGGTCAAAGTATAACCAGTGGAAGAACCGCTCCAAGTGCCACTGCCTTCCGGACTGGTCGGTAATGCTCCTAAATAACCGTCGGTAATCAAACCGGTCAAGTCTACGCAATTAGTTGTAGTGGTGACATCGGTAGTGCAATAAGTATCCATCGCATTGCAAGCAGCCGTGCCGGTGCCGATCATATAGACCCAGCCGTTAGTCAAACTGCTAACTGAGCTTAGGTAAGAACCACGGTTGTCAACTTGATCAACCTTCAAAGCACTCATAATCGCTGAGACATCAGCCCAACGTCTTGAATCGCGAGCGTCTTTGAACCTAGTTAAAGGATCCAAAGCCACAAAAGCGACTGCAGCGATGATCGCAATAATTGCGATTACGATCAAAAGCTCAATAAGGGTAAAACCCTTTTGGTTTTTCATTTCTTTCATAATTTACTTTACGCTCGTGATTTAAAAAACGAGCGGATATATTATATTATTTAAACTTAAAAGCAAGAAAGCAAGAAAGCAAGTGGTGCAAAAATTTTTTGCTGGTTTTTTGGCTTTCTTGATTTTTTGTTTTTTAAAACGAACGGACTACCTCGTTAAATTAATCACTTCGCCTAATTCCGGATCACACATCCCTACTGTTACGATAGTTCCACTGGCGCGAGTCACCCACACATCAGTATTCGCAACCGTTCCGGTCTTTGGATCCATCGGGATTTGGGAAATTCTTTTGTCATTAACCAAATCAGTTAAATCCAAGCAACTAAAAACCGTGGTTGTTGCACTACAGCTGGTATTGCAACCGGAACCGGTTCCAAGAACGTAATTGTTCCCTTCTACCCAACTTGATTCATTTGGCAAATTGCCATCATGTTGCGTAGAATAAATGTGAATAGCAGTCAAAAGCTCTGAAACCTTGACCCAACGCTGAGAATTGCGTGATTTGGCGAATAATTCCATCGGATTCAGAATAACAAAAATCACAGCAACAATAATTGCAATAATAGTAATAACAATCAAAAGTTCAATTAAAGTAAAACCTGACTGTTTTTTTTGATTTTTTTTCATAAAAATTCTTCGCTTTTATGCTTTTCCACCAAAAGTGTATGCGCCGTCAGCGGAAATGTTTTTATGCTTTTATGTTTTAATGATTTAACGCGCAACCTCTACTTCTCTACCACTTTCCGCTTCACAGGCTCTAACGCGGATAATACCGTTGCCGTTTTTTTCCAAAGTATAGCCGGTCAAAGAAGCTGTCCAAGTTCCTTCTCCATCCTGGCTAATCGGTAAATCGCCAAAATAACCTCGGCCAACCAAAGGACTCAAATCAACGCAACTGGCACCACTACTCACTGGAGTTAAACAATAGCTATTCCCGGCGTCGCAACCGGAGCTAATCACGCCATCGGTAATCATATAAACTGTTCCACTGGCTAAATTATTAATCTCATCTAAATAATATCCGCCATGATCAAGCTGGTCTAGTTTGATCGCATTGGCAATCATATACGCTTCTTCGCTTCTTACGGCGCTACGAGAATCCTGAAACCTAGCTAAAGGATTTAAAACTGAAAAAACCACGGTAGCCAAAATAGCGATTATTACAATTACAATCAAAAGCTCAATTAAAGTAAAACCATTTTGAGATTTAATATTTTTATATTTTTGACTTTTAATTTTTAGCGTCAAGTGATTATCCACAATTTTTATTATAGCACAAAACTATTGATTAATGAAATTAATTTGCTTTTCCGCGTAAACTGTTATTTCCGCTTTCAAGGTGTAAATTGCCGGATCGGTGGTTACTTCAATCTTTTTTATATTTATTCCACTCAAAATATACTTAACCTCGTCTTGATTAATTTTTTCCAAATTTTGCAAAAATAAATCATTAGCCGTTTTCTCCTGATAAGTCGCCCAGCGAATAGCGATCGGGGTACTGGTAGCGGAATTAATTTCCGCCGAATTAATCGGTTCTGGCGACAAAACTTCGCCCAAATTAAGTTTCTTGCTAACCAAATTTCGGGAAAGCAAGGTAAGAGTATCGTAATCACTCTTCATTGAAGCATAATCTTCTATAATTCTGCCGGGCAACTTGCCTTCGCCATACTGCGCCGGCTCAACCGCCAATGGTATTTCCAGCTCTACCGTCTGTGTCTGGGAGAACTGATTAAAAATCGGCGGTACGACAGGATTTTTGCGCGAATTATAGGAACGGTAAACAAAAGCGAAAGCAACAGCCAAGACACCAATCAAAAGAATCGCCATAAGGATAATTTTTTGTGTATGCAGTTTGTCCTGAATCTGCTGATTCATTTTTTCTAAGTTAGCCAATTGCCTTGCTTGTTCGCCTTCAGCCCCTCTGCTTTCTTCTGCATCTTCTTCTATATCTTCTTCGCTGGCGATTGCACCAAAGTTCTTTACTTCTTTTATGACTTTTTTTCCAGAAAAATTCTCCAAAAGCCTAGCGTCTTTCGCCACTTTATCCAAATCAAACATCTGCTCATCCTCCTTCAGCATTTGTCCTGTTCCGCGCAGAGCCAAACCTAAAGCCTCTAAATATTCCAAAGGCAAGGCGTTTTTTAATAAAGGTGACTCTCCTAATTTTATCGGCAAACCTAAAAATTTTTGACAATTTTCTACCAAACCTGGCAATTGAGCCGTACCGCCAATAATGATTATTTCACTAAATTTTTGGCCGCTCGCTTCAGAAAAAGAAACAAGGCTTTCTTGAATTTCTGTCAAAACTTGATCAACCAATCCTTTAGCAATTTGCGCGGCTTTGGTCTGTCCCTTGAAGCCACGATTCTTTTTCTCCTCCTCAGCCGCTGGACGTTCAAGTTTTAAACCATTCATGATGGCTAAGGTAATTTTTTCTCCGCCGAGATTAATTAATGTTGATTCCCGCAAACCGTTTTCGTCGAACAAATAGAGTCTGGTTCCAGCAGAGCCCCAATCAATAATCGCAGTCGGTTTTTTTGTACTTTTTGTAAAAATCGCTCGATAAACCGCCAGAGCTTCGAGATCTAATAATTTAATCTTCAGTTTTAATCCTTGAAAAAAATTATACCAATTTAAAATCGCCTCGCGATCTTCTCCGAAAAAAACAATTTCCGTTTTTCCAGTCTTTTTTAATTCAATTGCTTCGTAATAATAAAACAAATTTTCTTCCTCTAGAGGAATTAATCTCTGAGCTTCAGTTAAGACTAATTCTTCCCGTTCTTTCAGGTTGTGCGGCTCTAATTCAAAAACATAAGTATAAACCAAATTATCCGGCAAACCAAAAACAATTTCCGAAGTTTTTATCGGGGCTGGCTTAGCTTCTTTTAATAGTTTAGTAATAATTTCTGCCAATCTTTTTTCGTCTTTTGGACGGCCATTCTCCACAATACCTGCCGGAATTTCTACTCTATTTTTATTTATCACATTGACCTTAGATCCATTCTTTTCAACTTCAACTACTTCAATAGTAAAATCAGCAATATCTAAACCAATCGCTCTTTTGGAAAAAATACTCATAAAATAAATTTAAAAAAATAATCAAAATATAAAATTATAAAAATTCAAGAATATAAAAACATAAAATTATAGCTAGTGATTATTATTTTATGTTTTTATATTTCTACATTTTTATTCTTAAAATAATTTTACACTATTTTTTAAACACGAACAACGGGCTGATGCTTCTAATTGGTCAATTCCTGCCAAGAATTAGTGGTGATTGTGTTGCCGGAAATGCTGATGTCGGCTTGAATTTTTTTGGTATACGCATCACTTGTCGCGGTGACATTAATCGTGCGAGTAGCGCCGGATCCGGAGACGACAATCACACAAGTGCCATTATCCAAAGTTAAAGTAGCTCCAACATAGCTATTATTTTTGCGCAAACGATACAAGGCTTCCTCCATGCAACCATCAGCCACTGACATTGCCTCATTGCCCCGTTGATAATTATATCCCATCTCCAAGTCGCCCAAACCCAGAAAAATCGCACTATAAGCCATCAAAAGCAAAGCCGCGCCAATAATCACCACAATCATAAGAGCGGCCATACCGCGGCGATCATCGCTCGTTTTAAAACATAAAAACTTAAAAACATCAAAACAATTTTTCATAAAAAATTAAAAATACAAGGATATAAAAATAAAATAAACGTCTAAAAGCTTAAAGCTACTTGTCCGCCGAAGCTCGCAAGCGTAGGCGGGAAAGCTAAAAACTTCACTTCCGTAACGTCACCGCCGTCCTAACTGTTTCGGAATAATTAAAATAGACATCACTGTTATCGCTATTATAAGCGACGGTCAAATCAATACCGATTATTCGTCGCTTACCTTGATGACCTCGGTTGGTAAAAACCAAATTAGTCACTTTCACTTTATTAGACGTTAAGGCAACTGGACTAGCTATCCCCTCTTTGATTTGCAAAGTGCCGTTGGCGCCGGTCAAATTAATAATAGTCGGATTTTTCCCGACATCTGCCATAGCTAATGATAAAATTCCAGGATTAGCGCCAAAAACCGAACTAGCGATATTAACATCGCTTGCCGATTTAATACGCTGGCTCATAATATCCAGCGCTGTTCGCGCATTAGCTTGCACTTCTTGCACTACGTAATTCTTGTTCTGCTGACCGGAAATTGACAAAGCAAAAGTCACCAGGCTAGTCACCACCATCCCGACAATCGCTAAGTAGATAATAATTTCTACAAAGGTGAAGCCACGCTGCGAACTTAAATTTTTTTCAATATTCTTATCCATTTAATAAATGACAAAACCCAAATTACAAACGCCAAAGCAAATCCTAAATCCTAATTTAAAAATTTGACATTAAAGCTTGATTTAAAATTTGGATTTTGGATTTTGACATTATGAAATTCTAAATTCTAACTTCGTAATTCTAGATTTAATTAGTTCTGATAATCATAAAAAACTTTTACCTCGTCCAAAATCGGCGTGCTCACGCCGTCGCCGTAGAAACTCGCTTTGTAGCGCACCCATTGATTACCATTATGAATTGTATTTATCATTTGCCCGGTACTTGATGCATAAAACTCCGTGCCATCACAAACCGTTGGCCCGCACCAATTAGCATTCCAAGCGCCAGGCACTCCTCCGGCATCCGGCGCAGTTTCTAATTGCAATTTCACATCACAAGTAGCGCAAGCTGGATTGGACTTGCTCCAATCCCACTCCAAAACACTAAAAACAGTGGTAGTACCGGTATTATATGCACTAGAAATATAAGTCCCTACAGCCGGAAAGAGGGGGGAAGAAATAATCTCCGGAACAACCGTATAAGCGCTCAAAGCTGAACCGCTAGCGTTAACAACACGCAAACAATAAGCTTGACGGGAAATTGCCGAATTGTTAATCAAAGAAAAATCCCACAAACCGTCCTGCCCGTCTGCTATGCTATTCACTGAAGTGAAATCATTTGCTTCCTCGTAAGTTTGGGTAATAGTGGTATGCCCGGAATGGCTTGGATCCAAGACTGCATTAGCCGTCACACCATCGCCGTCAGCCGGAGTCGGATTATTATAATAGGCAATTGGAGTTGCGCCGGTAACATCAGTATAGGTTTCTCCGGAAAAAGCCGTATCGCAAGTTCCTGATTTTAGCGCGTATTGTAATTTGAAATCACTCTCCCCCACCGCCAACTCCGAGCCGGAAACATGCAAAAGCATTCTCAAACGAAAAGGCTGATTGGCTAAAGTTAGAGTGGCGGAACTATCTTGTCCGGCCAAAGCCGTAGTCGCTTCCGTGCTGTCTTGATTGGCAAAAAAACGGTAAGCTGATTGATTGAGTTGACCTCCAGCCACAACATTCACTTCAGCGTAATTAGTGTAGGTATACAGAGCGCCCCCTGATGTCGCGTCAAAAAGACGAAAACAATAATGTCCACCATTAGTAGACGCATCCAAAGCCTTGATTGAATATTCAATTTCAGTAAATTGGTTAGTAGACAAAGTAATAGCACTGGTGGTATTACCGGAGTCTTTAAGTTGTCCCGGAATAAAAACATCGGCGACATCGGTTAGTCCGGGATCAATATTGGAAGTAGCTTCACCATCCGAAATATAAGTTGACCCGCTAATCTGCCAATGTCCGCTCATATCAGTCGGCACATCCGCATAAGTGCCGGAACTACAAACCGCCGTTTCAGATACTTGCAATTTATAAGATGAGTTTGCCGTTAAAGAACCGGAATTAGCGACTTCAAAACGAACCCGGATATTACTGCCTTTGGCATAATTACTTAATAAAGTGTCTTCATTAACGGCGAAAGTAGCACTATTTGCGCTCGCGCTCGCGCTTTCCGCGCCAACCGAATAAAAAGTCGCCGGACTGGATTGATTATTATATTCCGTTGCAACCCAATCAGCGCCACGCGTTGAAGCGGAAATTCTAGTTTCATCAATTAAACCACCAAAATTCTCTCCCCAACGGTCAGTATTAATACTATTAACTGTTGGGGTGCCGGTTTGCGAAGCAAGGGTACTATTATTGGTTTCAACGCCATCAACATAAAGCCGATGTGTTGTCCCGTCATAAGTATAAGTATAATAATGCCAAGCACCTGTTCCCGGAGCGACTGAACTAACAAAAACTCCTCCTCCCCAACCCCAGCTGGAAATATTACCATCTCGAAAGCCAAGCTGATAAGCGGCAGTTGAGTTATTATCAACTAAAATCAAATTGTCAGTTCCTATCGCACTAGAAT
>Ga0172379_10005900_pt1 | contig 16806 bp, 19 predicted proteins | sample GrowelOW334metaG_FD_119756 | JGI IMG/M metagenome (GOLD analysis project Ga0172379, IMG submission 119756) | Groundwater microbial communities from an aquifer near a municipal landfill in Southern Ontario, Canada - Groundwater well OW334 metaG | ecosystem: Environmental > Aquatic > Deep... | reverse complement strand
GATACCGCCATCCCAATCGGCGAAGAAGCTGCCCGCACCAACGAACCCCTCAAAATTTCCGTGGGGGAGGGGATGCGCGGAGATACATTTGATGCTTTGGGTCACATTACCAGCACCCAAAAAGAACCCAGTAAATACAGCGAAAACCGCCCCGTCGAACAGGAAGCCTGGACCATGGATAAACGTTCCGCCATCAAAGACTTTCTAGCTACCGGCGTCACCATTGTCGATACCGTTGTCCCGATCGCCAAAGGTCAGCGCGAACTGATTATTGGTGATCAAAAAACCGGCAAAACTACCTTTTTGACTCAAACCGTAATCACCCAAGCCCAAGCCGGCACCATTTGTATTATCGCCTTAATCGGCAAAGAACAATCCGAAATTCTCCGCCTTGAACAAACTCTCCGCCAAGCCAAAGTCGACCAAAACTGCATTATCATCGCCGAACCAGCCAAAAGTAGCGCCGCTCGGTTGACTCTCGTACCATTTTCCGCCATGGCTGTCGCTGAACACTTTCGTGACCAAGGCAAAGATACCCTTGTGATCATTGATGATTTGTCTTATCACGCCATTCGCTATCGCGAAATGGCTATTCTCTCGGACCGCTTCCCCGGCCGTGACAGTTACCCCAGTGATATTTTTTACCTTCACGCTCGACTCCTCGAGCGCGCCGGCTCTTTTATGGTTGACGGCAAAAGTGTCACCATCACTTGTCTTCCTACTGTAACGACTGTCGATGGGGATATTTCTGGTTACATTGCCACCAACATTATGTCCATGACCGATGGCCACCTCTATTTTGACAAAAATCTTTTTTTTGACGGAGTCCGCCCCGCCATTAATATTTTTCTTTCTGTCACCCGTGTCGGACGCCAAACCCAAAGTAAAGAGGCCCGTGCTTGGGGACAGCGAATCCTCACCACCATGAGCGAGTACAGCGAGCTCAAACGATTCTTAAGGTTTGGGACCGAATTAACCGATCACATCAAAGAAAGTATTCGGTTAGCTCACGGCCTCAAAGATCTCCTCAAACAAAATGCCGATACTAGGGTTGATCCCTCAACTCAACTCGTCATGCTCGAAAAACTCTGGAAGGGGAAATCCTAATTTATGAGCAGTCTCAAAGATCTCAAATTTACCATCGACTCTCACTACTCCATGAAGGGTTTGGTTGAGGTTTACGAAGAAATGGCAGCTAGTACCATGCGAGAAATTCGTGATGCCATTCTCGCTAACCGCGATTACTACCACCATTTGGCCAACCTTTCAGCAACAGTCGGCGAAGATCTTTCCCTTGTCGACGGTCACCAAAACAAGCAAGCCCTAGTCCTTTTTGCTTCCGACGAGGGCATGTATGGAGATATTATTGACAAAGTCTTTGCTCTGTTCCTCCACGCCGTCAAAACTACCGCTAATGCCGATATTTTTATTATTGGCAACTCCGGTGCAAAACTGATCCAAACTATCGCTCCTCATACCAAGTTCACTCTGATTCCCGTTCCCAAATCAACTACCGAAATTATCAAACAATTATTTATTTATCGCAGTGTCCAACTCTTTTTCGGTCAATTTCAAAGCATCGCCAACCAAACCCCCAACACCCGTGTCCTTACTTCTGCGACCATCGAATCCACCAAAGCCGAGTGGGCCGGAGATGTCACCGTCAAACTCAAATATCTTTACGAACCAAGTGTGGCTCACATTGCCGATGTCTTCGCCAAAGAAATTTTTTCTGGTGTTTTTGAACAATCTTTTCAGGAAGGTGAATTAGCCAAAAATGCTTCCCGCATTCTCCACCTTGATCAGGCTCTAACCAACATCGAAAAAAAGCTGACTCTTGACGTCAAGCGTTATCAAACTCTGCAAAAACGTGTCTCTGGCAAAAAACAACAAACCCAATTTAGCGGCTATCGCGCCATGCAACATACGAGGAAACAATATGTCTAAGGTTACTGGTATCGTCAAAACCGTCGTCGGCCGCGTCGCCGAAGTCGACTTCCCCCAACAAGTTCCTGTAGTAGGTACCATTTGTACGTCCCCTCAGGGTGTCACTCTCTACGTCTATCGCTCGATGGGTAGGTCAATTATGCGCTGTATTATTCTTAGCGGCAGTAGCCAACTAAAAAGGCTTACCAAAGTTACTTCTACAGGTGAAACTCTCAATATTCCGACAGGTAGCGCCGTGCTTGGTCGTGCCATGAATTTGTTTGGTACTCCCGTCGATGGCAAAGGCAAAATTTCTCACGAGTTAATTGTGCCTCTAACCGGGAAATCATCTTCACAAAAACCCGTAATCAATGATATTGTCTGGGAAACTGGCATCAAAGCTATTGATTTTTTTGCCCCTCTAATCAGAGGAGGTCGCATGGGTCTTTTTGGTGGAGCCGGGGTCGGCAAAACCATTCTCCTAACCGAAATCATGCACAATATCTTTATTAATTCAAAAGTTAAAACTCAAAAGTCAAAATCAACGGTAGCAGTTTTCGGTGGGGTAGGGGAGCGCACCCGCGAAGGCCACGAGCTTTATCAAACCCTTCAAGAAAAGAACGTTCTCGCCCAAACTTCCCTCATTTATGGTTCTATGGGTGAGGATGCCGCCGTTCGTTATCTGACCGCCATGGCCTCGGTGAGTATTGCCGAGAGTTTCCGTGACACAGGAAGTAACGTCCTCTTTTTTATTGATAACATGTTTCGCTTTGCCCAAGCCGGCAGTGAACTTTCTCAAATGAGCGAGACTCTGATGAGCGAAGACGGGTACCAACCCAATCTGCATGAAGATATGGCTCTCCTGCATGAACGCCTGATTTCTACTTCCGAAGCCGATATTAGTAGTATCGAAGCCATCTATGTTCCTTCGGACGATCTAACTGATCAAGCCATTCTAGCGATTTACCCCTACCTCGACTCTATCTTGACTCTCTCCCGAGATATCTATCAAGCCGGTCGCTTCCCCGCTATCGATATTTTAGCGAGTAATTCTTCGGCTTTAAGCGAAAGCTTGGTTGGAGCCGATCAATATCAAGCTGTGGTGACCGCCCAACAAGTACTTTCGTCCGCTAAAGAACTAGAAAGAATGGTGGCTCTCGTTGGCGAAGGCGAGCTCTCCCCCGAAAACCGCCAAATCTATCATCGTGCCCAACTCCTCAAAGCCTATATGACTCAACCATTTATCTCGGTCGAAAACCAAACTGGCACCAAAGGTGTCTATGTTCCCCGCACTCAAACAGTCAAAGATGTCATCGATATTTTAGCTGGCAAATACGACGAAATCCCAGCGGCCAAATTACAGATGATTGGTGGTATTGGTAAAATATGAGCTCTGCACCATCAAGCCAAATCCTCCAAGTTGTCATTCGTCTCAAAGACCGAATTCTTTGGCAAGGAGAAGCGACCTCTTTTAGTTCAACCAACCAAATTGGCCCCTTTGATATTTTGCCCGAGCATGCACGCTTTGTGGGCTTAATCGAGCAGTACATTACTGTCCACACTTTAACCAAAGAAGAAAAATGGCCTATTGTTAAGGGGATTCTAAGCGTCAAAGACAGTGTTGTTGAAGCCTACCTCGATTATTAATCTAATTAATTTAAACCGAGTGATATTTTTCGTGCACACTCTTTAACTGTGGGTTAGTTACGTGAGTATAAATCTGGGTCGTGGCGATATTTTTGTGTCCCAACATCTCCTGGACCTCCCGCAAACCTGCTCCGTGCGAGATTAGGTCAGTAGCGAATGAGTTATGACTCACAAACCCGCCTGTAATCAGATTGTGTGAACCAGGAATATAAAAGTCATACACACAGTGTCTGGCCGACCCCATCTTAGTCTTACTCTTTACTTTTAACCATTTCAACGCGGGAGAGTTAACCAATTCGAGATATTTCTCCTTTTCCTCTTCTGTGATTACCCCCAGTTTAAAGAATCCATTTATCAATGTCACGAATGTATTTTTCTCTGGGACAATTCGACCTTCTTGGTATCTAGCAACATCTTTTATCTTGAACCTTTCAAAATAGGTGCTATATGCAATATTGTCTTTCTTGGCTTTCGCCAGGATCTCCGTCACGATACTTCCATATGGCACTTTCTCTGAAAAATTAGTTACCTTCCATTTCATGTTTCGCTTGAGAGTTGGGATATACTGATAAAATAACGCCTGACTTTCTTTATCCAAAATTACCAAATCAGATATTGTGCCCGAAAACTCCCGACCCTGTGGCAGAGTCACTATCCGATTTCGTGTCGTTAAATGTGCATCAATTCCAAAATACAAGAGCAACATCTGGACATCTTCTAACAATTCCTGTGAACTAGAAAAATATCTCGGGTCACTTGTTAGACCCTCAGCATCATACAGTCCAGCCAAAAACTCTGCTATCTCATCCAATGTAGCTTCGCTCAAGTTTTTTGGCACAAACTTTGATTTTGCTCTCTCACTAAATGGCGCAATAGAATGCAAAATCTCCACCAATTCAATATCATTACAAGTCAACACATAAGAATTACTAATCTTGTTTAATTCTACTTTCGATTTCTTCCCATACAAATCAAAAATCAAATTCTGATAATATTCCAGATTAGATCTATCTTTGTCGAACAACAAAATACTGCGCCTCGCTTTACTCACCACCCCATCTCCTAGAGCATAGCCAAGTAGCCGCCACAACCTAGGATCATATAGTGGCCTCCCATCTTCATGTTGTATTTTTTTTATCCCCAGCAAGTATTCTCCTACCTTAACTTCACTCGCAGTTTTTTCCACAATGACTCCACCTTCAAAAGAAAATAGCTTATGCTCTCCTGAACACTTGATCTCATAGCCATCGGCCCAGATAGAATATAAATAGGTGATATGAGTCGTCTTTTGGGTAACTTTTGCCAAATCAATGGTGTGGTCAGACATAAGCGAATAAACTTTATCTGTAGAATTATAAAATAATTCACGAACCGTACGAATCCCATATTCATCAAAAATCCTTGTAGCTGGGTGCAGACAATGTCTCATCACGTGCGGCGTGATGGAGTAGGGTAAGTGTGCCAACCTTCCGTACTTCCCAATAATCCGCTGGACACTCCTTGTCGTTAACCTTAGCTTTTCTCCCGCCTTAGGGTCATCAATCGCCGGTTTGGCTCCTCCATGCCGAATAAAGATCGGGGAATAGTGATCGTTCCGTTCTCGCAAGTAGCGCTCAATCCAGTTGGCTGCCGACTTTGACAAAAAGACCACACGGATCTTTTTCCCTTTCCCCAAGACTCCAAACTCCCTAGATTCCAGATTAATCGTGGTTTTGTTCAAAGAAACCAGTTCAGAAACCCGCAGTCCCGTCGAAAACAATGTCTCCATCAGTACTCGGTCCCTTAGTCCCTGGATGGTGGTGGTATCGGCTTTGTCTATCATCGCAGTCACGTGCGCGTAATCCAAAAACTTGATACTGTGCTCTTTCCCTTTGGGTAATTCGAGTCGCTCCGGCGACACTACTTCATAATCTTGCCTAAGCAGGTATCTGAGCATGCTCCTCAAAGCAATCACGTAATACCCTTGTGTAACTGGCGCCAAATAAGCTCCCTTCTCGTCCTTGGTCTGGGCCAGATATACCCGGTAGGTCTTAAGCATTCTCGAGGTAACTTCCCCCAATTCCTTCCCCGGATAAAATTTCCTTAGCCACGCCGCAAACTTTGAAAGGTAAAATCGATAGTTCCGAATCGTGAAAGGGGAGACTTGCCGCTCCACCGTGAGGTACTCGAGGTACTCTTGGATACAATCCTCTAATCCAGGTACCGCCCCCTTAGCACTCATATACTCTCAACTGCCAAAATAAGGGAATAAAAATTGGGTAGGATATATCCAGCCATTTTGCACATACACACCTACCACACATACCGTGTGTTCTACCACCAACCCTATAGTGGTTTTTACCTAAATCCTATAGTTAATGTACTCGTACCCGTTCAATGGGGCAGGGGAGTAGTCTAGGATCTACCTTTCATTGTGCGACATTAAAAGTATGCTGTCAAGTCACAACAATATATGTTATACAATAAATCTTATGTATAACCACGCACCTAGTGAATATGATTGCCCAATCTGTAAATTTATTCTAAGAGGTGAAGAGAGTGAACACAATATGCTCGACGATATTGTTTATCAAGGCAACGGCACTTCTGCCTTCATTTCTCCCAAATGGTGGCCCAATAACCCAGGTCATGTCATGGTGGTGCCCAAGATGCATTACGAGAATATTTACGATATTCCCAACAATTTACTTAGCCAAATTAATCTGACTGCCAAAATAATTGCCCTTGCCATGAAAAAGGAATATCAATGTGCCGGAGTTTCCACTCGTCAACACAACGAACCGGCGGGGAACCAGGATCTTTGGCATTTTCATCTCCACGTCTTTCCACGCTACACAAATGATAATCTCTACTTAAGTCACGATCAAGCAAAGTATGTAAGCCCTAAGCTACGCAAACCATACGCCGACAAACTGCGTAGGTCTATCGGAAAAATATAACTTCTAGGTGATTATGATCGTTCACACCAGATACCGAGGTCGTAGAATCGATTGTACGGCTCGTTCCCAGATCACCACGACCAGTTAATCAGCTCAAATTGTCCATTTTCTACGGGTTTAGTTTGGAAATGCCATTTTGGGGGATCCGCGGCGAGTGGGGGAGAAATGAAACTTTTATTCCCAGCTAATTCTAATTACTTCAAATTCTGGATTCTAAAATATTAATTTGTTATTTTTTACCTCCCCCTACCAATTCAAGGTATTATGTCATAAAAGATATATTGTGCGACACTACGTAGATCACTTCCACCACAGGTATGTATCCCCAAAAGTGGGGTAGAGCTAGTTGTGACAGCTATAACCAACTAACACTAGCTTCTCCCTCCCCACTTTAATTTCTGCTCGCTATTTCCTAATTCCTACTTCCTACTTCCTACTTCCTACTCCTACCAGATCGCACATCTGGATTTTACCTACCCTGCCAGATGTTACGTCTGGCCTGATTCTTCCCCACCAGATGTTACATCCTGTAAATGTCGCAATCTCTCCCTCTCACTGCGAGCGCCTTTCAAACTGTATCAAACCTGTTCACAAAACTTGCGCAAAGATCGGATACTTTTTATCCACATTCGTGAAAATAATTATAGGACTTCGTGAAAAGCCTATAATTATTATAGGATAACTAGGAAAACTCGCCTACTCCCCTGCCCTAGCTGACCCACCTCATTAATACAGCTCCCGCTACAACCATATAAACAATACCTGCAAACCATAAATATTCCTGTAAGGTCCGGGCAAACAATCTTCCTTCCATATTGTGCTGGAATATCCCCAGGATCACATACATCCCCATAGCTAGTAAGACTGACGCCAATGGAATATCAATCAGCCAAAAGGTAATTGCCCAGGCGATCTCTGCCATTACCAGTGCTCCTACCAGTGCGTACCAGCCTTCTCCCCGCAATCGCTCACCCAACGAATATGACCATACCCCATGCAAAAATAAGGGGTAAGATACTCCCATAACCGCCAAGGTGGTAATCCCCGCCCCCAGCCGGAAAGAGAAGATCACGTGATACAAAAGAGCCGAAGTCAAAATACTCAGCAAAAACCCAACTGCCCTCCCCGCTCGTAATAACTGAATTGTCCTTATCGAAGCTACCGCGTAAATATTAGTCGTTAATAAAAGTCCATACATCGAAATCGCAAAAAAGATTCCCACAATCATCCGCGTAATGGCTGCCTGGGGAAGTAAAAAGTAAAACAAAGCCACCGCAGTTGGATACATGACCGGCAAGACCATATTCACCCACGGGATTATCCCCCGCATCTCCGCCAGTAATGCCCAAGCTGTAAACGAATAAGACATGACAGCCAGTAGTCCAATCGCCACGTACCTCTGCTCGACTGTCAGCCGTTGAATCAGTAATAGTCCCACGGACAAAACAAGTGAAACCAAAATAAACTTGCGTCTCTTTGTCAAAAACGCTTTCTTAGGCAAGATTCGCATAAATCTCCTGTACATCGTCATGTTCCCCAATCACTTCCATAAACTCTCCCAACTTCTCCTCCTGTCCGTCTCCGCTTGCCGGATACTTCGGTTTGTACTCTCCGCTCGTTCGCTCAAACATATACATGACACTCCCTGGTTCTCCCATTCTCCCTCCGTGCTTTTCCATCAGATTCCTCAGTTCAGCTATCGTGCGATTACTATTATCCGTTACCGCCTCAATTATTACCGCTACACCTCCTGGAGCAAATCCCTCAATGATAACCTCGGCTAGTTCACTTCCCTCCGCTTTCCCCGTGCCTTTCTCAATCGCCCGTTCAATATTCTCCCTGGGCATGTTCACATTCCTCGCCTTCTCGATAGCCAACCGCAACGTAAAATTCATGTTGGGATCCCCTATCCCCCCGCCCTTTTTGACTGCCACCGTGATCGCTTTGGCCATCTTGGTAAAAACACTGCCTTTTACCTTGTCGTTCGCTGCTTTTTTGTGCTTGATCGTACTCCATTTACTATGTCCAGACATGTCATCTATTCTACCATTCTCCAGTTCTTCTGCCAGTTGACAAACCCCATGCCAGTCTAGATAATGTGGCAGATCCATGAATAACCTATCTCAGCAAGCTGTTGACTACGCACTTTCAAATAACTGGGAACTGGCGGTCGAAACTAATCTGGAAATCCTGGATCTTGAACCCAATAATATCGCCGCCCTTAATCGCCTCGCCCGTGCCTACACCGAACTCGGTCAAAAGGACTCCGCCGAAAGTGTTTATCAAAAAGTTTTGTCTTTAGACAAATACAACTCCGTAGCTCTCAAAAATCTTCGTGTTCTCCCCCACCAAAAAGTATCTTGTGTCGCCAACCCTCTCTCCCGCGAAGATTTTATCGAGGAATCTGGCCTCACCAAAACCGTTTTCCTAATCAAAGTGGCGAGCCGGGAACTTTTGCTCTCCCTCTGTTGCAAAGAGATCTTTTATCTAACTCCCAAATCACGCTTAATCAGTGTGACTTCTGCTGACGGCACTTATATTGGCTCGTTTCCCGATGATCTTTCCCTCCGTCTCAAATGGCTCCTCACCCACGGCTATTCCTATACTGTCTGCCTCAAAAACGCCTCCGATAATTCGGTTTGTGTTTTCCTCCGCGAACTCAAGCGTCCCACCCGCAAAACAGCTCTCCCCTCTTTCAGCAAAGCCCTCAAAATCCCGGTGAAATCCTCAAAATAACTTAACCGCGTCAACTCCCACATAAACCACAATTTCCGCTCGGTAATCCTGGGTATCAGCCTCTTCCGCCTCTGGCCAACCAAACAAATTCTGCAAGTAGTCTACCTCTCGCCGGTATTTTTTGCTGTCACTGGTAACTACCCTACTCACTTCTTTTTGCTCAGTCCCACTACGAACCGCCACCACATCAAAACCCAAATTAGTTAAAAAATCTGCAATATCTCCTCCTAGCCCGTCAATCCCCGAGTTGTTCACAACCGCCACCGTCAAACCCGCTACCCCTACTTGCCAATCAAACAAACGGGAACCCACGTATTCCTGCAATCGTTCCGGATGAAATCTCATTATTCCGTCAGTTTGTGTCAATACTCCCGCCCGAATCAGCTCATCTTGAGTCGCTTCCTTCCAGGTATAAATATTGATCCGAGAAAGTAATGTCAACGCATCCAATCTCGACAAGTTGCTCTTATTTCTTCCCCCCACTCTCCCCCACAAGGATTTTGTCAGTAAACTCCTACTTAAGCTTTGACTTTTGACTTTTGAGTTTTGAGTTATAACGTATCCCTGCACTGGAATTCGCATAAATCCCTGGATCTTGCGCCGGGCAAACTCCCCTCCCTCCCTTTCGTACTCACCCAGTTTGTACAAAGATCCCAGTTGGTACTCCCCCACACTTCGTGACTTGACCAATAGTTCGGATGGGTAAGACAAAGATAAAATTCGCTTCTCCGTCGGGTCAAACGACACCAGTGTCGTCTCTCCACTCTCACCGGTTATAATCAAAGAATATCGTTTATCCGTCCCAAACACCTGTGAATTCTGGTAATCTTTTACGCCCAACCCCAGAGCCACCAAAATCAAAACTGCCCAAACTACTAACTTTAATCCTCTATATTCTGACTTCTCAACTTTTCGCGCTTCCATCCCTCCATGCTATCACGAAATTTTTCTCAACTTAAATATGCTAGTACTTTCGCTAGATCCTCGCCCTGGCTCTCCCACTTCATTCTCTGTTTAGTCACAGGATGAGTTAACTCGAGAGTTTGAGCCTGGAGCATCACATGACTTGCCCACTTCCGATCCTCTCTACTCCTCTTTCTCCCCGCATACTGCTCATCCCCGACTACCGGGTGCCCCACATGCCGAGCATGAACTCTAATCTGGTGCATCCGTCCCGTCTTTGGAGCAAATTCAACCGTACTAAACCCCGTGTAACCGCGAGTATCCACTTTTAATTCCTTGGGGAATTGCCACTCACGATAACTCGCCAGTACCCGGTATCCGGTCACACTCTCCCGCCCATCCTCCACCACTCCCATCCTCTTCCGATCATCTCGCCTCCGCCCAATCGGCAGACTAATTTCGCCCGAGTTAACCTGCCAAATCCCGTGGGTTAAAGCCAAATATGTTTTCTTGACCTCACGCTCCTTAAACTGTCTCAGTAGCTCTACAAAGGCCTCTACTGTCTTTGCCAGTACCATTACTCCGCTAGTCTCCTTATCCAATCGGTGTACCAATCCACTTCGCTCCCGAAAATACTCCATACTAGGGTTGATCCCTTGTATTTGCGAGGAATCAACCCTCGCAGTCAACTCCATCCAATCCTGAACTGTCTCAGTCTTCACTGTCTCGGCTTTGTTGCTCACCACCCCGCTCGGTTTGTCGATTACGACGATATTCTCGTCCTCGTACAAAATAGGTATATCCATATATTAATAGTCCAAAAAAGATCAAATAATCCCACCCATTATTATAAAGTAATTCCCCCAAATGCCAATTATCCCTGACTGCTCCCCAACAAATCCGTTGCCACAAATTGGCAAATCCGCCAACTATAATTAAACCCAAACCGATCCGCTCCCACAATTCCCGCGTTTTTACCGCCAATACCACTACTCCCAACCACACCAAAGAAACTATCAAAACCGGCACTCCCGGCCACAATCCTCCTGCAATTCCCGTATTCTGCACTTCCCTCCCCTAGCCTATTTATTGTTTTTCTTCGCACAACTTAGGCACAACTCCGCCGTGGGATCAATCCCCAATCTGTCTGTATCGATCATCGACCCGCAGGCCATACACTTACCATACATCCCCTCATCGATCCGCTTCATCGCTCCCCTAACTCGTGATAATACCCCATCAGTTTCCCCTTTCATTGCCTCTGCTTGATCGTGTCCAAATTGCTCGGCCGCCTCTGTTCCATCATCCGCATTATCATTCAATCTGGCCGTATCCGCAAACGGATCTTCCTTGGCAATCTGTTTCTTCCGAGTCAGCAAGTCTGTTTCCAGCTTTTTCAAATATTCCCAGATCGGCTGCAACAAATTCTTTGGATATTGCATAAACTCACCTTTCCTTTAACCTAATATGTCTCACCCATTGTAGCAAATCATGCTTTTCCTTCCTACCGATCCGCGAATATATCCAAAAAGCCCCGAGTAACACTATCCCTATCCCTCCCCCAATCAGCCACTTTACATTTTCATCCACTACTCCGACAACAATCAAATATATCCCCACTAAAACTAATCCAAATAGGGCCGCCAAACCCTCCTTGGCCACACTCGCTTCTCCCTTATACCAGGCGTAAAAACGAAATTCCTTCCGTACCCGCGACACAATCCCAAACGCAACCAAACTCCACACAAAATTCCATCCATCCACGGGTAAGCGTCGAACTGTTTCCCCAGGATAAATCCATCCCCACGCAACCTCAATTCCGGGATTGCTCCCATTCAAAATTCCTCCCACACTCCCTAAGACGATAATTGTCAAAATGGTGACTGCCGCCGCATCCATCACTTTCCACACTTCCCACTCGTGATTCCTCGCAAACAGCCACAAAAACATGACCCCAACGATGATCCCGATTCCCCACATCATCCCGGGATATGCCAAAAAAGCCAAAGCGCGGTAAAGCGTCTGTACTTGTGGATGAGTCACGATATATCCAATTCTCGCGCCTGTTATTCCTACAATCAAAGTCAAGAAGAAAGCATCGAACAAAGCAATTTCATCCCAATGCTCGTCTCGTCCCATTCGCCACCAAAAATATAAACCCACCAGTAGTCCCACAACCAACAATACCCCAAAAGAGTAAATCTTAACTGGTCCTAACTGGACTAATATCGGTAACATACAACTGTATTGTAACGCAAAAATCTAAAATCCTATCAATAAGTTATATGTTTTGAATTTTAGTTTTGAAATTTGAATTTTGAGCTTTGACTTTACGTGAGATATACTAAACAAATGCTTTCTATTTCTCATGCCGTAACCGGTGCCTTTATTGCCGTGAAAATCGGTAACCCCGTGCTTGCTTTTCCCCTGATCATTCTTTCTCACTATCTGGAGGATTCCATCCATCACTGGGATGTGGGGACCGGCATTTCCGGTGGAACTAAATCATCCGCTCTTGCCTTTCGTCACGAACTATTTGATCTCACTCTCGCCGCCGTCTTGGTTTTAATCTTTTTCCCCCTGTCTTCCTATAATCTTTCGTCTCTCATCTATTCTCTCAAAGAACCCCAAATCTGGGGTGCCTTGCTCGGAATTCTGCCGGACCTTCTCGAAGCTCCCCGCAATTTTTGGAAATACGAACCCCGTTGGCTCGCTCCGCTCAACCGCTTTCATGGCCGCTTCCACCACTCCATTCCCCACATCATCCCCGGCCTCGCTCCCCAAGTGATTCTCCTGACCCTCCTCTGGTTTCTCCGCTAAGCCTCTGGTCTTTCTACTTTCACTCCCCCTATCTCTAGTAACTGATCTAGTCTCGTTCCATCCCCACCCTCAGGATGTAGCACACCGTAAAGCAGATCCAACGCTGGCAAGTCAGGCTTTTCCTTGTCCAGCTCCCGCTGAATCGCAACTAGAACATTTATTTCGAATGTATTCATATGTGCCTGAGGAGAGACTCGAACTCTCAAGGTCATTACAACCACGAGTTTTTGAGACTCGCGCGTATACCATTCCGCCACCCAGGCAACAATAACGATATTCTATCATTAACTTTGTCTCATTGACTCCCCTGGTACAATGCGTATATGACAGGGATTAGCGCCGCAGACGCAGTACAACAACTTGGAAAGGTTGCTTGGGAAGCACTTAGTTTACAAGCTCGGGCCCATATTATTGCGTATGGCTTACCACCAAAACCGGAAATTCTTTTGGACGGGTATACACAAAACGAAATTAGACTGTCTCCTCAAATGGTCGCTAGACTTAGATCTCGAAACTCCCCGGAACGAGAAGCCTAACGGCTCTTATCCATCCCATAAAACTTCACTCTCTCCCCCCGGAACTTAAGATCAATTGTCCGTAAAGGTCCATTACGATGCTTCGCAATACTTAGTTTGACACTTTCCAAATCCTCCACATCCTCCCGGTACAAAAACATGACTACATCCGCATCCTGCTCAATCGATCCTGATTCCCGCAAATCTGACAATTGTGGAGCACTCCCACTCCCTCGGTGTTCAATCGATCGGGATAACTGGGACAAGGCCAAAACCGGCACCTTCAATTCCCGCGCCAAATTTTTCAGTCCTTGAGAGATCTCTCCCACTTCCTGCACCCGATTTTCCAGATTGCGCCCCTTCACCAGTTGGAGGTAGTCCACAATAATCAACTCTAACTGATGTTCTGACTTTAGCCGCCTAGCCTTGGTCCGCATCTCCATCACACTAATCCCCGGCGTATCATCAATATAGAGTGGCGCTTCCGCCAGTACTCCCATTGCTTCCGACAGCTTACTAAAATCATCTTGGGATAACTTACCCGTTTTTAACCTCCAGGCATCAATGTCAGCCTGGGCTACCAACATCCGGTCCACCAACTCCTCTTTGCTCATCTCCAGGGAAAAATACCCGACCGGTACTTTTGACACCACACTGGCAAACTGAGCAATGTTTAGTGAAAACGCCGTTTTCCCCATCCCCGGCCTCGCCGCCAAAATCAACAAGTTAGAATCCTGCATGCCTGCCAAACAGTTGTCTAGATCAGTAAATCCACTCGCCACCCCTCGTAGTGAACCTGATTTCTTGGACAGTTCATCCAATCGATCAAATGACTCCGCCAAAATACTCCGAATCGGCAAAAATCCCTGTTTCAAATTAGCCTGGGACAAAGAATAAACCTTTTGTTCTGCCGTATCTAGTAACTCAGTGACCTTGATCCCCTCATCAAATGACTGCTCGATCAAATTTGAGGCATCCGCGATCAGCTTGCGCCGAGCATAATAACCCTGGATAATCTCTCCATAATGCCGCACATTGGCACTACTCGGAACTCCTTCTACCAAACTCGATAAGTATGTTACTCCACCAATTCTCTCGAGTAATTTCTGGGATTTAAGCTTTTGCGGCAAAGTTACCAAATCAATTGGTTCACGGCTTTCAAACAGTGACAGCATCGCCCCATAAATATCTCCGTGCTTCTCTGCATAAAAATAATCGGGTAACAAAAATTCCGATACTTGTACTATCGCGTCCCTATCCATCAAGATCGATCCCAACACACTCTTCTCCGCGCTATCACTGTGCGGTGGAACTTTGTTCGTTGCCATAGGCTAATTTTACACCACTACCACTTCGGTCGCTTCTTCTGGAATCATCGTCTTGGTCAAACTCAATTTTTCCATTGGTTTACTTCCATGTTCAAAGCTCTTCACAAACTCATCAATCTTGGTTGTTTCTCCATATGGCAAAATATAACCTGGTTCAATCTGTCCCAACAAATCGCCAATCTCCTTCACTCCCAACTGATCAATCTTGACGATCACGGCATCAATTGTATCCAACTCCTCAATTAGTTTTTCCTCTAGTTTAGCTTTCAAATTCCCGAGATATAGTACTCTCAAAGCCTCCGCCTGGATCACAAAAATTGTCTGGTCATTAGCAGCGTAACCAAATACCGAAATTCCCTCGATCTCGTACTCTCCCGGCTCACTGATCGCAAATGATTCCTCTCTCCCACTACTTCCTATTTTTACCTTCCCCTCCCCGTCCACTACCACCAATCCCTTCTTAATTTTTATCTTCCATTCCTCCTTAGCCCGCGTGATATCCATAGCGAACATCTTAACATAGGCTTTACGTCCCAACAACTTTCGGTTAAACTCTGCAGTAGATGAAAGCTCGCAAAGAAACCACTCTCGCAATCATTATAGGTTTGGCCATCGCCTTGCTTGTGACTGGCGGAGTCTTGCGTGCCAGAAAAGCCCTCCAAAAACTCAATCTCTCACTTTCCAGTATCACCAACAAAACCGGATCCACTGCCAACTCTCCCGATTCCTCTACCGATCTCTTTCTCACTCTCGACACACTCAACCATACGGTGACCGACGAGACCACTATTAACGTCAGTGGCAAAACTTTGCCCAACACCTATATCGCTATTCTAGGCGAAAAGGCCGAACATTTAATCGTTCCCAACGAACTTGGCGTCTTTACTCAATCCGTTGTTCTCGTCAAAGGAGCCAACACCATTCGCATCACCGTTTATCAGGAAGATGGTCAAAATACTAGCCAAGATCTGACTGTCGTGTACACCACCGCCGATTTGTGATAGAGTGTAGACTTCAACACCCATAAACTATGCAGAAAACATTACTATTAGTCCTTCTCACCGCGCTTCTTTTGTCCTTGGCCCCCCAGAATTCAATTCACGCTGTTTCCCCCTCTCCCTCACCAAGCCCCATCAGTGAAGAGACTATTACCGAAAACCTTAAAAAACGTCTTCAGGATACTCTCACTAGCTCTGGGTCCGCCACCAATCCCACTGCTTTCCGAGGTTTTGTCGGTCAAGTCAAAGACGTCATCAAAAACACTGTTATTGTTCAGGATCAAACTGGGAAAACCAATGTAGTTATCTCCGACGAGACTACTCTTCTTCGCTCTCCTGGCAATAACGCCATCGAACTTGAAGACATCCGTCTCGAAGACTACGTAATTGCTATCGGTACCACGATTGGCAAAGACGAACTGGCGGGAATTCGTTTAATTCTCAGTACCACTCCGCTCACCTCTACTAACAAAACCTCAGGGTTGTCTGTTATCACCAAAGTCAATAAATCCAGTCTCATCTTGGCCAACGGAACTACCCTCGCTTTTAGCGGTAAAACCATCATCAAAACCAACGCTAGCACTTCTTTAGTCGCCGCTGACCTCTTGCCTGGAGACACTATCATTTTTACCGCCACGATCAACGACGATATTACTACCGCAACAGTCATCATGCGCATCAAATCATCCATTCCTCCTTCCCCCTCTCTTTCCCCCTCTCCTTCCCCTTCTCCTTCTCTCAAACCCTCCCCCAAAAACTAAAATTTGACAATTTTTCAATCCGTGTTATATTGCCCGAACTATGTCAAAAATAGTGTTCTCTACCAATCTCACACCCGCCTGCAATAGCTGTGCGATGGCACTGCGGGCAGGTCATTCCCTCCATATATTCGTGGCGGGGGTCCTTTTAGGATAAAAAAGAGATAATTAGTTTCTTCCCATACCCCGCCACCAGGCGGGTTTTTTGTATCTATTAAAGGAAATATATGAAAAAT
>Ga0172379_10005899_pt1 | contig 16808 bp, 12 predicted proteins | sample GrowelOW334metaG_FD_119756 | JGI IMG/M metagenome (GOLD analysis project Ga0172379, IMG submission 119756) | Groundwater microbial communities from an aquifer near a municipal landfill in Southern Ontario, Canada - Groundwater well OW334 metaG | ecosystem: Environmental > Aquatic > Deep... | reverse complement strand
TTAAGTGAGTAAAGCTTAATTATCTCATAGACCAAATTCAAATCGAAAAATATGTTTTTCTCAGATTATGGCTAAGATTAGAATAAATCTGCAATGGTGTTTAAAATTAATGGGACACTAGTGAGGGGGAGGACAGAAGGGGGTGTGGGGAGTTAAATTAACCCTTTAACCTTTTTATTTAATTTAAAAGGGCGGACACATTGGTCCGCCCCTACATAACGACTTAACGACTTAACAACCTAACCACTATTCCCTAATATCCCCTCACCTTCATCGCCTCCGCCACCCGGCCGACAGCGAGAATAAACGCCGCGGTGCGAAGGTCGGTTTTCTTTTCCACGGCAATCTGCCAGACGGCGGCAAAACTGTCATCCATGATTGGTTTCAACTTCGCGAACACTTCTTTCTCGGTCCAGTAATAACCTTGGAGGTTTTGCGCCCATTCAAAATATGAGACGGTCACGCCGCCGGCGTTGGTCAAAACATCGGGTACAAGAACGATGCCTTTTTTGAATAATTTTACATCCGCTTCCGGCGTGGTCGGGCCGTTAGCCACTTCCAAAACCACTTTGGCTTTAATTCGGCCGACATTCTTTTCGGTAATCTGGTTTTCCAAAGCCGCCGGTACCACCACTTCCACGGCTTCTTCTAAGACTTTCACGCTAGCGATTTTTTTGAATTTGGTTTTTAGGCTACCGAGAGCGCCATTTTTGCTTTTGTAAGCGGCTACTTCCATCGGGTCAAAACCAGCGCTGTCTAGAGCGACAATCCCGCCTTGCGAGTCGGCCACTGCTTTAATCACATAACCGGCGTTGTAAGCGAGGCGCGCCAAATGATAACCGGCGTTGCCAAAGCCTTGAATGGCGAGACGCGGCTTTTTACCGAGTTTAACTTTCCGGGCTAAACTCTCGAGAACATAAAACGCGCCTTGACCGGTCGCGGTGTCGCGGCCGAGCGAACCGCCCACCGCCAAGGGTTTACCGGTAATCACCGCCGGCTCAGTGTGGCCGATTAACCGCGAATACTCATCCATAATCCAGGCCATAATCTGCGGGGTGGTATAAACATCCGGCGCCGGCACATCGGTTTTGGGGCCGATATTCAGGCCCAGCGCCCGAGCGTAACCGCGAGATAATCTTTCCAGCTCGCCGATTGAAAGTTTTTTCGGGTCAACTGCCACGCCGCCTTTACCGCCGCCAAACGGAATGCCAACCACCGCGCATTTGATGGTCATCCAAAAAGACAAGGCTTTGACTTCGTTCAAATCGGCTTGCGGGTGGAAGCGAATGCCGCCTTTGAACGGCCCGCGGGCGTCATTGTACTGGACACGGTAGCCTTCAAAATTCCGGCTCGTGCCGTCATCCATTTTAACCGGCACACTAAACTGTAAAATCCGCTTGGGGGTTTTGAGTTTAGCGAGTATCGCCGGCTCGAGATCAAGAAAACCGGCGGCTTTGTCGAGCTGCTTCATGGCGTTAACGAAAGGATTTGGCATATGGGTGGATTTATGATTAATAGGTTAATAATTGAAGCTTAAATCTCTAACTGTGGTTAGAAGTTCAAAGTTCAAAACCCTAAGTTCAAAGTTCAAATCAAGCTCAAAGGCTAAAACTCTGGCGCCTTTTGATCTTTGAACTTGATTTGAACTTTGAACTTAGGGTTTTGAACTTCTTTTCAAGTATTCTTCCAGTCCTCGCCTAAAAACCTCCATTGCTTCTTTCAAGCTTTTACTATTCAAGACATAAGCGAGTCGCACCTCATTCCGCCCCAGTCCGGGTGTCAGGTAGAAGTCCGCCGCTGGAGTGGCTAAGACAGTTTTACCGCGATAACTGAACTTGGTCAAGAGCCACTGGGCAAAATCCTCGCTGTCCTTAACAGATAAACCAACCATTAGATAAAATGTCGCGTCGGGCCGAGTCAGGGTTAAGCCTTTGATTTTCTGTAATTCCCGGACCACCGTATCCCGCCGGCGTCGGTACTCACGGTTGATTTTGGCAATATAGGCGCGGCTGTTTTTCAAAATCGGAATAAAAGCCAGCTGGTCCAGAGTTGGCGCCGAGAGCCGCGCTTGGGCGAACTTCAGAAGCGAGCAATAGACTTCCGCGTTCGGACAAACCAGGCAGCCGATTCGCGCCCCGCAAGCGCTGAATTTTTTGGACACGCTGTCGGTGACAATCAGCTGATTTCTGACGGCGGGAAAATCCAAAAAACTAGCGGCCCGCCGGCCGGTAAAAGTCAGCTCGCGGTAAGTTTCGTCAGCGATAATAAACAGCCCGTGTTTCTTGGCTAATCTAACTATCACGCCCAGTTCCTGCCGGTTGTAAACTCGGCCGGTCGGATTGCCGGGATTGATTAAAATAATCGCCTTAGTTTTCCGGCTGACTTGCTTTTCTAAAACTTTAAACGGCGGCAGGCGGAAATTATTTTCTAGTTTTAAAGTCACGGGCCGCAAGCGAACGCCAGTCATTTCGGCAAAACTTTTGTAACTGGAGTAGCACGGCTCAAAAATTATGGCCTCGTCGCCCTGGTCGCAGGTGGCAAGCAGAGCCAAGAGAATGGCTTCGCTGGCGCCGGTGGTCACCATGATTTCTTCGGGCTTAACTCTCATCCCCCAGTCGCGGTAAAACTTTTGCCAAGCGATCCGCGCGCCGGGATAACCAGCGGAAGGCGCGTAAGGGATCAATGGCTCGTTTTTCAGATATTTTAAAATCTCCGCCTTGACCGAAGCCGGCGGCAGAATATCGGGCTGGCCGATGTTGAGTTTGAAAATTTTAACCCCGCGCTTTTCGGCCGCGTCCGCCAAGGGCAAAAATTTGCGGATGGGCGAGGCGATGGTCGCTTGAGCGCGCTTAGAAGGTTTAAACATAATATACCCCCTACGAATATATCTCCTACGAATTACGAATCAGCGCGAATGTACGAATTACGAATCGCCGTGGTGGCTGGATTCGTACATTCGCGCTGATTCGTAATTCGTAGGGGTTGAGTTACTTCTTTCTACCCCAATCCGGCGGCGCGGTCACGCCCGTCTTTTTGGAGATATAGTTGTAGGCTGAGAGCGCGGCTTTGGCGCCTTCGCCGGCCGAAATGACAATTTGTTTATAGGCAAGCGTGGTGACATCACCAGCGGCAAAAATACCGGCGGCCGAGGTAACACAGCGGTCGTCAATTTTGATCTCGCCTTTGTCGTTTAAATCCAATACTCCTTTCAGCCAATCGGTCTTGGTGATATAGCCGATTTCCAAGAAAACGCCGTCAACCGCCAGTTCAAAATTCGGCTTCTCGTTGGTCAAATCATGAACCACAATCTGCTCCAGTTTTTTATCGCCCTTAAACTCCACGATTTCCGAACTAAGAAACTGCTCTAGATTACTAAAACCGGCCGACTGTTCAACCTCCACCTGATCGGCGGTAAAACTTTTGCCGCGGTGGAGAAGATAAACCTTTTTGGCGATTTTACCGAGCTCATGCACCGCTTCCATGGCGCTATTGCCGCCACCGACCACGGCGACGGTTTTGCCTTTATAAAGCGGCGCGTCGCAAGTGGCGCAAAAAGCCACGCCCCGGCCTTTGAATTTTTCTTCGCCCGGCACGCCCAAAGAACGCGGGGTCAGGCCAAACGCCAAAATCACGCCGATCGCCGAATACTCGGAGTTAGTGGTCTTCACCTGCCAGCCATCGGCAGTCTGAGTTAGACCGACCGCCTCCTCAAAAACAAACTTGGCGCCAAATTTCTCGGCTTGTTTTCTCATTTTAGTCATCAAATCCGGCCCGGAGGTAAAATCAAAACCGGGATAGTTTTCTATCTCATTGGTGATTGCCACTTGCCCGCCGATATCCGGGCTGATAATCAGGGTTTTTAATTCTTTACGCAAGGTGTAAATGGCGGCGGTCAAACCGGACGGCCCGGCGCCGATGATGATGACATCATAGTGGTTGGTAGGCATATTGGCTGTTTAATAGTGTGTTAGGTAGTTTACTATACTAAATGAATAAACTCAATAATAAGTGCAAAGTTTAAAACCCAAAGTTCAAATCAAGTTCAAAGGCCAAAACTCTGGCGCCTTTTGATCTTTGAACTTGATTTGAACTTTGAATCTTTGGGTTTTGAACTTTAAACGGTGGTTTTAGTAACTAAATATCAACTTCTGTTTTCCGCCACCTTTACTGTATTGGCAAGCAACTTGGCGACCGTAACTGGTCCCACTCCCCCCGGCGTCGGCGTCACCAGGCTCGCTTTCGCCGCCACACTCGGAAAATCAATATCGCCGCAACTTTTGCCGTCAACACTGCCGAAACCCGCGTCCAACACCACCGCGCCAGGCTTAATCATCTCGCCGGTCAGAAGTCCGGGGCTACCCGCGCCGGTGATAATCACATCCGCCTCCCGAGTAAAAACTGAAATATCGGGCGTGGACCGATCGCAAGCTATTAAGTCAACTTTTTGGTTAGTTAGAATCGCGGCGAGTGGCTTGCCGACGAGCTCGCCTTTACCGATCATAACCACTTTCTTATTTTTTAAATCAACCTGATGATATTTTAAAATCTCCAAAATCGCCGCGGGGGTAGGAGGTAAAAACTGCTGTTCGCCAACGACAAGTTTCGCCGCGCTGACTGCCGTCAGACCGTCAACATCAATCTCCGGCGCGATTTGATTAATAACTTCTTTAGAGTCGACGGTTTTAGGCAGGGGCAACTGAATAATCAGTCCGTCCAACTGGTTTTCACCTTGAATTTTTTTAATTTCATTAACCAATTCAGTGGTGCTAATTTCGGACGGATAAACAAAAAGTTTAAAATCAACGCCGATGATTTCAGCCGCTAATCCCTTATTTCTAACATAAACCGACGAAGCCGCGTTACTGCCAACTAAAACCACGGCCAGGCTGACCGCCCGACCGCTTTCTTTTAAAACCGCCACCCGCGCCTTTAGATCCGCTAAGATCTCGGCGGCGATTTGGTTGCCATTAACCACGGTTGCTGACATAAAACATTAGTTAAATCCTTAAAAACTGCTTAGATTATAGCAAAGATTGGCAAATTGGGAAGAGATGCCACCAACTAACCAAAAACCCCCGCCTTGCTTAGCGGGAGTTTTAATTCGTAATTTCCGCTCATCGGCGGAGCCGTGAGCGGACCCGCTCGCGCTTCGCGACGAGCGGGCGTAATTTGTAATTATTTTGCCGCCTTTTCCAACGCCGCCTTCAAGTCGTCTTTGCCGCGCATGCCAACCATTCGTTCCACTTCCTTGCCGCCTTTAAAAATAATCATGGTCGGAATCGACATCACGCCGTATTTTTCCGCGGTCTGCGGGGCGGTGTCAACATCCAGTTTGCCGATTTTGACCGACTTGCCTGCCATTTCTTCGGCGAGATCCTCCACAATCGGCCCGAGCATCTGGCACGGTCCGCACCAAGTGGCGTAGAAATCGACTAACACGGGGGCTTCGGACTTCAGCACTTCGGCTTCGAAGTTGTCGTCCGTGAAAATAAGTTTAGACATACAAAGATAATTTTTAATTTAAAATTCTGGTTGCTTCAGCAACCATCCCGCCCCGGCGGGATGTCGGCAAAGCCGACATTTTTAATCAATTTTTAAGGTTTAATTTCTAATTTTTAAATCTGAAGCCGGATTACCGACAATTTAAAATTAATAATTATAAATTGATTAAAAATTTTAAATTAAAAACTAAAAATTATTTTACCTTCTTCTCCACTTTCTCCTCCCGATAAATCTCCAAGCTATCACCGACAGTTAAATCAAGCTTGCCTTCTAACTTGATGCCGCATTCCGAGCCTTTCTCCACATCCGTCACTTCTTGTTTGCCGGCTTGTAAGGCCACGATTTTAAATCTGGCGAGGTCCAGCCCGCCCCGCATCAGCCGCGCTTTGGCGCCGTTCGCCACTTTGCCGCTAATCACTCGGGCGCCCACCACTTGGCCGGCTTTGTCTTTTTTGAACATGGCGAGCACTTCCACCTTGCCGAGGTCAATTTCTTTGACTTCAATTTCAATCATGGCGTTGAGCTTTTCTTTAACCAGGTCCAAAAGCTCGTAAATAATTTTGTAAATTTTGACTTCCACCTTTTTCTCGTTGGCAATCTTTTGCGCCTGGTAAGGCAACTGGACATTAAAGCCCAGGACCACGGCCTGGCCGCCTTCGGCCTGCATGATGTCCGACTCGGTAATGTTGCCGAGTCCCCGGCTGACGATTTTGTACTTGAGGCCGGCCGGAATCTGGAGCTTCTCGAGCGACTCCTCAATCGCCTCGGCCGAACCAAGGACATCCGCCCGCAAAATCAGGTTTAAAAACTTAACTTTGGTTTCGTCTTCGGTTTCGCCATTGCCCCCGGTAACTTTCTGGATCGCCGGCGTGGCCGGAGAAAACTTATGGCTTTTTTTACTTTCCAAATTTTTGGCGTCCGCGGCCGCTTCCAAGATATCGCCCACTGCCGCGGCTTGTTTCCAGCCCAAAATCTTGATCGGCGTGCCCGGGAGGGCGGCGCTAACCTCGCGGCCGGCCCAGTCTTTCATTGCCCGGACTTTGCCATACAACTCGCCATTAACGCCCAAAGTATCATTCACCCGCAAGGTGCCACTCTGGACGAGAACCGTCGCCACCGCGCCTTCGCCGGCGTCTTTATGCGCTTCAATCACCGTGCCGACGGCAAGGCGGTTCGGGTCAGCCATAATTTTATCTTTTTCCATTTCCGCGACTAAAAGGATCATTTCCAAAAGTTGGTCGATATTGGTGCCCGCTTTGGCCGAAATCGGCACGCAAATCACCTTGCCGCCCCAATCTTCCGGTAAAAGGTTCCGCGCCGCCAAGTCCTGTTTCACTTTTTCCGGGTTGGCGTCAGGTTTGTCGATTTTATTGATGGCGACAATGAAGGGCAGTTTTAACGCTTGAATAATTTGCAAAGCTTCGATCGTCTGCGGTTTCAGCGAGTCGTCAGCCGCCACCACCAAAATGGCGATGTCAGCGACTTTGGCGCCGCGCGACCGCATGGCGGTAAAGGCCTCGTGGCCGGGAGTATCAATAAAAGTAATTTTACGGCCGTTTTTCTCCACCTGATAAGCGCCGATGTGCTGGGTAATGCCGCCGTGTTCGCTGTCCATGACATTGGTTTTGCGGATGGCATCCAGGAGTTTAGTTTTACCGTGGTCCACATGGCCCATGACTACGACCACCGGCGGCCGAGCGATTAAATCGGCGGTAGCCACGCCGGCGAGGAGATCGTGAATTCTCTGGTCCGAGTCAACCGTGGTGTCAACCGCGTCGCCCAAAGTGACGGTAAAGCCAAAATCCTCAGCCACAATCGCCGCGGTGTTATAGTCAATCCGTTCATTTAAAGTTGCGAGGATGCCATTTTTCATCAATTCGCCAATCACCTGGCCGACCGGCAGATCTAGTTTCTGAGTGAACTCGCGGACCGTCATCACACTCGGCAAAACAATCGGCCCAGTCTCGGTCATTTTTTTCTGCCGCTCTTCTTTTTCTTTCAGCTTCCGCTCGGCGTCCAGCCGCGCCCGATGTTCGCGGTAAAGCCGCGGCCATTCCCGCAAAATCGTCTGCGCCAACCGCGGATCAATCTTGATCGCCCGCGCGCCAATATCAAAACCGAACTGAGGCAGCAGTTCTAAGAGTTCTTTGGTATTAACCCGCAAACGGCGGGCGAGTTCGGTGACATTCATAGGGGGTAGTGGTTAGGTGGTTAAGTTGTTAGGTCGTTAGGAGGTTAGGAGGTTAGGTTAAGTAGGTAGACAATTAGCATCGGAATGACAAATTGAGCGGAGCGAAATTTGTCCTTAAATTATAGACGGACGAATTTCCCCCGCCGGCTGGCGGGGTCAATTCGTCAATCCGATACTAATAACCTATCAACTTATGCCTAGTTTATCTGAATTTAGCGGAAAAGTCAATTTAAAGTAAATGCCGGCATTAAAAAAATCCGAAGCGGCGCGCTCCGGATTAGTGACTTACTCGAGAAACTGACGATGCCGTTAGGCCAGCTATTCCAGCTTATTTAAGGCGGCGGCGATGATCGGGGTGGCATTTATCCGAATGATGCCAAAATACTCTTGCAACCCCAGCAAATGCCGACTTGGAAGATCGCCAGCAACGGCGGGATAGAGCGATGTATTCTTATGAAATAACCTTTCAACCTGGTGATAAGGGTTCTGACGACCCTTCCAGATATGAAGAGAGAACGGCCAGTCCGCCGGCGCATTGACGAGATCCGCCTTTGATTCATGAACCAGCAAAACCGGCTTACTCTTGCCTTCGAGAATGATCAGGGCCATGAATTCTTCCTCTGGCCCCAGTAATGTCCGCGGAACTGGCTGGCCGATGATTCGGTCCAGAGCATCACCGGACGAGATAATCACACCGTCAACTATCTCATTGACACATTCTTTCATCGCCTCACGAACCGCCTTGATCCGCTCTTGCAAAACTTTCCGGTCCATCGACGGTTTTATCATCACTTGCCTCCTTCCGCTGTTGCGGTTTGTAATGGCCTTGGCCGTTTGATTTACCAAATTGACTTTTGAAGTGAAACACTTGGCAAAAAAACCTTACTATATTTTTAAAATAAAGTCAACAACCAGCCAGCAAAATAAAAGGGGCCGGCCTGCTGGCCAACCCCTGGAGTGGTGACGGTTTATGAAAAATGGTTCAGCCGGCCGCCCGCTCTTTCTCGCGCCGCTGGCCTTGAGCGGCAATAACCTCGGCGGTTTTTTTCTTGCCGCAAATCGTCGGATATTCCCCAGTCACGCAAGCGAGACAAAGCTGATTAGCCGGCAAGTCCATACCAGCTAGTAAGCCAGCCAAGGAAATGTAGCGGACAGTGATGTCGCCGCGGTGTTCCGGACACAGCTCGGCTAATTCCTCAGCAATCTTGACGAGATCGCAGTGGCAACGGTTAGCAATCAACTTTTCCGCTTGCGGCGTATCAATGCCATAGAAGCAGGATCCGATAATGGGCGGGGTATAGTACAGGACATCGACTGTTTTGGCCCCCAACCGAAATAACCGTTCGATAATTTTCTTGGAGGTATTGCCCCGCACATTGGAATCGTCAACGATCGCCACCCGTTTACCTTCAATCCAGTGACGGATAAAGATAAACTTGTCATCGATCGCTTGCAGGCGCTTTTCATCCGAGGTTTCCTGAAAGCTTCTAGTGCTGTCGGTTTTTATAATGGCTTGTTCGTAAGGCACATTCCAAACTCGAGCGAGAGCAATGCCGGCGGAGACGGCCGAACCCGGAATGCCGATTACTACATCGACTTTTCCGCACAGATCGACCGTTTCTTGTCCCAGTATTTCGCCCCATTTTTTTCGAACTACTTCCACATACCGATCCTTAAAGCAGGAATCCGATAAAGCGAAGTAAGCAAATTCGAAAAAGCAAAACGCTTCGCGGCAATGGCTGAGGCGCTTGCGATGAATGGTCAAACGGCGAGTGATAAAAAGCACCTCGCCCGGACGAATTTCTTCGCCCCTCAGGTGATAATCGCCAAATTGATTGAGCGCCGAACTTTCACTGACTACGCTGATTTCCATTAGTTTTCCCACCTCGTCAAATCGCCGACCAAGGCAAACCGGCCGAAGGCCGTGCGGATCACGCCAAACAATCAGGCCGCGCGGCGACATAATAATCACCGACCAACCGCCATTCAGATGCCGATTGGCTTTCTTAATAGCGGCAAAAACTTTTCGGGCATAGTCGCGGTCATTCCGGCTTTCTTGTGGCGCTTCTTTTTCCAGATAGAAGAGAAAAAGGCGCAGCATCACTTCACCATCACTTTCACTATTGAACACCTTTCCTTGTTCTTGCAGGAAGTGCCTCACCTCATCGACATTGAGAATATTGCCATTCTGCACGAGCTCATAGACATCGACACCCAGCGGCTGGATACAACGAAGCAGAGCGGCCGGTGAATTGTCGCCAGCTGTGGCATAACGATTTTGGCCGACCCCCATTAACGCCTCAAACTCGCCATAAGGGAACTGATTGAACACAATCTTCGGCGCGCCCAGATTTCTATGACCTATAAAATAACCATCTTTGGCTTCGACGGTTATGCCCGCTGAAAGCGAACCACGATTTTTGAGCCGTTTTAGAGATTTAACCAAACGCACTGTTATACTTCTGCCTTTCCGGCCCTTTTTCCGCTTAATCAGACCAACGATTGCGCACATGCCACACCTCCTGTTATATCGGTTAAAACCCGTGTTTACTGGTCTAGAACTCTCTTGTCAACGAGCCCGGGAGAAAGCCTATCTTAGTCTTTTTAGGATTCATAGTCAAGAAAAACGACCTTTATTTAACCCTTTAACCTCTTAACCCTTTTATTTAACTTTCAACTTTATAACTTTCAACTATCTTAACAATTTCCTCTAAACCAGCTAAACTATATTTGCTATAACCTACAAGCTATTTATGTTTCTCCTCATCCACAAACCCACCGGCCCGACCTCCCACGACATCGTGGACCAGTTGCGCCGGATCACAGGTATCCGTAAAATCGGCCACGCCGGCACCCTGGACCCGTTTGCCTCGGGCCTTTTGATCGTGGCCGTCGGCCGGGAATCAACACGAGAGATCGATCAGTTTGTTAAACTAGATAAAGAATACATTGCCACGGTTAAACTGGGGGCGGAGACGGATACTTATGACCGGACGGGGGAAATTAACAAAACAAAAGAACAAGAGAACAAGAGAACAATCCCAAATAACAAATACCAAATAACAAATAACCAACCACCTAAACTAGCTCAAATAACTTCTACCGTCGCTTCCTTTATTGGCCCGCAACTTCAAACCCCGCCGATGTACTCCGCCAAAAAAATTCATGGCCAAAAACTCTACGACTTGGCCCGCCAAGGCAAGACCGTGGAACGGCAGCCGGCCGAGATTGAGATTAAAGAGCTGGAAATTCTGGATTATAGCTACCCGATTTTAAAACTCCGCGTCGCCTGCACTTCCGGGACATATATCAGAAGCCTCGCCCACGACCTCGGGCAAAAGCTGGGATGCGGCGCGTATTTGGAGAAATTGGAACGGACGAAGGTCGGCGGATTCAGCCTGGTGAATGCGGTTAGACCGAGTGAGCTGACTGCGGCTAATTGGCAGGACTACTCATTAAAACATTAAAACATAAAAACATTAAAACCAACCACCGGCTACCGACCTGTTTTAATGTTTTAATGTTTTAATGAAAAGAGGCCGGACTTGCCGACCTCGATTGGTTATTACTGATGAGCCTCTCACCGCTTGATGTTGAAACGCGAAAGGCTGAATTTGACACCGACGCGCGTCAGCATGCCGCTGTTGTCCGGGTGAATGCCGGAAGTGTCGGCGCGCGGATCGTCCGCCAGGGTTTGAGCGCGAGTCTCATGCCATTTCTGTTCGCGCTGGTAGTCGCCCGGCCCGTCCACCGGCCAACCGCCGTCCGCCAGTGAAGTCAGCCAATACATCTCTATGAATAATTCCACCGGCGGGTTGCTCCGCGTGTCGAGGGGCCAAGGCCAGCCGGCAATTTTTCCGCCCAGCCCCACAATTTGTCGACCATTTTGGCTGGGCGGATTGTAGTAGAGATCGGGATTGGTCAACTTCAAGTCTTCGGAGTATTCCATAAACATCAGTTGCGGCCCCGACCGCTGGAACCAGAAACCCATGGCCGAGACTCCCAGCCCGCCGTTCGGCCCGTGAAAACCATAACCGATTTCCCCGGCACCAATCGCGCGGTACTTGGCTTTGGTCTGGTCGTTGACGATGTAACGACCAGAGAAATCCAAGATAACATCGCTGAAGTTACCGTGAAATCCGAGCTGGCTAACAAATGACTCGCGACCGACACCCAGATACCCGGGTCCGCCTTTCAAATCCAAGAGCCAGCGCTCGCCGGCATAACCGATTCCTCCTAGCCCGGTGAAAAGGTTGTTCTGGTTTTGAGTATCAACCCCCGACTTGTGGTCGTACTCCTGGACATAGGACGAATACGCAAGGCCGGAGAAACAGAAACCCGGAGCGTAGGGGTACTGCAGGGAAAAATGAATTTGCCCCTCGCTCCAGCCGCCGAACGCCGAACCAACTGAAAAGAACCCGGCCACGAGCATCGTGACCAACACAACTTTCTTCATTGTCAAAACCTCCTTGGTTAGTAATCAGTAATCGGTAACCAATAATCGGAAACTAAAACGCGTTCTGATTACTGATTACCGGTTACTGATTGTCAATTGCCAACCCCTTACTATAGCTTATTATCAATAAAAAGTCAATAGTTGCCTACAAAAACCTAACAAAATAGCCATTTTTACTCCTTATTTAATATTATGCGATAAAAAAAGCACCAACGATATTGACCGCTGGTGCTGTTTTACTGCGTCCCGTCAGTCGTGACTGACTAGGAATGTGTCTTTTCGAATTGCTCCCGCCGCCACGCCTGCAAAGCTTTTAACTTCGCCGGTGGCAGGTGGAGCTCGGTAGTCCAATAGACCCTGTAGGGCTGAGAAAACCGCGAGAGTTCGGCTAACTCGGCGGCTAGCCGCGGCTGAGCTTCGGCTAACGGCATCACCTGACCGTCTTGCTGAGTTAGGAGGTTGGCGCCGGTTTTGAAGCCGCGGGAAAAATCCTCGGTACAGCAGAAAACATTACCCAGCTCCACTAACTCTTGCTCGCGCTGCCGGGCCGACTCTTGATCCGCGAATTCCTCCACCTGGGCCAATCCCGGATGGATAATGACATCGGGATAGTTATAGTGCCGGAGCTCCAGGAAATCAGCCATCACCCGGTCCAGATAGTCGTCGGTTTTTTCCAGCAAGTCATCTTTGGTCAGCTGGCCGGTGCCGTAAAGGTAACCGGCTAAGGTCGCGGTGGTCGCTTCTTCAAACCGCGTTCCGGGGTGATAGTAGAAATGCCGGCACAGGAGCGCCCGCAGTTTCAGAAAATCACCGAGTCGCAGGGCATCGGTCACCACTGCTCGATTATCAATCACCCGCACCGCATCCCAAAGCCCGCAGATGAACGGCTGGCGCTGGAGTAAATCAATGATCAACTTTTGCCCGGAAAAAATCCCGGAACAATTGATCACATCCAGACCGTCATAGCGATGCTGGTAGACCCAGGAGTCAAAAGCCACATAGGCGATTTTATCCGCCAGATCCAGGAGCTCGCCCAAAACCCCTTGATTTTTGACAATGGCAATCAGCCGCTCGGCCGAGAGCGCGTGCTTGGTTTCTAACTTCTGCCAAGCCGGACCAACCAACAACTGGTAGTAATTGGTTTCTTCATTCAATCCCGCCGGATCAATAAACTTGATGGTGTCGCCACCCGCCGGCGTCATGACATCGTGAGTCAACGCCGCCACCCGCAGATGGAGTAAATCGTCCTGACCTAAACCGCAATTAACTCCCATCAAAGTGGCGAGCACCATGACATCCAAGCTATGGGCATAGCGCGTATGGCAAAAACGGTCCTTGAGCACCAGTCGGCCGGATAAATCGTCGTCAAAGATCGGATCGTGCAGGAAACCCAGCTGGCGGATATTCCGCAAGCGAAAAACCTTCAACGCCCGGCACAGCTCTTCGATCAGACCGTCTTCCAGGACGATATAGTTGACTCCAGAATGCGGCACAAAACTGATGGCGAGCGGATCGGCTTCATCAATAATTTGCCGGTGCCGAAAGTCAGCCTGTAAAACTCTGGGTAATTGCGCGAACCAAGGTGGTTCCTGGCGGCTGAAATTTATTTCCCGATCATACACTTTAAATAACAATACCCAAGACCCTAAAAGGCTCGGGCCCCAGGCCGCCATTTCCGCCGGAGCGATTTGCCGTAATAGCTCGGTCACCTCTGGGCTCATTAAAGCGCGCTTGATTACTGGCCAACTGTTACTGCCGGGCGGGAAAATAATGTCGTCAATTGAGGAACCGGCCGGCCCCTCAACCAACCCTTGGCTGGTGAAAAGCATAGCTCGTCCTCCTTGGTTAAATGAAAAGAACCGCCGCAGGATTGCGGACTTGGTAAATTACCACGGGATTAGGATTAAAGCAAGCTGTAATGCCAAACTAACCACCAGTCAAAATCAACCATTGACTTTTTCAAAATTTAACCTAAACTGCCAATAGCACCTTACAACAACCATAGGAGGGGGAAAAATGATTCCCTTTTGTAAATTTTGCCAAGAATCAGACCTTGAACAAGCGGCCTTTCGGCTCCGTCAAATCGTTGATGTCAACCGGCAATCTGGCCAAACCAAGCTTCGCCGGCTGGCCGTTCCCAACCAAGCGATGCGGCGACTGCATCAAACCTTGCTTAAATGGCTGCGCTCGGAAATAAAATCAGCTAATATCTATCAGCTCCTGGTTTTCCATAGTTATGGCGCGCAGTTAAAGCGCTCGCCGCTACTCCAGATCGAACAGCATCTGGCCAACCGCTTTTTCTTCTGTCTCGATTTGCAAGGCGCCTATCAAAATGTTGATCTTGAACGGTTGGCGAAATTAGCCGTCCAACATCTGCCAAAAACCTTTGGCCGAAATCCGAAACAAGCTGTAAAATTTCTGGCGCGCTATTGCTCTGCTCCGGGCATCACCGGGCTAGCTATCGGAGCGCCGGCCTCGCCCGACCTCTTCAACTTTTACCGCGCCGCGACTCTGGACGACAGTTTACGGCTGTTGGCGCAGGAACACGGCCTAACCTACACCAACTATCTGGATGACCTTTGTTTCTCGTCTCGGGAAAGAATTGGCAAAAACAAACGCCAAAAAATCTTGGCGGCGGTTCGCCACGCCGGCTTTCTGGTCAAAGACCAAAAAATCCAAGTCGTGGACAGCGCCAAAAACGCCGTCGTCATCTGCGGCCTGGGCCTAAGAAATCGCCGTCTCTTTGTCCCTCGGCGCTATCTCCAAACCTGCAAAGGGCTGCTGCTCCTGGCGCTAGACGAACCGCCGGCCTTCCAGCGGCAAGTGGCCGGAGTCATGTCGGTTTTGCGCCAATGCCAAAAACGGTTTATCCTCAAAAACCGGCTTCTCCGAGACATCAAAAAACTGCACACAGAATTTCAAAAAAGCTTGAAATCAGCGTCGGCCGTCTAGGCCGACTTTTTTTAATAAAAATCAATTTGACAGTTAAAAATCCGGGCGTTAAACTGACTAGAGACGGCCAGAGGCAGCTAATTGTCAATCCGACAACCGGGTTAACCAAAATGTCCCGTCAGGGACTCGACATTTTTGTGAATGTCGATGCGCCGCTTTCATCCAGTCCGAGGCGGCGGCCAGTTTCGTTCTCCGGAGAGATCCCCCTTTTCTTTTCGATGAGATCGACCTTGAAAAGCCGTTTCTGTGAAACCCGGAAAGTAGGAACGATGACGGAAGAGATTTATCTTTTCCACTGCCTCCGAGGAGCACACGGCCTCCGTTTAGCCAACGCTAAAAGGAGGCTTTTTATTTTTGCTCATTAAAACATTAAAACCAACCGCCGGAAGCCGACCTGTTTTAATGCCTGCCCCGTGGATGCTGGGGTTTTTTTGTTTTGTGTTTTAATAAAAAAAGCACCAACGATTTGCGCCAGTGCCTTACCTCTTTGAATTTGAACTGTTGAAACCCTACCTTACCCTATCCTACCCAATCGTACCAGACCCAACCTAACCAGACATTACCCCACCTTAAGTTAGAAAAACTTCTAGCAAATAGTGGAGAAATTTTGGTTTGTTTTCTGAAAGGTTTAAAGCCTTACCAGACCCTACCGCACCAGATCTCACCAGACCGAACCAAACCAGACCTTGCCGTAACTTACCTTACCCTACCTCGCCAAACCGCACCTAACCTAATCCGACCACGCCACACCAGACCTCACCCAACCCAACCTTACCGTACCAGACATCACCCAACCGTACCTCACCCTACCAAACTCTAACTGGTTGGAAAAATCTCTTAGGTAAAGCAATTACGAATTGTTTTCTGAAAGGCTTTAAACCTTACCAGACCATACCCTACCTCACTTTACCATGCCGAACCCCGCCTAACCTGACCTTACCAAACCACACCATACTGCACCCCAAGTTACCGAAAAAGGTGGTTTAGTAAATGTCAAAGTTAATACAGTTTGTTTTCTGAAAGGTTTAAAACCTTACCAAACCCTACCTCACCTCGCCCGACGATACCAGGCCCCACACCACCCCACCACACCGCACCGTACCACACCCTAAATTATCAAAAGAGCGGTTTGGTAAATGACAAAATTAATGCGATTTGTTTTCTGGAAGGTTTTAGGCCTTACCAAACCCTACCACACCGTGCCTCACCACACCGTGCCTCACCTTACCTAACCAAACTCTACCACACCGTGCCTCACCACACCGTGCCTCACCTTACCAAACTAAAATTTGGTTAGTTGAGTAAAAAATCTGATTGTTGGAAAAGGTTAAAACCCTACCCTACCGCACTATACCTAACCCCACCGCACCTAACCCAACCCGTCCTCACCTGACCCCACCTTAAGTTAGAAAAACTTCTAACAAACGATGAGTAATAAACAGGTTTGTTTTTTTTGAAAGGGTTAGAAGCCCTACCCTACCATGCCGAACCCCACTCTACCCAACCAAACCTCACCACACCAAACCTCACTTCACCAAACCCAACCGTACCTCACCTTACCCAACTAAAATTTGGTTAGTTGAGTAAAAAATCTGATTGTTGGAAAAGGTTAAAACCCTACCCTACCTGACCTCACCTCACCTTACCAAACCCTACCATGCCATGCCCCACCTTACCTTGCCGGACCCCAAGTTATCGAAAAAGGTG
>Ga0172379_10005898_pt1 | contig 16810 bp, 13 predicted proteins | sample GrowelOW334metaG_FD_119756 | JGI IMG/M metagenome (GOLD analysis project Ga0172379, IMG submission 119756) | Groundwater microbial communities from an aquifer near a municipal landfill in Southern Ontario, Canada - Groundwater well OW334 metaG | ecosystem: Environmental > Aquatic > Deep... | reverse complement strand
GTTCTGAGTATCTTTCCGGCATCGCTGGCCAATTTTATAATGGTGTTTTACTTCGCCACTTTGGCCGGGCCGGCAAAGATGGCTTTGCATGACTTGCTGTATAGCCGCAATGCGGGTGTGATGAGCCGCCTTCTGGCTCGAGCTTTAGACGTAGAAAATAGTTAATAAAATGCCAACAGCACTCATCACAGGGATAACAGGGCAGGACGGATCGTATTTGGCGGAGCTTCTGCTCGAAAAGGGCTACCGTGTCATTGGCGCAGTGAGAGAGGGTCAGAATGCCAAGGAGTTGCTCCCGGCAGTACTGAAGAATAGCGTTGAGCTGGCCGCATGGGATATGTTGGATCAGCGTCGCATGACGGAAGTGTTGGCAACATATCGTCCTGCGGAAATCTATAACTTTGCTGCTTATTCATCAGGAGCAGGGATGTTCGATAATCCTGTTGGGGTGGGTGAAGTGAATGGTCTGGCAGTAACGCGCATATTGGAGGCAATTCGCGAGGTGGATACCAAGATACGATTTTGCCAAGCATCAAGTAGAGAGATTTTTGGCGAGGCAGTTGAAAGTCCTCAGACTGAATGCACGCCAACTAATCCGCGCAACCCATATGGTGCGGCTAAGTTCTACGCAGATACTATGATTCGAATTCATCGGCAACACTACAACCTATTTGCGTGCTCGGCTATTTTGTTTAACCACGAGAGTCCTCGCCGTGGTTTGGAATTTGTGTCTAGAAAAATAACTCATGAAGCGGTGAAGATAAAGCTGGGATTAGCAAAGGAGCTTCATCTCGGCAATTTGGATGCGCAACGGGACTGGGGTTATGCAGCAGAGTATGTTCGCGCCATGTGGTTAATGCTACAACAAGATCTGGCAGATGATTATGTTATTGCGACAGGAAAAGCGCACTCAGTTCGTGAGTTGTGTGAATTAGCTTTTAGTCGTTTGCAGCTGGATTATCGTGATTATGTGCGTGAGGATGCATTAGCATATCGACCCGCTGAGTCCGCGCTACTGGTTGGATGTGCGGCCAAGGCCAAGAATAAATTAAAGTGGAAGCCGGAAGTTGGATTTAGAGATCTGGTGCATATGATGGTGGACGCTGATTTGCAGCATCTAAGTGAAAAGAGTTAGATTTAAATCATAAGTATAATTACCAAAAGTTGAGGTTGTAAAAGTTGCTTAGTAATTTAGCAAGTGGACATGTTATGTCTGAAGAAGGGGCTAAGAAAAAAGCGGCTCGCGTCATTGCTTTTTATCTGCCCCAATTTCACCCAACACCCGAGAATGATCGGTGGTGGGGCAAAGGATTTACTGAGTGGACAAACGTCGCCAGTGCGAAGCCTTTGTTTAAGGGGCACGAGCAACCTGTCGTTCCAGCGGACTTGGGATTTTATGATCTACGGTTGCCCGAAACTAGAGTGGCTCAAGCTCAAATGGCCGCCACCTATGGGGTCGAAGGTTTTTGTTATTGGCACTACTGGTTTGCAGGTAGTCGCATGTTGGAGCGCCCATTTAATGAGGTTCTTTCGTCTGGAGAGCCAGACTTTCCATTCTGCTTGGGTTGGGCAAATCATTCCTGGAGTGGGATATGGAAAGATGAGCCCCATCGGCTGTTAATCGATCAGACTTATCCGGGGGAAGCTGATGACAGAGCGCACTTTGACTATCTATTAAAAGCTTTCCGCGATCACCGCTATATGACCGTAGACGAGAAGCCGCTATTTGTTATTTTCAAACCGACGGATATGCCTGATGCGAAGAGGCGATTCGATCTTTGGCGTGAGTTAGCCGTGCAGGCGGGGCTTAAGGGGCTGCATATAGTGGGTATCAATATACTGGACTTTAAAGATGCCGCCGCGCTTGGATTGGATGCTGTTACGATATCCACTCTGGCCGTCACCAACACAGCAAATCCGGTAGTTAACGAAGCCACAAGAATCATGTGGGGGGTCAGGAGGAGATTGTCTCTGGGTGGGCCGCGCATTGTTGAGTACAGCGAGGCTATCAAACACCTTGTTCCCGATCTTAACCAGTTTGATTGTGAGGCATATCCCTGCGCCTATCCCAATTGGGACAACACCCCTCGCAAGGGGCGCAAGGGCTTGGTGCTTGCGAATTCTACTCCGGCACTTTTTGAGAAGCATTTAAAAGAAGCGGTGAGTGCGCTGGATAATCGTGCCGATGAGCACAAACTGGTCTTCCTAAAGTCATGGAATGAGTGGGCTGAAGGTAATCATCTAGAGCCGGATACGAAATGGGGTCTGCAATATTTACAGGCACTTAAGCGCGTGATTGGATGATCGGGAACCGAGCCATATCTAGCGTTATAACGGGTAGTTTGATCGGCCGCCTACCAAAGGCTTTTTCACAAGCACCGATTGATTTGTAGTATGAGAAAGAAAGGTGGTTGTTATAATAACGCGGCCATGGAAAGCTCGAACCATCGTTTTAAAGTTGAAGCTGTTCATGGTAAGCGGTTTTCGACTCGATCTGATGATCTGATGCAAAGTAGCAAGTGATTGAATATATCGAGGTGTATTATGGTCGCAAAAGGCTTCACTCAAAATTAGGCTATCTCAGCTCAGAATCGATTGAGGCCGGAATGGTCTTTTAGCAAGGTGTCCGGAAAATCGGGCAAAATCCTTTGGTGTTTGGCATTCTGACGCTAACCGCGAATCAGATGATGATTTTGGTGGCCTAAAAAATAGCAACAGAAACTTTAACCCCAGGACTTTAAGGAAAATTATGCCCTGATTTTAAATAGCTGGGTAGTGAACAAAAAACAGCATTCCCCAGTCTATCCTGTTCAAAAAATGGCTTTTTGGCAGCTGATATTAATTTGCCGTATTTCTCGGTCGGTAGTTTTGCAAGTGGCTCATATGAACCAAAAAAATATTGTAATTAAAAATTTTTTTCTTAGTATTTTACTTACTGTAATTATTATAAAAGTTACAGACATAGTTCTTTTTAACTACTTTCCTGACCAAGGATATCTGTTTTCTCCGCAGTCAAAAGCTTTGTACAAAACAAAAGAGTTTGACGATGCTGCGTCAATAAATAAGTTCGGTTTTAGGGGGTATGAAACAGAATTAACTGAAGGGCAAATATTAGTAATTGGAGATTCATTTACATTTGGTTGGGGACTAAAAGATGAAGACGTATGGGCAAGACTTTTAGAAAATAAACTTAAATCAACCGGCCTTGATTTAAAAGTTTACAACCTTGGCGTTCCAGGAACAGACAGTGATTTTCATCTTGAAGTTGCGAAAAAGTATGTAAAAAAACTAAAGCCGAAATTCGTCATTATATCAGTTTTGATTGATGATGATTTTCAGCAGGTTCTTGAGAGGCAAGTTCTTGAAAAGAACCTATATAATCAAGTAAAAACAGCGTTACATTTAAGAATATTATTTCCCGGTTTATATAAATTTTATCTTCAAGCTAGAGATTTTAAAGTTGGTAATACAGAAAAGCCAGAAGCATTGCTTGCTACTAAAAATTGGCGCGAAGAATCTTTAAAGTTAGTAAGGGATAAGAAAGTATTCCTGCCCGATGACATTCTCGTTAATGTTACTGAAGGAAATATCAACCCCGCATTAATATCGTTAGCATCAAAATATCCAAATAGGGCGCATCAATTTTGGGATGATGCTGAAAAAGATTCACCGGCTTCAAATGTTTTGGTTGAAATGACAAAAAAGTTTTTTGACATAGGTTCTATGACACAAGAAATCGGTGGAAAACTTATAATTTTCAGTATGCCAAGCGGTACCTATGTTAATAGTGAGGCAACAAATAACTATCGCAAGTATGGATTTAAAATACCTGAAGATTCTATTGTTACTTACAAACCTGAAATTTTGTTAGAAAAAATAGCTAAGAATACTGGATCTATATTCGTTTCTTCACTAACTGAGTTTCGTGGGCATAAAGGCGCTGAGCTATTTTTTCCACTTGATGGGCATCTGAGCTCGGAAGGGAGTGTGTTAGTTGCTAACATAATCAGCAAGGCCTTATTAAATCAAGCTGATATCCACTAACTGAGGTTTTTAGATAAAAAGAACAAAAAGGCTATTTGTGTCCATTCCGCCAAAAATGTAAGAATTTAGTGGCTCTATGTGATACTATTTTATGTTTGATGAAGAGTACACGCGGCCCCTCTTTTATGGTTCGCGGCGCATGAAGAAATATCTGTATGGCTGTGGGTTCTCTGGCAAGCGCAAGTAGGTTCAGCGTTTGATGCAACGCTAGGATTGGTAGTGTGGTCCCTCGCATACCAGTAAGCCTCTCCGCAGTACAAAAGTTCCCGTATCTGCTAAGAGGTGTCGACATGTCGGCCCAATCAGGTTTGGAGTAACGGCACACCTAATATTCGGGCTACCACGCGGTTTTGGCGATTATTGACTGGTACAGCCGCAAGGTACACTGTCTATGAGTAATGGATGCAGGGTTTGCGTGGGCTGCTGGAAGATGCTATCAAGACCTATATGCTCCAGTGTTCTTCAATTCCGACCAAGGATCGCATTTGCCGATGTGCTGATCAAGAGCGACATCACGATCAGCATGGCGATGGGCGAGGTTGGGGCGCTGGACAGCATATATTGTTGAGCGATTGTGGCGAATGGTAAAATATAGAGAGGCTTATTTGAAGCAGCACGGCACATGCAGGACTTGCTGGTGGGGCTGGCGCAGTTTCCAATTCTATAACCACAAGAAGGGTAGCGCAATCATTGGACTATAAAACGCTAGGCGAGTGTATAAAACGGCTATTGCGGAGGTTCAAAGATTTTGGATAAATTTTAATGCTATGAGGCATCAGGCCCTGTGCAGCAAAATTGGGATAGCGCCTTCAGCTGGAATGTAAGCAGGGCTCTACTTCTAAGGCATTATTTGTCTGGACAATGGGGTCTGCTTTAGCTATTGTGAGATTCAGCTTCAATTGAAGCTGAAAGCAATGATAAAATTATAAACTAAAACTCCATATTGAAAACTCAAAAACATAATGATTTCAAGCCAGATTAATCCCCACTCCCCCGCGCAAAATCTGCCTTCTGAGCGCAGTTTTGGCCTGTTGTTTGCCTTGGTTTTTGGAATCCTTGGTGCTTATGCTCACTATAAAAACTGGCATCAATATGCTGTTATTGCATCACTTGCTTTCAGCGTCTTATTATTACCCATTTCATTTTTCCTTCCAAAAATTCTTGCGCCTTTCAATAGGGCTTGGTTTTGGCTTGGGCAGACAATGGGAAAAATTGTCAGTCCGATTGTGTTGGGAATTATCTTTTTTGTATTATTAACACCAATTGCACTTATTGGAAAGGCATTTGGGCGTGATGTGCTAAAGCTTAAAAAACGTCAAGTTTCTTCTTATTGGGTTGAACGTAATCCAGCTGGCCCCGCTCCCGAATCATTCATAAATCAATTTTAAATTTTTCTTATTATGTCATTTCTCAAAGAACTTTGGGCTTTTTTGCGCGTTCGTAAAAAACTATGGTTATTACCCATCATTATCGTAATGGTGCTTTTAGGTGCGTTGTTGGTGTTAGCGCAAGGCTCAATAGTTGCACCATTCATTTACACCCTCTTCTGATATGAGAATACTGGGTATATCAGCCTACTATCATGATTCGGCAGCTTGTTTGGTTGTTGATGGTCAGATAGTGGCGGCTGCACAAGAAGAGCGCTTTACGAGAAAGAAACACGACTCCAGTTTTCCAATTCATGCTATTGAATATTGTTTAAGTGAGTCAAAGTCTCTACCGAAAGACATCGATTATGTCGTTTTCTATGACAAGCCATTTTTGAAGTTCGAACGTTTGTTTGAAACTTATTTGGCGTTTGCTCCTAAAGGCTTTAAGTCGTTTATAACATCTTTGCCAATTTGGTTAAAAGACAAGTTATTTCAGAAATCAGTAATTGCTAATGCATTAAAAGACTTATGGGGTAAGGATATAGATTGGGCTGAGCGTCTGCTTTTCTCCGAGCACCATATGAGCCATGCGGCAAGTGCTTTTTTCCCCTCTCCCTTTGAAGAAGCAGCCGTCTTAACAATGGACGGTGTTGGCGAGTGGACTACTACCTCATTGGCCATTGGTAGTGGCAATCAATTGTCAGTTCATAAAGAAATACATTTCCCGCATTCGCTAGGGCTCTTGTATTCTGCGATAACCTATTACACGGGTTTTAAAGTCAATTCGGGCGAATATAAAGTGATGGGCTTGGCTCCCTATGGTGAGCCTAAATATGCCGAGCTGATTAAAGATAACCTGATTGACATTAAAGAAGACGGTTCATTTAATTTGGATATGTCTTACTTTAATTATTGTACCGGCTTAACAATGACTAACTCGAAATTTGACGAGTTATTTGGAGGTCCTCCTCGTAAGCCAGAGTCGACATTGACTCAGCGCGAAATGGATTTGGCTGCATCAGTGCAAGCAGTAACCGAAGAGGTTGTGATTAAATTAGCTAAGGGTATTGCCAGATCAACTGGACAGCGTAATTTATGTCTGGCTGGCGGTGTTGCACTAAATTGTGTGGCAAATGGAAAGCTACTTAGGGAGAAAATATTTGATAATATTTGGATACAGCCAGCAGCTGGTGATGCGGGTGGGGCAATAGGCGCAGCATTGGGAGCCTACCATTTACTATTAAATCAGCCTCGCAAATTGACAGCTAGCATGGATGGCATGCGGGGATCATACCTTGGACCTAGTTATTCGCAAGAAGATATTGAAAAAAGATTGTTTGCGGTAGGCGCAGTATTTAAAGCAGTCAGTGACGAAGATGTAATTAATATCACCGCTCAAGCATTAGCTGAGGGTAAAGCAGTAGGCTGGCATCAAGGGCGCATGGAGTTTGGGCCGCGTGCTTTAGGCGGACGTTCAATCATAGCGGATCCTCGTTCAACCTCTGTTCAAAAGCAACTGAATCTTAAGGTGAAATACAGAGAGTCATTTCGACCTTTTGCCCCAAGCGTTTTGAGAGAAGATGTGAATGAATGGTTTGATATAGACACAGATAGTCCATACATGTTGTTGGTGGCAGACGTTGCAAAGTCCAAGCAGATTGGAATGACAGAGCAAGAACAAAAACTTTTTGGAATAGACAAGCTCAATGTCCCCCGGTCTGAAATACCTGCGATTACGCACGTTGACTATTCTGCTCGTATACAAACTGTACATGAAGAAACCAATCCACGCTATTACCAACTAATTAGAAAATTTAAAGAGCTAACTGGCTGCCCAATTTTAGTTAATACCTCGTTTAATGTAAGAGGGGAACCAATTGTTTCAACGCCAGAAGATGCGTTTAGATGCTTCATGGGTACAGAAATAGAAATGTTAGTTGTAGGCAACTGTATTTTACAAAAAGAAAAGCAAGATAAGCAATTAGCGAAAGACTATAAGAACTTATATGAGCTTGACTGATATGAAGAATATAAAGGATTTTTATTTTCTTATATCAAACACACTAATTCTATTCAGTATATTAGTATTGGGGGTGCATATATTTCTTGCCACTCATTACGGCAATAAAGCTATTGACTATGTGGCAAAATTGTCCCCAGTCGCTAGAGAAGAGTATAAGCATCTTACTGACGACCAAGTAAATGAACTCCTAAATGCGACATGGAATCTACCTGGTGGCGGCTGGGAATATGAAGAATGGGTGGGTTTTAAAGAAGCCGAGAGAAAATCAAAATTTATAAATGTTAATAGTTATGGGGTGCGTTCAAATAAACAAGAAGTATTTGACATGAATTCCATTAATGACGCAATTTGGATGTTCGGTGGTAGTACTACATTTGGATATGGGGTAGCAGATGCTGAAACTATTCCGGCTATAATTGAAAAGACAACAAACAACAGAGTGATTAATTTTGGAAGAGCCTATTTTTATAGTGCTCAAGAAAATACCTTTTTAACAAAAATTCTAGAGGCTGGATATAAGCCAAAAAAAGTCATTTTTTTGGATGGAATTAATGAAAGATGTGATATTGATTCTTATCAAGCAGAAATGAAAATTTTATTTCGCAATAGTCAAAAAGCTTATAACTGGACATTGGGCGACGTAATAGGGCCAATTAATTTCGGCTTAGCTAAAATACTTGCTAAATTGGGGAAGCATTCACCTCAAAATAATTCCAAGCTACATGATTTAAAATGCACAAGCTTTGGGGCTGAGCAAAGTCTTGAAGTGATTCATCTGAACAATCTAATTCAGCGAAAGGCCTTATGCAGCCAATACAACTTAGATTGTAAGACTTTTGTACAACCATTTGCAGGGGTGCATGGCATTCATAATGATTATGACATGTTAAAGCAAGAAGTTAGAGATAAGCTTTATACTAAATATCAGTTAATGCAAGATAATTGGAGAAAATTTGGGGCAATATTTGTAACTGATTCTTTGGATAAAAGAAACTCACATTCATTTATTGACGATGTGCACTATAGCGTTGAAGCGAATAAATTAATTGCTATTTCAATTTCAAAGCACATTGAACAAGTCCCTGACAGCATAATACGGTAAGGTGTAATTCATCACGCTAAATTTGTTAGAGTGAATTTGCTTTTAAAATGGCCTACAATCAATTATATATCCACTCACTTGCGAAAAAATGCAGTGATCTAAAGCTCACTGTTTAGGGCTCAGAAAGCCACAAAACCTAGAGGCATCGTAGATGCTTTCGCGGAAGTGGTGCACGTACAGCTCAGAGCGTAAGGCATGTTATTTAATTCATACGAATTCCTATTCTTATTTCTGCCGATTGTATTTGCCGGTTTCTTCTGGCTTACACGATTCGGGCATAGTGTCAGTGCGTTATGGTTAGCAGTTGCCTCTCTTTTCTTCTATGGATGGTGGTCACCCAAATATGTTGGGTTGCTTCTGGTCTCCATCGCTTTAAACTACTGCATAGGTTATGTAATTGGTCATACACGGAGCCGCGCCCAAGCAAAATTATTCCTTGCGTGCGCCATCACGGCTAATTTTGTCTTCCTGGGTTTCTTTAAATATGCCAACTTTTTCATTGGAACTACAAACTGGCTATTTGGCGGAACATTTTCTCTAATTGATATTATTTTGCCGCTGGGTATTTCCTTTTTTACCTTTACTCAAACTGCATTTTTGGTGGATGTATATCGCGGTGTAGTTCGCGAATATAATTTTATCCATTATCTGTTGTTTGTCACGTACTTCCCTCATCTGATTGCTGGTCCGGTTCTTCATCATGGGCAGATGATGCCCCAGTTCGCCAAGAGAGAAACATACCAATTACAATTTGATAATGTGGCGGTAGGCCTTAGTATTTTCACCATTGGCTTGATAAAAAAGGTGCTTCTAGCAGACAACTTTGGCGATTATGCGGGGCCTGTGTTTGCGGTCTCTGGTATGGGAATACAGCCAGACTTTATTGAGGCATGGACTGGCGCCTTGGCCTATACGTTGCAACTATACTTTGACTTTTCAGGTTACTCCGACATGGCAATTGGGGTCTCCATGCTATTCGGAGTGAAATTACCGGTCAATTTTAATTCTCCATACAAGGCAGCAAATATCATCGACTTCTGGCGTCGTTGGCACATGACGCTTTCCCAGTTTCTTCGCGATTACCTCTATATACCCTTGGGTGGAAATAGGCGCGGAAAGATAATGCGGCACATGAATCTGATGGTCACGATGCTGCTTGGCGGTTTGTGGCACGGGGCAAGCTGGACATTTGTAATTTGGGGTGGGCTGCACGGGATCTACTTGGTAATCGGTCACGCATGGCGATCTCTTATTGCAGACCGTGTCCCTAGGCAAGGCGTCGCTGCGCGAATTTATTACATGGCTGCGACGCTGCTCACTTTTTTGTGTGTTGTAATTGCATGGATCTTTTTCCGTGCGGAATCTTTTTCATCTGCGATTTTGGTAATGAAAGGATGCTTCGGTTATGGGGGGATTTCACTACCGTCCAAATTAGGCGTACTTGCCGATAGCCTTGGTAATTTAGGGGGGCTGTTACCCGCAGGGATTACCTATGGTGGTGTTTTTCTCAACATCCCTGGTTTTGGTGCGTTAGGCGGAATTGCACCATTTGCCAGATTATTGATGCTTGGCTTGCTGATTGTTTGGTTTGCGCCAAACACACAGCAGTTCTTTGACTTTGTTGAGTATAGGAGCGAAAGAGCAAAGCTATTCAATTGGACTATCGCTTGGCAGGCAAAGCCCGTTGTCGGATTCCTTTTTGGTTGTGCTTTCTGCCTTGCTTTAAGCAAGCTGGGTAAGGTAAGTACCTTTCTCTATTATCAATTTTGATGAAGTCTGATCGTCGTTCAATTTCTTACCTGATATGGTTTGCTTTTCCAGTACTCGCTTTCTTTGTAAGCGCTGCTCCCCTATCAATATTTTTTGAGCCCATTTCGGGTGATCTGACGCGTATCGGACACTGGTCCGAGAGGGATTTTGGGGGGAATAAGCCACAGCCAGCAGTTTCAGTGCGTGTGAATGGAACAGCAATAACCAATCCACAGGTGCTAGTGCTGGGTGATTCGTTCTCACACCCGAACATATGGCAATCCTATCTTGCCGAATCACGTCATCTTGAAATCCTTTCTTTCCAATACCAAGATGTTGGTTGCCTTGATAACTGGCTGCATTGGCTAGCAGAAAGGCATTATCCAAACATGCGCACGGTTGTTATTCAGACAGTGGAGCGAGGTTTTGTTCAGTTGTTTCGAAATCTGAATGCATGTCCTAGACGGATTCCGAAATCGTTTGAAATCACCGAAAAAAATATAATTGCAATGCATCCTCTTGCCGGGCTGACGCTGGATGCTGGCTACCTGTTTCCAACCGCCGCGAATATGCTCCGTATGACATGGTCTGACAGGCGAGCAACTTCTGGAGGGGTGATTAACGCCCCTCTAACTACTAGCAGGCTCTTTTCTAATCGCAAGTCTAATCGGCTTCTATACTATGCAGAAGATGATAGTAAATTAGGTTGGTCGAAAAAAGATATAACCGCCGCCGTGGTAACCCTAAAACAAATTCAGGACGACCTTGCAAAGAAGGGGGTGCGGATGGTGTTAGTCGTGGTGCCGGATAAATCCTCCGTCTATCGGCAATACGTGACTGACAAAATAGGTGGCGACGAATATCCAAATGTTTTTGAGCGATTAAAGGATGCTGGTGTGAGCAATGTGAATTTGTTGGATTTCTTTCAGCAAGCTGTGGAAGGGGTTGTTGATCTTTATTTGCCTAATGACACGCATCTCAGTCCACAGGGATATAAGCTTATGGCTACGAAGATTGCAGATGAGTCTTTCTAATGTCCTCGCTATATTATGGGTAATTTGAGCTTGATTGCGGATTTAGTTAGCAATATTTGTTTCCGATTCGGTGCTTAAAAAGGCATTTTACATTTTTGTAGTATTAAAACCGATGTATAATGCCGAATTTTGAAAATAATTAATCTGGCGTTGTCGTAGGCATTTTCCTGATGTTGGGAGTACGGCGGGAGAGTCATCAAGAATGAACAAGCTGTTTTTTGATCGACAGATAATGCCGTGCATTTGCCGATGCTGATTTACACCAGGCGTTGCTCTTCAGACAGCTCTTGTCGATTAGCATACTTTGGAAACTACGCTGACTGTAACGCCATCCGGCTAGAGTAACTTTTACCAAACTGTAATTGAAATGGATATAGAAAATAAGTCCCGACTTTTGATCGCTATTGGTATAGGTTTACTGTTCCCGCTGTTTTTTCAGCTATCTGGCGGTGTCTACAATAGCGCTTTTCCCGTCCTTGATTCTGGCGGGATGCTGAGCGCATTGCCCCTGCCGATTTCTATTCCTGCGTGTTTTGGCGGAATATTAATGTTATTGGGCAATTATCGACGCGCTTTCTTAGGCGGGATATTTGTAGCAGGATTGTTATTCGTCCTCTTGATTTCGTTGCTTTTTGCCGAAATAGGGGCGGGAGTTGACCGGCGAAAAATCATTCTGATATTTCAATATTTGCTCCCCGCGTTTGGTCTAATATTAGGGCAGATGATTGTCGATGATGACAAGTTAATTCCAAGAGCTTTCCTTTACACTCTTCTTGTCATTGTGCCAGTGCAACTGGTTTGCAGTTGGGTGCAGAAAGGTACTTTTGCTTTGACTCACAATCTTTACTTATTCAGTATCTATTCGCATATCCAGTTTGTCCCTTTGATTATGGTTTGTGCATTTTCATATTCAATGGTGACACTTTGGGAGAATCATAAACGAGAGCTTTTTGTTTTAGCGTGCTTGATGCTCATTTATGTTCTTGCAAGCGCTTCGTTTCTGGCTATTTTTGCCTATGTGGCATTTATTGTTGTATTTATAGGCATCAGAATGGGTATGCCATTACAAAATATTAAATTGGCAATCATATTTCCTGTGTTGGTCGTAGTGGCGGTTGCGATGGTCGCTGAAAGCCTGCAGATGTTCTATGAGTTTATAGGAAATCATAATATAGCCGTTCACGTCGATGGCTCATATGTTAATAAATTTAATGAACTTGCAAGCGGCAAAATTCCCCAAAACGTGCTGGAACGACTAGATATCTGGAAATTGTATATCGACGCTATTGCTGAAAGTACAAAAACGTTGATTCTTGGGCACAATGTTTTGATTTCTAGGGAAGTGATCAGTAGTGCGCATAACTGGTATCTGGATATAACCTACGCCTTCGGGCTGCTATCATTGCTGCCTGTGTCGTTGTTAATCGGCTACACAGCTTACCAGTTATGGCAATCTAAACAAACATTGTCTAGTGAAACGCTCTGGTTGGCAGTTATCGTATTTTATTTGGTCATAGTGGATAACAACTTTAAAGTTACACTGCGTCAGCCGTACCCCGGCATCTTTGCGTATTTTCTATGGGGATTGCTTTTGTCGCAATTCCCACGTAAGCGCGTGCAAGAAAGAGAAGGTATATAGCTTGCCGCGGGTTACCCATATAACGACCTACCTGTTAAAATGAAGCCTAGCATTTATATTAGTACTGGTGGTGTATTTGGTTCTGCATTTCTGTGGTTGTTGAGCTTCAAGATGGTGGCCTATTGGTTGGGGCCGGAGGGAGTCGGACTTTTTTCCCAGTTACGGCAGATTGCACAAGCAGTAACCATAGGTGCAACCTTTGGTGGAACCAATGCGGTTGTCCAAGGGTTATCCGAGCGAGCGGATATGCAAGCGCGTTGGCAGTTTCGTGGAACGGCAAGCCGTTTGATTGGTACGAGTGGGGTGCTGGCGGTACTGCTCTTCCTCGTTTTCACGCCGCAACTCACGCAGTTGTTTTTGTCTTCTGATGCTCCAGATTTACTTGCTACGCTTCGGTGGCTGTGCTTAGCTATTTTGCTGAATGTGGGGTGCACCTATGCTATTGCAGTATTGAATGGCTATCGGTCTTACCATTATCTGGCGCTTGCTCAAATTTCAGGGCCGCTGGCATTGGTGATGATGTTGTCAGGTGCTTATTTTTTGCACGCCGCCTATCGGCCAGAGATGCTGGCATTGTCAATGGTGTTGTGTTTTCTAGTTACCTATTTGGTGGGGGCTTTGGGCGTGTCTCGTTTGCCCAAATTGGTTTCCAATATATCGAGTGGCTATTTGACACAGCCGGAAACACGGGCGTTTGTGAAATTTGCCGGTTCGAATTTGCTGGCGGCGCTTTCCTCAACGATTGCGCTGTTGCTTATTCGATCATGGATAATTGATATTCATGGGCTGGCATTTGCGGGATTGTTCGATGCCGCATGGACGCTGACGTTTAACTACATAACACTGTTTTTGACCGCTTGCAGCACAATATATTTGCCATTGCTGGCTGGTGCGACCCAACCTACGAGCCAAAAAGTGTATATGCTCAAAACAACTTATTTGGTTTTGGCTGGCTGTACGCTGGTCTGTTACTTGATGATTCTATTCAAGAATCAATTGATTCATATGCTATATAGTTCTCAGTTTGAGGATTCCGGCCGGGTGTTGACAGTGCTGGCTATTGCAGTCATTTTTCGGGGCGTTTCGTGGGTGTATGGAATGATGATATTTGCGACAAGAAACTCTCGCGTATTGATCATCTCAGACTTGGCTCTCAATTCTGGGCTATTGCTGGCTGCCGGTTATAGTTTGCAAAGATTCACTTCCCTGGAGTCATTAGGTTGGGCATTTGTAATTCCCAATTTTCTCTATCTGGTGTTCGTGGTGGAGTATGCTTGTTACAAAAATAGTCTGATACGGCGCCGCCAAATCTGGCCATTGGTGATTATGGCAACATTGCCGTTGATACTGGCGGTAGTTTATGAGGACCAAAATACAATGTCTTGGGGATATATACAATTTCAATTGGTGTTCGTCGGACTGCTTGTCAGTGGATTGGCATGGTTTGCCTACAAGAAAGTGGTTTTGTGAAAAAACTACGATCCGACATTGAGTATTATCATCAAATTTCTGGAGAGTTACGGCCCGTTTCCCGGCTAAAGCTTATAGTTTCTTGTTTCAATCCACGCTTGGTGCCCGTAGTGTTTTTGCGATTATCGGAATTTTTTTATCGGTATCGCCTTGGATTACTGTCCAAGTTTTTTTCCATGCTGAATGTTTTGTTCTTTGGGATAGAAGTCTCACCCAAAGTCCAGATTGGAGGCGGGCTATTTTTGCCGCATACAGTGGGAACCGTTATCGGCGCTGAGCGCATTGGTGAAAATGTCACAGTCATGCAGGGCGTTACCTTGGGGGCTAAAGAACCCGATATACAATTCTCGGCTGCTACTAGACCCATTATCGGCAGCCATGTGGTGATAGGCGCCGGAGCAAAAATTATCGGTCGCGTAATTGTTGGTGACTACGCCAAGATTGGCGCCAACGCAGTGGTGTTGCATGATGTGCCACCGTATGCGGTGGCCGTTGGCGTGCCAGCCAGAATCGTGATGCGGCAAATGCCAAATGAAAATAATGGCCATAACAAATGATTGAAATTTCATTAAGCGCATCCTTGGTGATGTATAAACCTGACCTAGTGGAGCTGGATCGAACGCTTTCGGCATTGCAGCGAGCCGCACAGGTTGTCAGGCAGGATTATGCTGTTCGTCTTGAATTAACGCTGGTTGATAATTCTTATGAAGACAGTTGGCACCAACGGATTCAAGCACAGGTTGAAAAATATCGGCGGGCGATGCCGGACTGGTCACTGTACTTATTGCGTTCACCGGGTAATGTCGGGTATGGGCGAGGCAATAATTTGGTGATTAAGCAAACAGATTCCGATTACCACCTAGTGATCAATCCCGATTTATTTGTTGAACCCGAAATGCTAGTACAGGCGCTACGTTTTATGGAGGCCAATCCTGATGTCGGGTTGTTGACTCCTGCGGTATTCGGCGAAGATGGCGCGCGCCATTATCTGTGCAAACGTAATCCGACTTTGTTTATCATGTTTCTTCGTAACTTACCTTTCGGTTGGATTCAATCGTTATTCAAATCTGCTTTAGCGAGATTTGAAATGCGTGAATGTAATTACGATGATCTTATTGATGGAGTTGAATACTCAAGCGGTTGCTGCATGTTTTTTCGTACCCGGTTGTTGCAGCAGATTAATGGATTTGATACGGATTATTTTTTGCATTTTGAAGATGCGGATATTAGTCGCAGAATGCTGAAAATTGCGAGGGTTGTCTATGTTCCGAGCGTCAGAGTGGTGCATCGATGGACTCGCGGAACTCATCATAGCTTGAAAATGCGTTTAGTGACGATAAGGTCTGGATTGATTTATTGGAGCAAGTGGGGTGGTACGTTTGGTTAAAACGTAGCCTAAAATTTAAAGCTCAATCTGAGCAGAAATTAATCGGACATAACGGCCTTACAGGCTGTTAAAGTTAGATCTGTTGATTTGAGAACAGCATTTAATTAGCTATCTTAGATAGTAAGATACCGTTCACTGACGTGAGCTTTCTTTTCTAAGAACCAGATAAATTGACCATGAAAATTAATGCATTTGAAATAATAAATTTGGTAATTGTGCTGTGTTCCATATACTTAATAAAGCGGCAAAGGGATGCCATAACTTTACTGCTAATTCTATTTACCTATGGGACGCTACATTTTAGTTTTGCGACCATTGCAGTAGTTACAAAAGGGCCAAACGAGAACTCAGATTCATTTACTTTTTTGGGTGCTCTTCACACTGAAGGTGGTGGCTTATTGGCTAAGCTTTCTGCTATATCATTAGTAGTCCCGATCTTTATTATATTGAGTCGACAGGCTTTTGATTTATGGGTGATGAAATCTTGGAGCGAAATGAAAGTTGAGCTTCATTTGCTAATGTTAATGGTAGTCGTTCTCTGTGGGTATATTTTCAACATTAGATATGATGATTGGTTGCAGTTAAAAAATGTCGTCTCAATTGAGATGATGCTTTTCTTGATGCTAATTGGAAGCATAGCTTTAGCTGGCGTGCGCAGCTTTACCCCCAACTTAACCTATTGGTGGTGCATGAGTGGGCTTGTCATATTGTTTGTTGCCGATTGCGCCGGATTCTATGAGGTGTTTTATCAGCAATCATGGGCAGCTACGCCTAGTGGTTCGGGGGGGCAAGTATGGCGAGCTAGCTCTATCTTATTCAATCCAAATTTATTTGCCTATTGGGCATCTCTGATTTATCTCGGTTACGCATATGGCATGCATACGTATAAGAGTCATCGAAAAATGATGATGTGGGGAATGGCTTTGGCTTCGATAGCCATATATTTGTCCGGATCCCGTAGTGCCGGTCTCCCGTTATTGGGAATATTGTTT
>Ga0172379_10005897_pt1 | contig 16811 bp, 17 predicted proteins | sample GrowelOW334metaG_FD_119756 | JGI IMG/M metagenome (GOLD analysis project Ga0172379, IMG submission 119756) | Groundwater microbial communities from an aquifer near a municipal landfill in Southern Ontario, Canada - Groundwater well OW334 metaG | ecosystem: Environmental > Aquatic > Deep... | reverse complement strand
ATCTTCTTGCCTTTGGCAAAAACGCCGCTTGCCGTCAGCGCTTTCTCGATCGCTTTCACGGGCAAAGGCCAGATAACATTCAAATGCAAGAAATTCACCTCTTTCTTCAGTTTGGGATCAAGCAGTTCGAGCGCGTCCAGGATCGGTCCCTTGGTCGAGCCCCAGCCGACGAGAGTCGTCCGCGCCTTGGCCAGCCCATAAAGATTAGCGCCGGCCATTTCGGCAGCCGCCGTCTCGAGTTTGCGGGCACGCTTATCGACTTGCGCGATACGGTCCGCGGAAGTTTCCGAGGAAAAGCCGTATTCGTCATGCTCGTAGCTATCGGCGGAAAAAATCCCGCCGGCCGCGCCCGGCAAAACCCGCGGCGAAACGCCATCCGGCGTGACCTTGTATCGTCTATAATCTTTAGGTATCTTATTTTCAACCAAAATCTTGCCTCGTTCGATCTTCACTTTCTTCGGATCGAAGAGCGGCGTCGTGCCGGTGCTCTCGCCTAAAAATTTATCCGAAAGGATTATCACCGGCAGCTGATATTTTTCCGCCAGATTGAACGCCTCGGCCGTCTGATAAAAACACTCTTCCAGGTCGCCGGGCGCGAGCACGATGCGCGGGAATTCACCTTGGGCGGTATGAAGCACGAAGCGCAGGTCGCCCTGATCGGTCCAGGTCGGCATGCCGGTCGCCGGACCGGGCCTCTGGACGTTGAAAATCACGATCGGCGTTTCGCTGATACCGGCGAGACCTAAGGCTTCGCTCATCAACGCAAAACCGCCGCCGGACGTGCCGCAAGCGGCGCGCGCGCCGACATGGGCGGCGCCCAAAGCCATATTGATCACCGATATCTCGTCCTCGGCATGCTTGACCACCAAACCCTCCTTGACCGCCTCGCCTGCCAGAAAGAGCATGAGCGAGGTCGAAGGCGTCATCGGATAAGCGGAGAAAAAATTTATGCCGGCGGCGAGCGCCCCCATGCCCATCGCCTCGTTGCCGGCGATCAGCATCCGCGGAGCGTTCCTTCTCTTGTCCAGTCCGAAATTTATCTTCGGATATTTCTCTTTGGTAAAATTATAGCCGGCCTCGACCGCCTTGATATTCGCCTCGATCACCTCCGGTTTATGAGAAAATATTTCCTTTATTATCTGCTCCATTATATCAAGCGGCAGGCCCGAGAGCGCCAGGGTCGCGCCGATCGCCACCGTGTTGCGCATTATTTCCCCGCCCGTGTCGGCTGCGAATTTTCGGAGCGGCACGCCGACCACCGTCACTTTTTGACCCTTGGCGGGCGCGAACTTGGCTTCGCTGTCGTCATAGATCAAGACTCCGCTGTTTTTCAGTTCGCAGGCATTCGTATCGATCGTCTTCTGATTGAGCGCGACCAAAATATCGATCTTTTGCTCGACGCATTTGATCGGCGCCGTCCCGACACTAATCTGATATGTATTGTGGCCGCCGCGGATGAGCGACGGATATTCCGTATAGTCGAAAGTCTCGAAGCCAGCGCGCATGCAAGCCTTGGCAAAGGTCTGTCCGGCCGCTTTGATGCCAAAACCGGCTTCGCCGCCGATCTTCCAGGAAAACGTCTTATTATTCATCTGCATAAAAAAATTAATCCGTACTAATTAATATAGTCTTATTATACAAAAATAACAGTTATTTATCCAATGGGGTTTACCCCGTTACTTAAATTAGCATCATTTTTTGGATTCACACAAATAATAATTCAAGGTATTTATGGTTATAACACATAATTAAATGATAGATAAAGTAACGGGGTTTACAAATGAGGCTGAATATATTAGAATACATCTAAGATTAAGCCAATTCGCTTAATTTTTTTGTTTTCGGGAGAGATGGCTGAGCGGCTGAAAGCAGCACCCTGCTAAGGTGTTGAGCCTTAACGGGTTCCGTGGGTTCGAATCCCACTCTCTCCGCAAGTACAATTTAGTATCGGCAGACCCGAGGACCTCGTTAATTGCGAGGTCCTTTGTTATGCGAATTTTAGGCACGGTTTGCTCACCCGTAGGATTTGATTTTTGCTCTTATTTTAGGTACTATGTCTATATGATTAAGAAAAAATCGGGGCAAAAAAAATTAACATTTGTCGATCTCTTTGCAGGGATCGGCGGTTTTCATTTAGGAATCATGCAAGCGGCAAAAAATTTAGGTTTTATACCGGAATGCGTTCTAGCGGTTGATAATAACAAGCATGCTCAGGTTACTTATGGAGAAAATTTTATAGGGACTCAAATAATGGCTGACATCACCACTCCGGAAGTTAAGAACTATGTATCGCACGATGTGGATATTGTCTGTGGAGGATTTCCTTGCCAACCCTTCAGCCAAGCCGGTAAAAAAAGGGGCGCCGAAGATGATCGCGGAACACTGTATAAACATATTTTGGATATTCTTAAAGATAAAAAACCAAAAGCGGTGTTTCTTGAAAATGTCAGAAATCTTCAAAATATTGAAAATAATGATGGAATAAAAATAATTGATGTCATTCGAGAAGGACTGGAAGATGCCGGTTATCCAATCAGCATCCGTACGTTCAGAGCAACAGAGTTCGGGCTGCCCACCCACAGGCCGCGAATTTATTTGGTGGGTTTTCGGAAGGATGTTTTATCTGATCCAAATAACTTTTTTTGGCCCAAGACAAAGAATTCACATGGGTCTTTGCCGAAATTGGATGAGTATTTTTGTAAGTTGTCAAAAAAATGGGATGGTCTTATTGAAAGAGAGGGATGGCCGAATCGCGTAGGCTCTACGCTTCGTGTTGGTGGGGCCGGGTCAGGCTTTAGAGACAATGATACAAGGCGGGATCGGAGAAATTGGGATTCATATATGTTTTTTGAAAATGATATTAAAAAAAGGCACGTGCATCAGCTTTCAATAAACGAGGCAAAGGCAATTATGGGTTTTCCGGCAAATTTTCGGTTCAGCCAGGTTTCCAAAACACAAGCAATGAAGCAGCTGGGGAATAGCGTGGCCGTACCGGTAATATCCGCCATCGCAAAAAATATAATTAAAACAATTTATGGCTGATCGTATAACAAAGGTACAAAGATCAGTAAACATGTCGGCGGTGAGGGGTCGGGGAAATGCAACTACTGAACTGGCGCTAATTAAACTGTTTCGCACGGAAGGCCTATCTGGTTGGCGTAGAAACAATAAAATATCCGGAACCAGGCCAGACTTTGTTTTTTACAGGCAACAAGTTGTGATATTTGTAGATGGTTGTTTCTGGCACAGATGCAGATGGCACGGAGAAATTCCCTCATCGAATAAAAAATTTTGGTTGGAGAAGCTGAGCCGAAACAAAGCAAGGGATATCTACGACAATAAAAAGCTCAGAATAATGGGCTGGAAGGTTATAAGAATTTGGGAGCACGAAATTAAAAAAAATCCTGGAGCTGTAGTTAATAAAATATTGAGTACTATGCAAAAAAAATAGATCTGAAACCGCCAATTTAGGCGGTTTTTTTAATTAATGACTCATAATAGTGTCTATTAATATATACGCCATTATAACTACCAATTACCAGATTTAAACACTAGCATTGTAATATCTATTGACAATATCTGTCTAATAGTATAAGATAGTGCTATGGAGTTTAAATAATCACGTTAATTATTGTTTTAATAGCGCATAATTAGCTTAAATAAACAATTATATGGATAGTGAATCAAAAATTGAAAGATTTAAAAGACTTGCAGAGCGCAGAACCAATGCCGTGTTACGTGAATTACGCATCCTCAGTAACTGCGGAAATCGGGGTAACTACACTTACACTTCCGAACAGGTCAGAAAGATATTTTCTGAAATCGAGCAGGCGGTAAAGGACTCGAGGGGAAAATTTCATTTACCAAAAGACAAGGAGTTTAAATTATAATTCGTCACAATGTTATGTCGAATCAAATTATACAACAAAGATCCGCTGACTGGAGACAGGTTGTTCAAAATACGATGGATCAATATGACGATTCTGTTCATGGCGTTCAAAAGGACGCGATTCAGAACGGCATTGATGCTGTGCCGCCCAATAAAAAAAACAGGGATGGAACCATTGGAGCTGATTACTTAAAGGATAAGTGGCGGTTTGTGTTTGAATTGACAGAGATTTATCCACCGGGAGGGAGATCAATAGAAGTCCTTACGATGACTGATTACGGCACAACTGGCCTTATAGGAGAAAAGCGCGTAGGAGATTTTGAAAATAGTGATGAGGAAATTCCGCGTGATGAAAAATGGGCTAGATTTGAATCATATGCCGTGGCAAATATTGGGGCGCAAACCCTTGGTGCCCGAGGACAGGGCAAATTTGTTTTTATCGGTTCATCGAAAAAGTCGGAAATGGTATACGATACAAGGAAAATTACGGGCGGTTATAGGGTGGGGAGAACCACTGTTACCAGAACAACCTCGCCCGTCGAAGCGCGCGATGAACTAGAAGGAGAAAAGTGGATTATGGATCAATATGGCATTGAACCTGTTCATTCCGATGGTAACACCGGAACAAGAATAATAATAATTGATCCATCAGAGGAGCTGAAAGAGCGAGTAAGGTCGGGTAAATTTCTGTCACATATTTGTGAAACCTGGTGGCCTTTAATAAAATATTATGATGCAAAAATAGAAGTTATAGTTGACGGTGTAAGATCGGTTGCCACTGTTCCCGATGAAATAGAAATTTTTAAGTCAACGATCGATAGCGAAAAAATAAAATTTTGGATCAAAGACGGATTACAATTTAATTTCGGATCAGCACGCGAAATATACACGATAAAAGAATTTCGCATAGCATCGATTGAAGCTGGCGTTCCCGAAGAATTTAGGGGTATCGCGGTTTTTAGGGGCAATATGAAGGTTAAATCGGTCCAGGTTAATTTTGGGTTGGAATTTGAAACACGAATAACGGGTTATGTGATTCTTGAGGCAAAAGGCGATGAAAAATTGCGCGAAATAGAAATGCCAAATCACTATGAGTTCAGGCCAACTGGAATCTGGAAAAAGCTTGAGACCGCGATAAAGGAACAGGCTCAATCATTTGGAGCTAATAAGCTTGGCATCGGTATATCAGCATCGGCAAATTCGCAAGAAAAACGTTCAGCCACGATTTCTCGCGCTCTTCAGATTTTTAAATTTTTATCAAAGGACTGGCCAATCGATCTCGCTAGTCACGGAATAATTAATCCCCCAATAATAAATCCCCCACCCACGTCCATTAAATTACGGTATGTAAGTATAAAAAATATCGTCTTTCCGAATCCAGGAAATGTTGCGCGACTCGATTGGGGTCAAAAGCTTTCGGATTGGTGGATAGAGATAGGGAACAAAAAGTCATCAAAAATAAAGATTAAACTCGAGTGTTGGATATCTTCTTCTTCAAGTAAGCTGCTTGATATAATAGACCATGAAGTTTTATTGCATTCACAAAGTACAGTAACCAAAAAAGGAGAAGATGATTGCGGATATGAATTTCCAGTCAACAAAGAACTGTTTGCAGACGCTGGTAAATACCAGCTACATGCGAGGATAACGGATTTGTCTAATAAAGTTATTATTGACGAGGTGGTCCGTAGCTTTTGGGTAGAGGCCGATCCGCCGTTGCAGGCTCCATTTGAAATTCAACCGCTTTCATTTCAACAACAAATCCCAGACGATGTTGAGCTCGAATGGAAAATGGATTTTAGGGATAATGGGTACACAGTATATTACAATACTGATCATCCGTCATTTTCACAGGCATCCGAATTAGGCGCAGATTCCTTATATATAGGAGAGGTTGCCTCGATGGCAGGTTTACAATTAGTTATCAGAAATGTGAGCGGTCCAGATAAACCCGATGAAAAGATATTGAAAAAACTTCCTTTTAAATATGATGATATGTTTGGGGATGACGCCGAAAAAAGATATCTTGAAACCATGAAAGTGAGGCAAGTCATAAGGCACAAGATATATTCAAACTTTGTTTAATAAAATATTATGGTCGTAATTGTTCACAGAAATCAAATAATTTTTGGGAAGAAACGGTCGGTACCAGAGTATTTACCGGCCGGATCCATCCCAACGCCCCAGCGCAGAGAAGCGGCAGAAAAGCTGGATTTATCTATAAGGAATTCCGTTGAAAAAATCAATAATGAGTATGAAGGAATGGTTGGCAAATTTAATGACTCCATGGATAAATGGAGGTGGCTGGGTGGAAAAATATCAGAGATACTGGTCGGAACCGAAAAGCTGGAAAGAATCGATATCGATAACAACACTATTTGGCCAGCGATAAATCAATATCTGTGTCATGATCTCAAGCGTGGATTCGATGCAAAAAGGACTGGCACAGCCAAGGACCATCTTAGAAAAGTTTGGCTTTTGGCAACCCTGCCCAACACCGATTGGTTCGACACCTGGACAGGTTGGGATGCTTTTATTGACCGTGGCGAATCTTTGATTACAGAAGTGCGTATTCTGGCTGCAGTAAAAAAAGCATTTCCTCCCGAATCAATTAAAATGAAAAAAAATGATTACCAGAAGATTGCACGTTGGTTGGTTGAGATTCTTTCATCGCGAAAGGGTCAGGCCCTTAACTTCAGCCTGCTGACTGATTCAGAAATTCAAAATGCGGTCAATCAGGCAAAGAATAAATTCATGAAATTAAACGACAACTGATAACCGGCGTGGCAGTCGAGGCTCATCAAAATTAACGGCATTCTGAAATTTATACAAATATAATAACCATGATTAAGTGGCAATTTTATCCAAAATCTAACGAAGCACCAGAGCATATTACACAGATCGTTTATAAAGCTTTTGAGGTCAATGATTCAAAAATTACTTCGAGCAGGCATAAATTTAATAGTAATACAGTGCTTAAATTAATAAGGGAGGATTTGGAGGGGGCGGGGTTTGAAGTGGAATCTGGCAAGAAAAAAATTCAAAAAATAAACATTCCAGTTTTATTCGGACAAAACGGCAAGGCAGAAAAATCTTTTGATGCAGATGGATGGAACAGAAGTACTAAAACTGTTATTGAAGTCGAAGCAGGCAGGGGCGTTACTAATTATCAATTTTTAAAGGATTTATTTCAGGCTTGTGTGATGCATGATATAGATTATTTAATCGTCTGTGTAAGAAATAATTATTTGGGTAAAGACGATTTCAGTGCAGTAGTTAATTTTTTAAATACTCTTTACGCATCAAACAGATTAAAACTGCCACTCAAGGGAGTCATGGTTATAGGTTACTAAAAATATTCAATTTTAATATTACTAGTTCTAAAATAACAACTATAAATAACAGTTTGATTAAACTTAAAAGCATGTCATTAAGTATAGCGCTACTAGATTGTTCGAGAGAATTAAAAATAAAAATTGAAAAACAAGGTTTTGATGTAAGCGAAGGAACGATCGGTTTTTGTACAGGTAGCAGAAAATTTCCATCAGCAATATATGAGAAGGATGTTTTTATTTATAATCCTACAAAATTAAAAAAAGACGGAAATTCATATATAAGAGCACGCGACATAAAAGAATTAACACCCGAATTTAATTTAGGAGAAATAGATAAGCATATTCAGCGAGGTGCGTTACTCTTAACGTTTATAAATAATTTATCTGACGATAAAGATGATGACGAGGTTCAATCTAGGGCTTATAAATGGATACCGCACATACCTGACATTAACAAAACAAAAGATTTTCAACCGTTGATAATGAATTTGGATGCACCAGATTATTTGTCTTATAAATATATTTCCCCTCTTCTGAATACAGATGAAATAAAAAAACCCCATACTCAATAAACTCTACCAGAGAAATAGTTCTATAAACACCAAAACATTGCCTATAATTTTTAATAGAAATAACGAAATGGTGGGCTGCGTGATCCAATATAACAGAGGACTTATTTTTGTACTGCCTCAATATAAAAACAATGAATATATAATAAATTTATTTTTGAATAGAATTTTGCCAAAAATTTACCAATTAGAGACAAAATCAAACTTGATAAGTCAATTTGTTACACCCAAGCAACTCCATTGTCAAAAAAAATTTGAAGAAGCAAATAAGCAAATTAAAATATTTGAAGAAAATATAGAAAAGATAAGAGCTGATTTTAACGAAGCAATACGAGAAAAAGAAAACATATTAAAAAATGACGAGACTTCAGCTTTAATAATAAATTATTATAATCTCGCTTTACAGCAAGAAGAAGTTGCGTTGTTTTATTTATATAAAGTTGTTGAAGCAATAGAAAAAAATTATAAAAGCGAAAAAATTGCAAAAAGTAAGTTAGGTCATAATACTGAATGGAATCTGATCGGAAAAACGGCAAACGCAAGTTATGGTGATATTAGGCACGCCCCAAAACCTGGAGAAGTAATTAGAGAAATAAGCCAGGAAGATTTGCATTCATGTTACGATGCGGCAGTAAAAATTATTTTTGCATATTTTAAGACGCTATTTTAATAGACAAATCTTTTTATTGATATAAACCAATCTACTTCTTAAATTCCCAAGCAGCTCTCGTTTTTCAATTATGCTGCCTTCTTTAAGTAAATATTTGGCATAGGTGCGAATATTTATTTCTTTATTTTTCGGCTCCGACTTACTAGTGCCGAACACCACCCCCTGAAATTTGTTAAACCGCTCAATCTCATCTTCGAGCTTGGCCCGCATGCCAAGCTCGTTTATATTTACTTCGTCAAGAATTTTAAGCAGTTCGTCGATCAGTTCTTCTTCCCGGATATATTTATTTTTGCAGAACCGATCTTTGCCCCTCGAGCAGCCGTAATAAATATACCTGTTAGTAGTGCCGTCTTTGAGTAGTTTAAATTTTTCTTCCGCCGAGATGCCCGAGCCGCACAGGCCACAGGTAATCAGTTTGGTGAAGGCGAACTCTTTATTTTCTCTGACGATTTGATCGCGCTTCAGCTGCGCCTGAGCTTTTTCAAATAAGTCCTGGGTAATAAGTGGCTTATGTTTCCCTTGATACCAGTTGCCCCCGCCTCTCGGATATTCAAACATGCCATAGTAAAGTGTATTATCGAGTACCCGGTAGATGCCGCTGAGCGTCAACGGTTTATTGCCGCGCGTATGAAAGTTCAACTCATGTCTTAACCAGTGATAGATTTTTCTGCCGCTGTATTTCTCATATGCCACCTTTTCAAACATCTGCCGGATAATCGGCGCCCGCACCGGATCAATGATGATTTGGCATTTTTTATCCATCCGATATTGATTCAGATAACCGAGCGGTGTCATGGTCGGCCACAACCCCATCTCAGCCCGCATTCTCAAGCCCCTTTTTACATTTACACCTCGATTGTCGTTTTCCAGCTTGGCTTGTGAACCGAGAATCATCAGTAGAAATTTTTCATTCGGCGAGTTGGTGAACGACTGGCCGTAAGTGCGGATTTCCTTAAGTAGCCCCTGATCCATCAGATCGACGATGGCGCCGAGATCGCCCGCATTTCTTGAGATACGATCTGGCGCCCAAGTAAGTATGCCGTTGAATCTGGTTTTGCGGATGTCATTTATGATTTCATTGAAAATTTTTCGCTGACCGGTGTCTTTGGCGCTGTGCGCTTCGCGCCGCACCTCAGCCACCTCAAGACCGTCGCGTTCAGCCAGTTGAAGCATCTCCTTAATTTGGGAGTCAATAGATAGCACCTGCCGCTCCTCGGATTCGGTAGATTTTCTGGCATAAAGCACATACTTAACAGGAGGTACCTCGATTACCGCCTGACTACCATGATTTCGCCCCAGGGTTGTCTTTTGGGGCAGGTGAGTCATTGCGCCTTGGTTCATATATTCTTTAGTTATTATGACTAAAGTAATGACGCAATCTTGGCGGGGTGTCCAGGCCTCATAAGTAGATAAACTGTAGGTAACTTTAGCTTTACTTTTGTCTTATTCTAAGTTATATTTGAAGTGCGAAACAGTAAAAGTTAATAGGTGAGGAAAGCCAGAATTATTTTTTGGCAGTCTTCCAATTGCGGCCAGGATCGGACATTCCGACCAAAAACGTAATTGGAACTCCTCACGGATACCTTTTACTGTTTCGCAGGTCGGGTGTCCGTTTTTGTTTACTCATAATTTTAAAATATGGCGATCATTATTTCTAAAAATGGCGTGGATGCTAAAAAAATTGAAAAGCAGGATTTTGAAAGGGAGAGCCACCTGCAGGAGTATATTAAAAGTAATCCCGAGTCCATTCCAATTTACGAAATTCAGGAAGACAAGCGTCTATTTGTAGTAGAACGCGAATTCTCTACTGAATCCGGACCGATTGACGCACTCGCGATTGATAAGGACGGCGACATCTACATCGTTGAGACAAAACTGTACAAGAATTCGGACAAGCGCACTGTGGTGGCTCAAGCCCTGGATTATGGTGCCTCGCTATGGAAGCACGTAAGCGATACCAGCGATTTTGTTAATCGGTTAGATGAAACTGTTCGGAGCGAGTTTAATGTAAGTTTGGTTGACAAACTAAAAGAGTTTTTCGCCCTAGATGATGAAGAAGCGAACAATGTAATTGTCGGCATAAAACAGAATCTTCACGACGGTAATCTGAAATTCGTAATCTTGATGAACCGTATGGACGAGCAGCTCAAGGACTTAATCATCTACATCAACCAGAACAGCAACTTCGATATCTACGCCGTGGAAATGGAATATTATAAGCACGAACAATTTGAGATTATGATCCCCCGTATTTTCGGTGTCGAGGTGAAGAAAAATACAGGTGGTGGCGGGACTTCTTCTGCCAGAGGCAAGTGGGACGCGACAAAATTCTTTGATGAAACCAAGGCCATATTATCCGCGACGGATGCAGAATCGATTTCCAGGCTTTATGCTTTTTCCAGCGAAAGGGCTGATGAGATACACTGGGGCACGGGCGTAAACCACGGTTCATTTTCCGCCAGGTTTGCTGATCTTGGCAACCGTCCATTATTCGTCATTCATTCCGACGGTAAAATGAAAATTTCAACGGAGTACCCAAAACGAGGTGCGAATGATGAGCAGGTAAAAAATTTGGATCAGCTTAATCTGTCTTTGAAAAATATTGGGTTAGCGGTTGATCCGAAGTCGGAACGGACGGTTTTCACGATCGGAGAATGGTCGCCTAAGTTGGACGAGCTGTTAAACGTATTTACAAAATTAATCAGTAATTAAATTAATTGAGGTGCTTTATCGCCATCTTAAATAGAGTTTTTTAATTATTAATTTAAAAATTATGGAAACTTTCTGGATTGTGATTGTTATTTTTATAGTGATCGTCGTGGTGGGCGTGTTTACGAAATTAATGGAAGAAAAAAAACGCGGGGATATCATTTCAAATTTAACGGATTTTAGCGCAGCCGATAAATATATATCACAAGGCCCTGGGGTATCCGTCGCCCTTGATACACAACGCAAAAAAGTATGTTTTTTAGATAAAAATAATAAACCCGCTTTTTATAATTTTGCAGACATTTTAACGAGTGAAATTGATATTGACGGCGAAACGGTTTTAAAACAATCAGTAACCGGAACTCTCGGCAGAGCAATTGTTGGTGGCGTTTTGACCGGTGGGATTGGAGTTCTTGTCGGCGGTTTAACTGCATCCAAGAAACAAAAAGATAAAATCAAGAGCATAAATTTGAAAATTACCGTTAATGATATGTCGAATCCGATCTATAAGATAAATTTTTTGAATACTGAAGCAAAAAAGGGTTCGTTCATCTACAATACATCATACAGTCAAGTTGAGAGATGGCACGGCGTTTTTTCTGCACTGATTAATCAAAACAGCAGCAAGTAAAAATTTATCAAACATAAAAAGAGCTCCGTCGGAGCTCTTTTTATGTTGCAGATGACTTTTGATTGCTTTTAATAATCGCCTATCTTGATATCGCCAGCGTTTCCGATGTTGTCGTCAGTCGATTTTTTATTTTCAGAATTGCTTTCAACCACCTTAAGTCCAAGCATATGCGCCGTCTCGATGTACAGTTCTCTTAAGACCGCATCATCAGAAGTATCATATTTCTCAAATCCGCACGCCCCGCAAGTCTCACCATTTGCCAATGGTTTTGGCTGTGGTGGCGGAATAAAGCCGGTACGCATCGGCAGATATCGCCTATTATTATGCTGGAGAAAAAACTTAATTGCCGCTAAATTTTTTGATTTGATTAATTCCACTAACGACATTTCGGCTATATCGCCAACATGATTACGGCCGGAGTCAAGCGCAACATTAACCGCCTCTCTAAATTCCTGATTACTATTCATCCAACGATAAATAGTGGCACGAGAAATTCCCACCTTTTTGGCGGCGTATGAAACAAAAGGAGCATCCTCCAAGGTTTTTATGAACTTTGAGCGCTCATATTTTTTCTTCATACAATTTTACCCGTTTCCTGCCGGTCAGTTTTTCCCAGCGGTGCAGTATCACCTCGGCGTAGACGGGCGACTTTTCCATCAGGAAGCAGCGTCTGCTTAATTTGTTACAGGCGATCAGCGTCGATCCACTCCCGCCGAACGGTTCGAGGACTAATTGATCCCGCTTGGTCAGAATCTTAATATATGGAATCAGAATTTCAATCGGTTTGGTGCCGAAGATAATCCCTTGACCGGAGGATTTTTCATCAGCCGCATTATAATCAATAAAATCCGTCGGGCAATATTTTTTGCCCTTCTCGTACGATTCCCAATGCGGCTTGCCGGTAATGGCGAACAGCGCTGTTTCATATTCATTCTGCAGCAGCTCATCCTCCGGCGTCAGGTCGGGCGCGATCTCTTCGCTTGAGGTCGCTACCATAGCAATGTCATGCTTAGAAAACAGTTTATGCTTGCCCGCATAACCCTGGTTGCGGTTCGGTAGATGCCAGACGATCATGTTTCTGACTTTCCAGTATTTATCCATCTCGTTCCAGATTGTCCGGATATTTTTCCAGTTCTCGTAAACGATAATCGAGAAATTTTCATTCTGTACCTTGACCACATTGGCCATCCACAATTCAGTGAAATTTTCCGGCAGGGAATCCGTTTCAAGATAGCGGCGGTTTTTCTTGGCGCCAAAGCCGGTGACCGCCTCGCCGTGTTTGGTCTTGCCGTGCAGATAATCCAAAATGTAGGGTGGGTCAGTCATGACCATATCTATTTTTTCTTCGCCCACCAACTTGAGCATGTCGGCCTCAATGGTTGAGTCGCCGCACATCAGCCGCGAGCCGTGCAAATCGTAGACATCGCCTTTCTGCACGCTGATTTCGGCAATGTCCAATTTATCCAGCTCTTTTTGCAAATCGAACTGTTCTTCAATCAACTCGTCCTCAAATATTTTATCCATCGCTTCGGAATCAAAACCGATATCAGCCAGGAACGACTCGTCGAATTGAGCCAGGAGTTCCAGGTCAAATTCGCCCTGATTTTTATTAAGCCTGATATTCAACTCCTTTTCTTTCTCAAGATCAGGAATGTCGACGTAGACCACAGGCACGGTCTCAAAGCCCATCTCCTTGGCTGTCTTCCAGCGCAGGTTGCCGCCGATGATGATGTTCAGACGCACTGGTGCCGAGTTGACCACGAAAGGGTCAACTAAGCCGAAGCGCTTGATGCTTTCTTTGAGTTGTTCAACTACCTCTGGCTCGCATTTGCGCGGGTTGTACTCCGCCGGCTTCAGTTCTGCCACCGGCACATACTCAATTTTAATCTCCTTTGATTTTTTGTCTTCTGACATAAATTTAGTTTAGTTTATAAACCTTTGCCCTCTAGTGGGGGGCGTTCATTAAGATTTGCAATCGGAAATTTTTTGAATACAAAAAAAGCCCAACTACAAAAATAAGATTGTTCATGTTTATTCAAGTCTTATTTCAATATTCGGGCTTTCTTACGTGCAAGCCGTCTTCAATATCATTCTGTCCACCGATTCTTCAGTGGAGAAACGATTTATTTGTAATTATGATTAGCCCCTCCGCGAGGTTACGCTTCAGAGTGGGAATCAATTAATTCCCGGGTGAGCAATATTTAATTGTTGAATGAACACCAGGTTACGGCACGTCAGTATTTATGCCGGTAATACCATTATAGCACAAATTTCGACATAATGCAAGCACTTTTTATTTATTATTAGCCAAAAATCGCGCAAAACGCGCTTTACGGCAATAAAATGAGACGCTTCTTGAACGCCGTATTGTGTCTCTTTGTCTCATTTTGAATATAATACCCCGACCCGAGTACCTAAAATCACCGCCTGGACAAACGCGCAATAAAGCTCTAAGGTTATTGTATCAGGTGGGTACCTAACTCACGTTGCCCGCATTTGTAATAGCCCCGCAATCCGCCAGTTGGCGGAGCGGGGCTATTTTAATGTTTCCTTAATTCAGGGCGCTTATACTTCTACCAGTAAATTATAAATCAACTTAAATGTATGAGAGAAATAATCGTATTAGAATTTATGACGTTGGACGGTGTCATACAAGCGCCCGGCGGACCCGAGGAAGATACCTCGGACGGCTTCAAATTCGGCGGGTGGACAGTTCCTTATTTTGATGAGTTTGCTGGCAAAATCATGGATGAGCAAATGAAAGGAAAATATGACCTTCTTCTTGGAAGAAAAACTTTTGAAATATTTGCAGGCTATTGGCCGCAACATACGGATCAGTGGCCTCAAGTTAACAAAATTACAAAATATGTCGTCACAAAAACCATGGAAAACCCGGGCTGGGAAAATACTGTCGTTATCAAAGACGATGTTGTGGCAGAAATAAAAAAACTCAAAGAGCAGGACGGTTCGCCGCTGCAAGTATATGGGAGCGGCAACTTGATCCAGACGCTTTTAAAACACGACTTGGTGGATGAATTGTGGCTCAAAATATTTCCCATCACACTTGGTAGAGGAAAACGCTTGTTTGCCGAAGGCACTATTCCGGCCGGCTTCACACTGGTGGAATCAGAGAAGTCACCCAAGGGGGTTATTGTTGCTTCATATAAACGTGCGGGAGAAGTCAAAACCGGTTCGTTTTAAAGTAAAAGAATTTGTTTCAAAAGGAAAGTCAACAACTGTTACTTTTTGTATTCCAAAATATCTCCGGGCTGGCATTCCAAAGCCCGGCAAATCGCCTCCAGGGTTGATAACCGTATCGCTTTTGCTTTGCCGTTTTTCAAGATGGAAATATTGGCCATGGTGATACCGACTTTCTCCGAAAGCTCCGTAACGCTCATTTTTCTTTTTGCCAGCATCACATCTATATTGATTATAATTGCCATAACATTTTTTAAACTGTTAAATCATTTTCCGATTTTATATCCAGCCAATTCTGCACGAGTTTTTGCAGCACGGCCGTGAACGTCGCTATCACAATCGAGGCAAATATAACGATTAGGCCGATCCCGACGGCACCCGGGGCATCGTCTTTATCCGCTACATAAACTAGGAAGGGCATGCCTGCCGCATACAAGGCGCTGACTGCGATTGCGCAATATTTTATATTCTTTAAAGCTTTGACCGACAATTCCGAGAGTGCGACATCCTTATCTATATAACCGAGCAGCTTCAGGGCTTGATATATCGCAAAGAAAAATGGTATCACCGTCAGGTACATAATTATTAAAATAGGCATGAACAACCATCCCGACTGTCGTACCACCGCTGCCGTAAAGAAAAAACCCGAAGCAATCACCGCGATTCCGATAAGATAAATTACTGACTTTAAAAATAGAGTTGAGCCTTTTTTCATTAATTATAACTTATACCGTTAAATCATTTTCCGATTTAATATCTACGGCCTTTTGTAAAAGTTTTTCAAAAACAGCAGCCGCGGTGGCGATTACGATGGAGATAAACGTCGTAATAATACCCAGAGAAACCGGACCGGCATAATCATCCTCTCCACTATGAGTAAGAACCAGGCCTGTTATTCCCACCACAATAAAACCGGCGATTGCGATCGCGCAATATTTTATCGTCCTTAAAGCTTTCACTGAGCTTAGTGAGAACACTTTATTTTGCCCGATGAAACCGAGCAATTTGAACGCTTGATATAGCGCAAAAAAGAATGGGGTAGACGCTACATACATATATGCAATGACCGGATCCCAGTAAATACTAAAGATGTCTAAGTTTGCGGCTCTTCCCTCGGTCAAGGGAAACCGAATCATGATGCCGAGCGCCACGATGCCGATGAGCATGATTACTACCTGAAGAAAAATTGTTGAGCCTTTTTTCATTGGAGGTTTTTTACATCCTTACGCTTTTATCTTAATTTATTGTTTATCGTTTGTCAATATATATTTATTGTTTAAATTGATGGGTTTAAAAAGCTAATTAATTCAAAAAATCGCAATGAGACCCGTATATTCGAATCCCTCCCTCTCCGCACTCCAAAACAGTCCCGACGGGCTGTTTTTTTGTAGAAATCATAGACGCAAAATGATATAATGATTATGGCTTAAATAACATAAAAGGTTAAATAAATGGAGCTGGCTAATCTCAGTACTATAATTAATACTTGGCAGTTTAATATTGTCGCTTTTCTTTTTGTCTCCACGGTATTTACCCAGTATTACAAGCTTTCCGTGACCGACGTGAAGAGAGACGGGATTTCTTTGATAATTTTACAATTCATCGGAGGAATAAGCATCTTAGTGTTGTTCCCATTTTACCCTATACAATTTTCTCATGATCCAAAAATATACTTCCTATTGATTGCCGCGATAATTTTTTATACGATCAGTGATCGTCTGCAGGTAACTGTCAGAAAAAATTTGGATGTTTCCATATATTCAATATTGAATCAGCTGCCAAAAATATTTTTGATAATTTACGGCATTTT
>Ga0172379_10005896_pt1 | contig 16811 bp, 18 predicted proteins | sample GrowelOW334metaG_FD_119756 | JGI IMG/M metagenome (GOLD analysis project Ga0172379, IMG submission 119756) | Groundwater microbial communities from an aquifer near a municipal landfill in Southern Ontario, Canada - Groundwater well OW334 metaG | ecosystem: Environmental > Aquatic > Deep... | reverse complement strand
TCGATCATCCCGCGCGGCATCGGCGCGCTGGGCTACACCTTGCAGCGCCCCACCGAAGACCGCTTCCTGATGACGCGTACCGATCTCGAGCACAAGATCGCCGTACTGCTGGGCGGGCGTGCCGCCGAAAAGCTGGTGTTCGGCGAGTTGTCTACCGGGGCGGCGGACGATCTGGCGCGAGCCACCGACATCGCCCGCGACATGATCACCCGCTTTGGCATGGACGAAGGACTGGGCTACATCGCCTTCGAGGCGCAGCGGCCACGCTTTCTCGATACACCGGAACTGGCCCACGGCGGCTGCCGGGTGGCCGAATCGACCCAGGCGCGCATCGATCAGGCCATCCGCGACATCGTGATGGGCGTGTTCGAGCGCGCCTACCGGATCCTCGACACCAACCGCGCGGTGCTGGAGCGTTGTGCGCGCGAACTGCTGGCGCGGGAAACGCTCGACGAAAGCGATATCCGTCAATTGACTCAAGGACTTGTTCGGAACTGAAAACAGTAGTAGGTGCCATTCAGAGTAAGCCGGCGGCTCTGTTCGGTGCGTCATCCAAGTCGCCGGCATTGTTCAAGGAGAACCGATATGTCTGCATTGACTCCGTGGGACCCCTTCCGGGAACTGGATGAATTGCAAAACCGCCTGGCGACGATGTTGGGAGGGACACCCCAGCGACAGGGCGCCCGTACCGGCAACGAAGCCATGACCACGGCGGACTGGGCACCAATGGTGGACATCAGCGAGGATGAGAACGCATTCCTCCTCAAGCTGGATCTGCCGGAGGTCCCCAAGGATGCCGTGCGCGTCAGCGCGGAAAACGGCGTGCTCACCATCAGCGGCGAGCGCAAACTGGAAAAAGAGGAGCAGGGCAAGAAGTTCCACCGCATCGAACGTGCGTATGGCCGCTTTGTGCGCAGCTTTGTCTTGCCTGACAACGTTGATCCGACCAAGGTGACGGCTTCCATGAAAGACGGCGTGCTGGAAGTGCGGCTTGTCAAGGCCGAGCAAGCCAAACCGAAACAGATTGAAATCTCAGTCAACTAACTTTAATTAGGAGCCCAAGATCATGAATATCAAACAGCCACAATACACCTTCTCCGCACTTGCCCTGGCGGTCGTCGTCGGACTGAGCGGACCGGCTCTGGCCCAATCGGCGGCAGGTTCTAGCCCAGGTGCTGCAGCACCCTCTGCCGCATCCAAGGCGGCACAGCCACAGGTAGATGACAAGGCCGCCCGGGAAGCCGATAAAAAGCGTGCCGAGCTCACTCAAGACGCCATCACTGCGCTCACCAAGACCCAGGAGGCTTTGACCCTCCTTGATGCAAAGAAGACCAAGGAGGCGCTCGCTGCGCTGGAACTGGCCAGCGGAAAGCTGGAACTGGTATTGGCACGCGACGCCAAACTTGCTTTGGCGCCGGTCGATGTACGCGTCATCACCCACGATATCCACGCCAACGTGGAATCGGTGAAGAAAGCGGTCAAGTTGTCTCGGGAGTTGTTGGGTGATGGCGAGGTGCAAAAGGCCCGGCCCATCGTTGCCAATCTGGCCAGCGAAATCGTGATCGAAACCGACAACCTGCCGATGGCAACGTACCCGGCAGCGATGAAGTCGGCCGCACGGCTCATCGACAGCGGCAAGATCGACGACGCCAAGGCGGAACTCGCCCGAGCACTGAACACGCTGGTGGTGACCTCGGTCGCCTTTCCTCTGCCCGTGCTACGGGCTGAAGCCGCGATGGCAAAAGCTGAAAAGCTGGCCGAGACCGACAAGCGCGATGCCAAGCAGAACGAGGAGCTCAGCACCTTGCTGTCGTCCGTGCGCACGGAGATCGAGATGGCGCAGATCCTGGGTTATGGCAAGAAGGCGGATTTCAAACCCATCTTCGATCATGTGAAGTCCATTGAGCAAAAGTCGGCTGGTGGCAAAAGCGGCAAGGGATGGTTCGACGAGTTGAAGACGCGCCTCCAAAAGCTGTTTTGAGGTGATGAAGGGGCCGACTGTTCGGTCGGTCAGTCTCGCGATGTTCGCAGTCAGCCCCAATAGATTCGCCTATTTTCACTAACTCACACGAGGCATATCACCATGAATGAGCAAACATCGAATCCCAATGCGACGAACAAAGAAATAAACGAACAGGCCGCGGTAAGCAGCCTTCCTGTCAGTCCAGAGGCCAAGGCTGAAGTCGTCACGGAGGTACAGCCTGAGGTTCAGAAGGAAACGGTCTCGCAGGCGGCAGACAAACGTAAACAAGTCCTCGATGAGGCCGTCTCGGCCTTGGCGCTGACCAAATCAGCGCTGGCCGCACTTGACGGCAAGGACGCTGCACGCGCATTGGCAACGCTGGCCGAAGTGACGGGAAAGCTGGAGCTGATCGTTGCGCGCGAACCCACGCTCGCCCTGGCCCCCGTTGATGTGCGCACCATCGTGCACGACTTGTTCGCCAACACGGAAACCATTGAGGCGATGACCGACGAGGCGCTGGATGCCCTCAAACATGGCGAGGTGCAACAGGCACGTCACGTGCTGGCTTTGCTGGCCAGTGAAATCGTGATCGCGGTCACCAACATCCCTCTGGCGTCCTATCCCGCAGCCGTGAAGGCAGTCGTGCCGCTGATCGATCAGGGCAAGATCGAAGAAGCCAAAGCCGCGCTGCAGTCAGCGCTCAGCACGCTGGTCGAGGAGCGCAGCGTGCTTCCGCTGCCCGTCCTGCGTGCGAAGCTGCTCCTGAAGCGCGCCGAGACCTTGGTAGAAGATGGTCAGCGGAGCGAAGCGTCCAATGAGCGCCTGGAGACATTATTGAACGAAGCGCGGCAGCAGTTGGAAATGGCAGAACTGCTGGGCTATGGAAAGAAGAAGGACTTTGAGCCCCTGTATGCTGAACTCAAGAAAGTCAAGCAAAAGACGGCTGGGGGAGGCGGCGGAAAAGGCTGGCTCGATGAAATCAAGGCAAAACTGTCCAAGTTGTTCTGAAACCGCTGGATAGGGCCTAAGAGGGGCGCGTCGCGCCCCTCTCTTGTCCCATGAGTGTTTGATTTTTTATTTTGTATAGATCTTTAGGAGATATTGCATGAACACAGACACCATCGCTAATTCCAATGCGGATGACCCCACCAAAGCACTGTGTTCGCTGAGCCAAAATTGGTGGCTTTTTGTGCTGCGCGGTGTCTTGGCATTGATTTTTGCAGCCCTTGCGTTCTGGATGCCACAATCGGCTCTGTTGGCCATGACCATCATGTTCGGCGCATTTTCCTTGGTCAATGGCGCTTTCAACTTGGTTGCAGCGGTGCGCCATATCCAGAAAAAAGAGCGCTGGGGCTGGCTGCTGTTCAGCGGCATTGTCGGCATACTTACGGGCGTCGTCGTCCTGGTTGCTCCTTGGGTCGCCACGATAGTCTTGGCTTCTTTTTTATGGGCTAGCGTGGGCTTCTGGGCGATTTTCACCGGTGTGCTGGAGATATCCGCCGCCGTTCGGCTGCGTCAAGAAATCAAGGGTGAAATTTGGCTTGCCTTCAGTGGACTGCTCTCGATTGTCCTTGGCGCTATCGTCTTGTGGATATTTTTTTCCCGTCCGGTCGAGTCATTCCTGGCCGCAGGCTGGCTGTTGGGCTTCTATGCGGCAGTCTATGGTGTCACGCTTCTGCTCTTGAGTTGGCGTCTTCGCAAAACGCGCCAGGGATAAGAGCGGGTCAAACTAAATTCTATGGATATGAGCATCCTCGATTCATACCTCCATAGAAATGACATCGAAGGAGTCATACATGCAGATGCAATATAGCTATCGAGCTATCGACAAAGAGTTTCATGAACCTTGGCAGAGAGCTTTGGGAAATGTGATCGAGCACGCCCTCAAGCCATTGCTCGACAAACACACTAAAGATTCAGCGCAACTTCAAATCGTCCTTGATCGCGACAAGATCAAGCGGCAATTTCTGGCCAGTGGCTATATGCACCTGCCCGGCAAAAAGACTGTCAGCGTTACTGCATCACATGACGAGCTGACGCCCCTCGCGCAGATGCTCGCACAGTCGTTGTTCCGTCAGGCCAAGAAGCATTTTGACCGACTGCATGCTCAGGATCAAATCAAGCGCAAAGCACGACGCGAGCGCTTGCGCGAGCTCAAGGTGCGGATTGCCGCAAAACCCGCATCAGCCGCCCATGAGGCCGAGGCGACCCGAATGCCTCTACTGTCGAAACTTGAGGCTGTCGCAAGGCGTGAGCTGGCTTATCTGCGGGCCGTCGGCGATTTACCGCGCGATTATCCGACGCTGCGCGACGTGGTGGATGAAGCGATTGTCCGAGCTGAGGTGGAATGGCAATCCGTGCCGGGGGAAAAAGAGGCTTACACCGGTCTTTTGAAGCATCTGTTCGCCGTCCTGGATAACGAAGTGGCAAGCAGCCGGCAATTTGGCGAATTCGTTTCTCTGGACGCGCCGGTCGAACCGGATGCCCAAGACGTCGCCGAGGCCATGGTGGAAGAGGAAGTCTTCGAATTTTATCAGCCCGATGACACACTCAGGCTGGCCGATATCATCGCTGACAGTCAGCATCCCGATGCCGCAACGATCGCGGAACAGGAGGAGCTAGTTGATCGGTCGAGCGAGTTCGCTTTTGCATTCGACCTGCTGAAGGACATGCCGCGTTTGTGGCGGCGCATTTTTCTGCTTATCCGTGTGGACGGGCTGGATGCCAGCAGCGTCTCTGAAATCCTGCTGATTCCTAGTAAGGAAGATACTGTCCAAAGGTGGCTCATGCAGGCCGAAGCGTTCATCGCTGCTCATTTGGAAGAGGCCGGAGTAAGCAAAGACGGGAACGATTGGCTCCAAGGCGTTGATTGGTCGGCATTGTCTGTGACCCGAAGCGCGGCAGCCTCACTGTGGTCCAAGGAGGCGAACCATGAAGAATGATCTTCACCTCGTCTGTCCGCATTGCCAGTCCATCAACCGCGTACCGACTGCGAAGCTATCGGAACATCCCAACTGCGGCCGCTGCCAGCAGCCCTTGTTCACGGGCGAACCCATCGAGTTGACCACGGCGACGTTCTCGCGCCACGTGGAGCGCAGCGACCTGCCACTGTTGGTCGATTTCTGGGCACCTTGGTGCGGGCCGTGCAAGATGATGGCCCCGCAGTTCCAGCAAGCGGCGCGCCAGCTCGAACCCAGGGTCAGGCTGGCCAAGGTCAATACCGAGGCAGAACCCCACCTGGCCGCGCAGTTCGGCATCCGCAGCATTCCGACGCTCGCCCTGTTCCAGGGTGGGCGGGAGATCGGGCGTCAGGCCGGCGCCTTGGGCGCGCAGGACATCGTGCGCTGGGCATCTGCACAGGTGGGGCGCTGACCGATGCAGGACTTGCTCGCCGCCACCCTGATCCTGCTGGCGGCATGCAGCCTCGCGGCGGTGGCGACGGCCGCATTCCGAGTGCCCACGCTGTTGGGCTATTTGACCGTCGGCGCACTTCTGGGGCCATCACTGTCGGCGCTGATCGTACCCGGTCCATCGCTGAACTTTCTGTCCGAGCTGGGCGTTGCGCTGCTGTTGTTCATGGTCGGGCTGGAGTTCTCGCTCGGCCATTTCTGGCTCACCCGCAAGACCGTGCTGGTGGCTGGCACGCTGCAAATGGTGTTGGTCGCCGTTCCGGTGGCGCTGGTATTGATGGCGTTTGGCCTGACACCCGGCAGTGCCGCGCTGCTGGGGGCGGCGGCAGCCATGTCGTCCACCGCGCTGGTCAGCCGGCAACTGGCCGATCAGGGCGAGCTGACCACACGTCATGGCCGCAGCGCCATCGCAGTGCTGGTGTTCCAGGATCTGGCCAGTGTGCCTTTGCTGGCGCTGCTGGCGATCTGGACGCGCGGCGCCGCGCCCGGGCTTGGCAGTGTGCTTGGCGAGGTGGTGGGCGTGCTGTTGCTGTTCGCCGTCTCCGCCGTGGTGTCGCGACGCCTTCTGCATGGACTTTTGCGCTGGGTGGCGCGGCAGGGGCACGAAGAGTCCTTCGTACTGGTCTCGCTGAGTCTGGTGGTGGCGGCTGCGGCGGCGGCCCATGCACTGGGTGTGTCGGCTGCGCTCGGTGCCTTTCTCGCCGGCATGGTGCTGGGTGAGAGCGATTTCCGGCACCACATGGAAAACCACCTCAAACCCTTCCGTGACGTGCTGTCGGGTCTGTTCTTCGTGACCATTGGTCTGCAGCTGGACGCCGCGCAGATCGTGGCCGCCCCGTTGGCGGTACTGGGATGGCTGATGGCGCTGGTGCCTCTCAAGATGGGGCTGAATTACCTGGCGCTGCGCGCAACCCGCCTGTCGGCGCTCGACGCCTGGCGCACAGGCATCGTGCTGGGGCATGGCGGCGAGTTTGCGCTGCTGCTCCTGGGCACGGTCATGCAGCAGCACCTGATCGCCGCCACCGTGGTGCAACCGATGCTGGTGGCGCTGGTGTTGAGCATGGGGTTGGCGCCGCTCCTGATCCGACACCATGACCGATGGGCGCAGGCCCTCAGCCGCTCGGGCGCACTCGGTCAGCCACCGCAGGCCGAAGAAGGCGAAGTCGCCGAGCGGGCGCGGTCGTTGCGCGACCATGTGATCATCTGCGGGGCGGATGACTTCGGGCTGCTGCTGAGCCGAACGCTGCGCCTGGCAGGTGTGCCGCACCTGCTGCTGGAATCGGACCGCCAAAGGGTCGAAGCGGGTCGTGCGATGGGGGCGCCGGTGTCGTATGGCGATGCCAGTCGGCTCGACACCCTGGCCGCAGCCGGATTGGCCCATGCCCGCCTGGTGGTACTGACGTTTGCCCGTCCGCAGACGGCCCTGCGTATCGCGCAAGCGGTTCTCGACCACCGCCCGACCTTGTCCGTGGTGGTGGCTGCTGAGCGCGTAACGGATGCCCAGCTTTTGCGTAATCTGCCCAATGTCAGGCTGTACCCGCTGTACCTGGCTTCGGGACTGGGTCTGGCCGAGCAGGTACTGTTGATGCTGGGCATCAACGCCGATCAAGTCGACCACCGGATCGAGGAATTACGGCAGGCACTCAGTGAGTCAGGCGGGGATAGACCATGAACGGGCCGACCATCTGGCTGATGGTGTCGCTACTTGTCAATGTTGGCATGGCGGTTGCGCTATGGCGTTTTGCTCGTACCAATCGCCACAGGCGCGATGAGCTGAAGCTTCGCCAACAAGCGAAAATCGACGACAAGGAACGTATCGCCATCGCCCTCGAAGGCGCAGAGTTGGGATTCTGGGAGTGGGATCTTGCCACCGACAGCTTCAGGCTTTCTGCTCGCAGTCTGGCGATGTTCGGTTTGACCTCCGGCGACGAGGTTGGCACCACCCATGCCGCATGGCAAACGCGTATTCATCCGGAGGATTTGCCGGTTGTTATGGCAAAGGTGCGCGCTTATCAAGAAAATCCGTCGGAGCGATTGGAGTGCGAGTACCGAGTTCGTCATCGATCTGGCGTTTGGATTTGGGTGCTAGATCGCGGCCGGTGGCTGGGTGACGCGGGCAGGCAATTGATGGTCGGCACTCTGCTCGACATCTCTTCTCGCAAGGAAATGGAGCAGCAGTTGCTGTGCATGGCGATCACCGACCCCTTGACCGGCTTGCCGAACCGGCGGGCTTTTAACGAACGATTGCAACTGGAATGGGCGCGCCTCAAATGCAGCCCGGAGATACAAGCAGCACTTGTGCTCTGCGACATCGATCACTTCAAGCGCATCAATGACACCTATGGACACGGATGCGGCGATGAGGTGCTCAAGCACTTTGCTTCACGGCTAAGTAAACACATTCGCGCAACCGACATGGCTGCCCGGATTGGGGGGGGAGGAATTCGCTGTTTTGTTGGAAGCGGCATCGATAGAAGACGCCCAAGCATGGGCGGAGCGATTTCGTCAGGACGTTGCGGCGACAGCGGTCGTGTGTGGAGAAGTGTCGATCAGCTATAGCGCCAGCGTGGGGGTGGCTCCCCTTGACGTCCGCTTAAACTCTTCCGAGCAGGTGATGCAGCAGGCGGACAGCGCACTCTATCAGGCAAAAAGACAAGGGCGCAACCGAGTCGTGGGTGCGCAAGTATTTCAGAAGTGAGAGGACTGGCGATGAAGGAAAAGCAAGCAGACCCGATCAAAACATTTCGCGCCCAATGGGCCGTGATGACGTTCTACGAGCGCTTCGAACAGGTGATCGCGCTCGTGCTGTCCGCAGTCATTGCCGTGATCGTCGTGGTCTCGCTGCTGCAGCTGATCTCGATCGTCTTCAGCCTGCTGATCATCGATGCGTTCAATCCACTCGACCACAAGGTATTCCAGACCGTGTTCGGCATGATCATGGCGCTGCTCATCGCGATGGAGTTCAAGCATTCCATCGTGCGCGTGGCCTTGCGACGCGACAGCATCATCCAGGTCAAGACGGTGATCCTGATCGGTCTGATCGCATTGGCGCGCAAGTTCGTGATCCTCGACCCGGAGACGAGCCCCGCCAAGATCGCGGCGCTCGCAGGCGCGACGCTGGCCCTCGGGGCGACTTACTGGCTGCTGCGCGAGCGCGACGACAGGGCCGCCGAGGAAAGTGCGGATGATCCGGCGTGACCTCCACCAAGTGCAAGAAACCAGCGCGCGGCATCGATGGCTCAACCGTCTGCAAACCGTGCTCTTGGTGCTGACCCTGCTCGGTATCGCGGCCTTTGCCGGCAACCTGCTGTTGGGTGTGACAGCGGGTTGTGGTTAGCGCTGGCGGCCGCAGGGTTCACCCTGCTGCTCGAACCGGCGGCGGCCTCTGGATTGACCCTGCGGCTGTATGGCGCCCGCGTCCTGCACCCGGACGAAGCGCCCGATCTCTGGGCCTTGGTGCGTGAACTGTCGGTGCGTGCCGGTCTGCCCACCGTACCCGTGCCGCATTACGTGCCCAGCGCCATCGTGAACGCCTTTGCCACCGGCTCGAAACGGCAGTCGGCGATTGCGCTCACCGACGGTCTGTTGCAACGCCTGACGTCGCGCGAACTGGCGGGCGTCATTGCGCATGAAATCGCCCACATCGCCAACGAGGATCTGCGCGTGATGGGGCTAGCAGACTCCATCAGTCGGCTCACGCACATGTTGGCCTTGTTGGGGCAAGTCATGATTCTCCTCAGCCTGCCGGCCTTACTATTGGGGGCGGTCGATATCCAGTGGCCGGCGCTGCTGTTGCTGGCGGTTTCGCCGCAGCTCGCGCTGCTGGCGCAACTGGGCCTGTCGCGGGTGCGCGAATTCGATGCCGACCGGCTCGCCGCCGAATTGACCGGCGACCCGCAGGGCCTGGCCTTGGCGCTCGCCAAGATCGAGCGGGTGAGTCGCTCCTGGCGAGCTTGGTTGCTGCCGGGCTGGGGCCATCCGGAACCCTCCTGGTTGCGCACGCATCCGGCAACGGCTGAACGCATCAAGCGCCTGAATGAACTTGCCTCGCAGCCCGCGATGCCGCTGTTTCCATCGGCCCATTTCGTCCCCGAGATGACCGTATCACCACGTCCGCCACGCTGGCGCACCGGCGGCCTCTGGCGCTGATTGCAAACAGGAGAACCGTATGACCTACCCCGACCCGTACCGCCGCCCCGCGCCGGATCGCTTCATCCAACGCTGGCTCGTCATCACCGCCTGCATCGCCGCGCTCATGCTGCTGTGGCAGTTCCTGCCTGCCATCGAGGCCTGGTTCAGTCCGCGCGAGGTGACCGAGCGCACGGTGACGCCGCGCGGCGACCTGGCGGCGGACGAACAGACCACCATCCAACTGTTCGAGAAATCGCGCGGGTCGGTGGTTTACATCACCACGGCGCAACTGGTGCGCGACGTCTGGTCGCGCAATGTCTTTTCCGTACCGCGTGGCACGGGCTCCGGCTTCATTTGGGATGATGCCGGCCACGTGGTGACCAACTTCCACGTCATCCAGGGCGCGTCGTCCGCCACGGTCAAGCTGGCAGATGGCCGCGACTATCAAGCTTCGCTCGTTGGCGCCAGTCCCGCGCATGACATCGCCGTGCTCAAGATTGGCGTCGGCTTCAAACGCCCGCCCGCCGTGCCGGTGGGGACCAGCGCCGATCTCAAAGTGGGGCAGAAGGTCTTTGCCATTGGCAATCCGTTCGGGTTGGACTGGACGCTCACCACCGGCATCGTCTCGGCGCTTGACCGCACGCTCGACGGCGAAGCAGGCGGCCCGGCCATCGACCACCTGATCCAGACCGATGCGGCCATCAACCCCGGGAACTCCGGCGGCCCGCTACTCGATTCGGCGGGGCGGCTGATCGGCATCAACACCGCCATCTACAGCCCCTCGGGCGCGTCCGCTGGCATCGGCTTTGCGGTGCCGGTGGATACCGTCATGCGCGTGGTGCCGCAGCTGATCAAGACCGGCAAATACATCCGGCCGGCGCTGGGCATCGAGGTGGACGAGCAGCTCAACGCGCGTCTGCAGATGCTGACCGGCAGCCAGGGCGTGTTCGTATTGCGCGTGGCGCCCGGTTCGGCGGCGCAAAAGGCGGGGCTCGTCGGGGTCGAGGTTACCCCGCAAGGCATCACTCCTGGAGATCGCATCATCAGCATCGACGGCGCGTCCGTGGACGACGTCGCCAAGCTCCTGGCACGGCTCGACGACAAGAAAGTCGGCGACGTGGTGGTCTTGTCGGTGGAGCGGGCTGGCAAACCGCGCGAGGTGCGTGTGGAGTTGCAACCTGGGGCTTGATAGGGAGCGGAAGGGCTCATTGACCTGCACAGCGGAGCAAACGAGCTGCCTCAGCCTCGCGCCGCGTGACGAGTCCTGGCAGCACCCTGCCGCCGCCATAGACCCAGCGCCGTAGCTCCCTCGCGGCGGCGGGCCAGTCCCGCCGGTTGATGCGTCGTCGTAGCGTTGAGGTCTGCAGCCGACCGGCGCCAAGGTTGAACGTGAAATCCACGATGGCAGCGAGCCTGCTCTCGGGTTCGGTGGCCAACACCGGGCAGTAGCGCAGCGTGGCGGCGAGCGCCGATTGGAGGTCGCGCGCCAGATAGACCTCGGCTTCGGCCTCGGTGATCGGCGGGTGCTTGGGATCACAGAGGTGGCCGTAGCCAATCGTCCAGAAGCCTGCCGGGCATATGTACGGATGAGCACGACCCGGATCGGTCTTCGGCACGCGGTGGAAGCCCTCGAAGCGCTTGGCCAAGTCGATGGCCATTTGCGGCACCTCGATCACGGCCGCACCCGGTCGAACACGCGACCCAAAAACCAGAAGTTCAGCACCCCGGCCCACAGCGCCTGGTCGGCCTCTTCGACGCGCTTGAAATGCCTTGTGCAGTTCTTGCCGGTTCCGACCAGATACTCCTGGGCAAAGAGCCTCCAAGTGGGGCTTTCGGCACCGTCAAGGTCATCCGCTGCGATCTTCTGTGTGTGCTTGAGTTCGGGCAGGCCATGATCCCGTTGCCGTGCGTGCCCGCGCTGATAGTGGTGCGCTTGCCGCAAGAGCAGTGCAGCACCTTGCGTTCAATCGGCAATTCGTGGACCGCATGACAGTCCTTGCAGAATACCCACTGCAGGCCCTTCTCTTTGGAGTAGGCCAGTTGGAAATGGGGATGGAGCTCTACATCGCTCTGGCAATTCGAGCACTGCTTCACCTGGACCCAAAAATGATGAAGAACATCCCGTTCGACGCCATCCACCATGGTTCGATGCAACGGTGTAATGAGCTGGGCGACCTCATTGCAAATCTGCTCGATTTCCGGGTAGTGATCCCCCATCCGGGAGGCGGCCAACTCAAATCGGGTAATAAAGGTCGCGACCGGGTCGATGTCAAAACCAATCACCCAGGCGTTGCAGCGCATGGACTCCACCAGACTTGTCCCGCCGCCGATGAAGGGATCGAGAACGACAGCGCCATGCACGGAGGTCTTACCGAGATAGGTATCCCAAAAGGCGTCGGCCTTGTCAGGGGGAAGGGTCAGCGCGGTGATGATCGAACGGAACTGGGAGCCCACCCGTCGTGCAAACCAGCGGTGGACCCGGTACAAAGGATTCGAGCTCTGACCTTCACGCAGGGCAAGCTCGGCGATTTGGGCAATGGGAATGTCGCCCGCCTCCAGCAGGGTACGGGCAGGCCAACCGCCAAAGGTTTCGCCTCTGCGGTTTTCAATGATCTGCTTTGCCTGACCTGTTTTAGCCATAGAGCCCCGTTACCCTTTCGGTCTACTTTCAGAGATTGGTATGATTATCATTCACTATCATCATCCACCTCTGCATAATTACGCTCAGCTATCTCCCTGGAACGTTCGCATAAGGTAATAGCTTCTATGGGATCTCCTGCTACTCGATAAGCTTTGAACACATGCTCTCTTCCGGCATTTGGGTTTGGAACCAGTGTCGTAGCAAGTTCGTTCGTTCTTAAGTCGAAGCTATATGCCACGACCATCCTGTCCACTTCGCGTCTCGTCAATTCGGCAATTTCGATCAAATCTGCATCAACAGCCATGTCAGCAGGAAGAATTAAAGTTCGACGGTGAGCCGTGCCTTCGGCAAGTGCAAAAGGAGTTGGGGCCACATACATTTTTCGATCACGAACAAGGATATCCCCATAACTACCAAAACCTCTAAAGCTCTTGTTTTTGTGAACGTAGGTATTGTCAGCGTTCAAGAAACTGCCGTGACATATCACAAGGTCCAGAACGGGATAGCGGTTACCGTCTGGATTACTGGGATAGCGCCCAAAAACATAAAGAACCTGACGACCATTGTGTTCGCCACAAGGGACCTGGCTATTACAGTCGTAATCTGCCTCACGCCCTGGGTATGCAAGACCCTTTAATTCATATCCCTCAGTGAACCGCACTAAGCGAAAATCAGGATAAGTGTTTCGGCCCGGTTCATCGAAATTCTCACCAATTCTTTGAAGACGAGCTTTGAACCAATTTTGGAAATGAAACTCCTTGTCGTTGCGTCCTTCCCGTTCGATTAAAACTCCATCACGGATGGCCCGCACACATTCTTTGAAAATCGTTGATATCTGAGACACGGATTACCCCTTTCTTTTTGATTTTTTATCGATATGCAACGATTCAATCGTCGCTTCAATTTCCGCATTGCTTGATTCAAGCAAAGTCAGAGCGGTGCTCGGATCATGAGAGGTCGAGAGTCGCCGGAGCAGTTGTGCCATGACTATGACACGCAAATCGTTTCGGCTGAGACCTCGTCCACTTTCTTGAAAACGACGAACTTGATCGGCTACAACCGGCCTCACGGTGCCCCATAAATCTCCGTTCCAGTCATGCAGAGGCAATTGGGAACGTTTCCGGCAAACTAAAACTACATCGAGGTCAATTGGTTCCTTCGCCTGGTGCTTTGGCATGGCAACAGACATTTCAGCTTTGATCGGCTGTGCCGCTGTAATGCTAAAGCCCGAAGTCATAATCGCTTGAAGAACTGAGTGCCATCCTTCAGGTCTTGAATGATGGTAAGTGAAAGCAAGCACGCCATCATCTTTTAAGACCCGGTGGGCTTCTGCCCATACGGCAGCAAGGCGCTCAGTGAAGAGAGATACATCTGCGTTTTGAACCTCCAAAACAGATCGTGTCGAGTCACGTTCCCGTTGGCCATTCTCACCAAGAATATGACGCTGCCAGACATGAAAAAAGTCAGCCAGTTGTGAATAGTGTACGTTGTCGAAAAATGGGGGGTCAGTTACGATAGCGTCAACAGACTTCTCTGGTATATCTGTATGGCTAGAATCCCCGCAAGATAGATATATTCTCTTTCCGGCAGAAAAATCAGCATATTCACTTGCCAAATCAAAACCAATCGATTCAGATAAGCCGAATATTTTCTCGGTGATTTTCTTTCCATCCTTTGTTTTAATCTGTAGTTCAAATGGATTTTCAGCGTAATCCAAAGCTCGACAAATACGTCCTTTAAACATTGTCATGAAAGAACCAGAGCTTTTCGAGGTGCCCCAAAGATTTGCTTCTAATGGAACTCTTTCTGGTTTCAAAATGTGATGTGCAAACATGTGTCGGACAGCACCGGTTCCCTCTCCTTTATAGGAGGCAAACATGTTGTTGAATTCGAGGGTTCCAGAGAATAGACATGCAAACAAATCACGTAATACTGGATCATTGATCGCCTTGATGCGCTCAGACAAAATCGACAAACAGAGAAGCTGTCTATCATTAAACATTTCGTGCCAACGCTTGTAATTGTAGTTGAGCGCCTGGTTCGTATTGTAACCTGGTTCTATTAAAACTACCGGATAGGCATTGTGGCGCTCAGCCAACATTGCCGAAGCTTTATCATACAAAGATCGGTCTTCATCATTGGCAGAGCCATATACCTTTGAGCCGTCAGGTAGAAGGATTAGCTTTGCATAGAGTCGATGCTTAGGCGGAGCATCTGTTGAACGAACTGTCAGGGCAATGGAGAAAGTGTGGTCGCAAGCAGGGCATGTGGCCTTTTGCCCTTTCGCTGGACCCGACTGCGGATCAAAAATCTTTTGGCAGGACGTGCAGTGCGCACTCTCATCATCGTATCGCACCTGATTGATTTCGCCGCAATCAGGGCAGACGGCTTGTGCTTGAGGGTATCGTTTAGGATAAGCATGCCGAGCGAAAATCCTTGAAGAAAAAAGATCCACATCTTTATTGCAACAAGGGCATTCCAGTGTCTTTACCCAGAAATAATAAAGGACATCGGCTTCTTGCCCGTTTGGTAAACTGTTTTTGTAAAACGCTTTGATTTTATCCGCAACGTCGGACTCTATTGATTTATATTCATTCAGTACATTTTCGCGATTGTGGTAAGAAAGAGCATTGCGGACTAGGAAGTGTGCAACCGGATTAATATCCCGGCCAATAGCTCTCGCTCCGAGTTTTGCTGCTTCTCCAATAGTGGTGCCACTGCCCATAAACGGATCAAAAACAACAAATTCATCAAATCGTATCGGTTTGTACAGAGCATCAAAGATATCAGTTCCTGACGGCGATAAAGCACCAAGTGTGATCGCACGGAATACTGTCCCAAGCCGTTGTGCCCACCATTTGTGTATATGATAGATGGGCCGGTTAATTTCTTTTCGCCAACTTTCCAGCTCAGCGACATCACTCACTTTTTCAAAAGGGAATGCGGGATCTTCCAGTGCGCATGTCCATGAAAATTCAGGTGCCACAACTGGGTTTATTTGATTGTTTATACTAGTGCGGGTTGCGTTGCTCATAGCCCGTTATTACTCCTTACGCTTCTTGTCAGTTTCCGCAGCCCCGCCCGCCTCTACCCAGGCATCGACCTGATTTTTCTTGAACTTCCAAAGACGGCCCATGCGATGGGCGGGCATCGCATGCTTGTCGATCCAGCGGTAAACGGTGTCACTGCTGACACCGAGGTACTTGCCTATCTCGTCTACTGATAACCAGCGGTCTTCCATCTCGGCCATTTCTCTAGCTCCTCATGGGCGATTGGTTTTCTTGCCACGCCAGAGGCGGTAACGGGGATGCTGGGCGCAGCTTCCCCAACTTAAAACATCCTCTAATATATTTAGGCAGGGGCCGATTGTCAAACGCTTTCGTCCGGATAAGGCCGCAAAGATCGGTTCATGGGCGTAACCACTGGCCACTGGCGACTCTTTCCGCGTAAGGCGGGCATGGCATCCAGTAGGTCCAGGCTGAAATCGAGGTGCGCCCGCATAGCACCGCCACCATCACCCGCTGATACATGCTGTGCCCGCCGGGCCGAAAGCCTTCCAGCCGGTCGATGGGCGGGAGATCGCGTTTCGGGTCGGTGAAGGTCACCAGTTCTCCATGGATCAGATCCCAATCGCCGGTCGGTCGGCCGAAGCGTGGTGTGCCGATATCCTCCTGCCTGCGGGCGTCGGCCAGTGGATCGGCGGTGCCCCGGGACAGGATCAGCCTTTCCGGCACCTCGAGGGCCGGGAACCCGGCGTGGAGATGGTAGAGCCTGCCCCAGACCACGGCCGGTTCGATGCTGCGAGCCTGGGCGCAGAAGCGTTGATGGTTCCAGTAGCCCCGTTTCAGGGTACCGTAGACGAAGAGCCGGAGGATGGTCTCGGGACTGTCTTCCAGGTTTGTGTTCAGCTTCGCGGTGTCTCCAATGTTCATGCATTCACTCCTTCGGGCAATGTCCCTTTGCGCTCCTGGGGTATGAAGCGGAATTCGCTGTTTTCGACGGCCCGCACATCCTCGTGGCGGATGGTGAGCATGGTCATGGGCGGCACCTCCAGCTCGCGCCAGCCCTTCTCGTTGTCCACGGCAAAGTCAATAAAGGCGTCGTCCGAGGCGTAGAGCACCACCCTGTGCTGGCGGTGAATGCGCAGGCAGAGCGGCTTGTTGCCCTTGAGCACGGTGATAGTGCCGGGGTCGATGCGCGAGGCCAGCACGGCGCTCATCTGGCCGCGACAGAGGGCGAGCGCTTTTTTCAGCCCCTCCTGGTCGATGGGGCCTTCGGGTGCGAAGCGGTCGGCCAGGCGGAAGATCAGCTCGCTGTCCACCTCGGCGTAGCGCGGCAGCCCGAGGCGACGGAACAGATAATCGGCGTTGTAGATGGTGCCGTTGTGGGTGCCGATGACGATCCCGGCCCGGATGGGATGGTTGTTGCGGTTGTTGAACTCATTGCCCCGGGTGCGCCAGCGGGTGTGGCCCATGAGGATGGTGGTCTCGTTGTCGACCTGTCCGAGCAGCTCCTGGAACGGCTTCTCGTAGACCAGCTCGTGCGCCCGCATCGGCCGCTTGAAAATGCGGTGGCTGCCGTCGGTCTTGAGCCAGGCCAGACCGGAGGCGTGCGGGCCGCGCTCCTCGCTGTGCAGCAGCATGCGGATGAAGACCTCGCGCAGGTA
>Ga0172379_10005895_pt1 | contig 16812 bp, 26 predicted proteins | sample GrowelOW334metaG_FD_119756 | JGI IMG/M metagenome (GOLD analysis project Ga0172379, IMG submission 119756) | Groundwater microbial communities from an aquifer near a municipal landfill in Southern Ontario, Canada - Groundwater well OW334 metaG | ecosystem: Environmental > Aquatic > Deep... | reverse complement strand
TGCGCTTGTAGCCGTGGTACGCGCTCGCGCCGAGAGCCGCCGTCGAGGCGAGGTACGCCCAGCTGGGGACGTTGTAGTCGCCGCCCTCGGAGCCCGTCCAGGCGCCGAACGAAGCCGATTTCGCGAGCGGTGCGGCCGATTGGTTCGGGAAGTATGCCGGGGGCATGCCGGGGTTCAACAGGCTCATGTTCATCTCCGCTTGACGGGCCGCAACGATTCCACATCGATCACTTTGTAGGCACCCGACGACGTCTTCATCACGTTGCCGCCGTGCAGGTCATGATACCCGGCCCGACGGGCTTTGGACAGCGTCCGCTGCAGTGCAGGCGACAGAAGCGCCACAGCTTGACGCCACTTCGCCTCCGACGCGGTCTTCGTCATCTGCCCCTTCGCGCCGGCCACGAGCGCGAAGCCTCCGCAGTCGAGGATGCGCCGCTCGCGGCTGTAGAGAGGGTACAGCCTTGCCATGACGTACCAAAAACCTCGCGCCGCAGGCGCGCCTCCCCCTCGGCCTCTGCCTTGGCCTTCTCGGATCAGAGGTCCGCACGCGAGCACGCTCACAGCCCACGTCCGCCCCTTCACGCGCCTCGCAAGGTGCTCGATCGACTGCCCCTTCGAGGTGACGTTCACCTTCAGCACGCGCGTGCCGCCCTCGAGCACGTAGGCGGCGCCTTCGGTTCCGTGCCCCACCATGCTCCGCGCGGCCTTCGCGTAGCGAGGGGGGACGCCGAACTGGAGCAGGATCGACTCGAGGGACACGTGCTACTTTCGAGCTCTGGTCGACGCTTGGAGCTTCTCGTTGAAGTGCGGCTGGCGGATCATACCCGCGATCGTGTCCTCGAAGAAGAAGCCGGTGAGGAGCCCCTTCGCAAGCGACGGCTTGTCCTTGTCGGCGATGACGTAGCCCTTGGTCGCGAGCCGCTCGGCCGCGTACTCGACGACCTTCAGGGCGTAGGCCTCGCGCTCCGCGAAGAACTTCTTCGTGAGCTTCACTCCGGGCTTCTTTTCGCGGCCGTGGGGGGTCTGGATCATGATGGACGATCCCATGTCCGCGCGATCGATGAGCTTGGCGAGTACGGGATCGTGCTTCGCAAGCGCGGCGATGCCCTTGCGGGCGTCGGTCACGGAAAGGACGTGGGGCTTGGTGCTCATCGTCCGGGCTTTCTCGAGGTGACGAAGTCGTAGACCATGGAGCTGTAGTTTGAGCGCATCCAGGTCGCGATCCCCTTCAAGGTGTCGGCGTGGACGCCGATCTGAATCGGGATCTCACCCCAGTCGGTGAGCACCGTGAGGAAGAGGTAGAGGCTGTCGCCGTCGCGCTTGGTCTCGACGTCGAGGGCGATGCGGTGGCCGATGTTGATTGAGGCCATGACGGCGTCTCAGAGACCCTTGGACGCCATGCAGATCGCGATCTGAAGCGCGTCGCCGGCGAACTGCTTGTTGCACTCCTGGAACGCTAGGGCTTCCTTCTGTGCGTAGCTCAGACCCTTGTCGAGCGTCAACTTATCAGCGGGAGCCGGAGCAGGGGCGGGAGGCGCGTACGCGCTGCCCAGCCCGGGCACCGCCGGCTTCGAGGCGCCTTGCGCGAGGGGGTCCGAGGATGCGGTACCCTTCTTCGTAGCGTAGAGGTAGATGCCGACGCCTGCAGCGAGGGCGACGCCGATGCCGATCATGACCTTGCTGTCCATGGGAGACTCCTGGGAAATACGAGAGAGGCGAAGGGCGGAGGGCGGAGGGCGGAGGGGCGCCCTACGGGCGCTCGCAGCGCATCAGGGCTGCATGGGAGGTCGCGTCCATCGTCTTCATCCGATCGAGCACGGCCTGCTTGTCCGCGGGAGACTTCGCGTCGAAGTCGCGCTCGCAGGGGGTGCCGGTGCCGCGCCATGGGTTCGGATCGCCGGCGGACTTCGCTAGCAAGAGGTAGAGGCCGAGACCGGCAGCACCCGCGAGGAGGTAGGGGAGGGCTTTCATAGAGACGGTTTCGGGATGGTTCGAGGTGCGAGGAGATCTCGCCCCGGCTTCGCCGGGGCTCGGGGGCGTCGATGGGGCCTGAGGCGCTGTCCGGCAGGCGAGAGTGCCGAGACGGGACCGCGCCCGCTTCGCGGGCCTACGCGTACTCGGCGGAGATCTGGGTCACCCGGGACGGGTCGACGCCCGCCGGGGGGTCGCCCCACGACTCGGGGATGTGGACGGTCTGCCCGATCTGCCAGGGGTACAGCGTGTCGCTCGTCGCGCCCGCGTTGTACCACTTGCCAGTGCTCCCCGGGATGGGGTTGTTCGGGTACCCTCCGCTCGGCGTCGAGCTCGTGACCTGCGCTTCGACGGGGATGCCGGAGGCGCGGTACGCGGTCGAGTAGACGCGGTTCTTCTCACCGTTGACCGGCATCCCCGCCATCGTCGCCGCGATGTAGACCACCGGCGTCTGCTGCGTGCGCTGCAGGGTCGGGTTCGCGTCCGAGAGCTCGATCATCCTCGCCGTCGTCGCCTCGGTCGTCCACGCCTTGGTCAGCCCAAGGGGCGTATCGCCCGACTGCAGCACGAAGTCCCAGCGGGTCTTCACCGCGGGCGCGCCTCCGCCACCACCACCACCACCACCCCCTCCGACGACGTCCGGGGGGAGCTCGGTCGTCGGGATGTAGAGCACGTCCTTCGGAGCGTCCGCGGGCACCGCGGCGACCTTCTTCTTCGGCCACAGGGCGGCGATGAGGACGATGGCGGCGGCGCCGAGGAGGGGAGCGACGGGGACGGGCATGGGAAGGCTCCGGGCGAGACGAGTGGAGGGAGAGGCGAGGAAAGGAGAGGAGAGAGGGAGGCGCCTTGAAGACTACGGAGAGCCCGTCGAGAAGCCGCCGCCCTGCGTGATCGCGGCCTGATAGAGCTCATCGCGCGCGAGCGAGTAGCCGAGCGAGTCGACGAGCTTGCTCGCGGACACGAAGTAGGCTCCGCCCGTCTTCTTGCTTCCGGCCTGCCACGCGCGGTACGACTCGCGGATGTTCACCAGGGGGTAGAGCGTGACCCCCGTCGCATCGACGATGGGCTCGCCATCGGGGAGCTCGTACGCGTGCACGATGGCGTTGCCGCTCGGGGCTTCGGGGGCCGGCATCAGGTCGAGCGAGCCGGCCGGCGCGGTCGAGTGCGGGGTGAAGGCGCGCACGGGGGCCGCGCCGAGCATCTTCACTTCGCCCGCCTTCGGGAGCTCTTTCGCGACGCTCACGATGTCGGTGTCGGCCGCAGATCCGACGCCGACGCCTGCGACCTCGAAGATGGCTTTGCCCTCGAGAGGCCTCAGGAAGATCGCCCACGGAGAGCCCGAGGCTGCGTACTTGAGCTCGCCGCCAGGGTTCGCTGGCACGAGCACCTTGGTCATCGCCTGATTCACGAGGATGGCGTGCCCGTCCTTCATGTTGGCGCCGAGCAGGACGAGGAGCGCGCTCGCCGATCCGGGGTTCGAGTCGACCCCGGGCGCGCCGAGCTCGAGGGTGTTGTACCCGTCGAACTTCTGCTCGCCGTAGACCCATCGCATCGCCACCGACTTCGCGAGCGCGACCTTCTGGTCGCGACTCAGCTCCTGAGTCGCGACCCCAGCTCCCGCTCCCGAGCCCGCACCCGCCCCGGTCCCGAGCTGCTTGTCGGTCCCCGTCACGCCGGCGAGAGCGTTACTCGCCGCGATCTTCGCGACAGCGAAGAGCGCCGCGGCGCCTCCAATGAGCCAGAAGATGAGCGGCATGGGGGAATCCTAACAGAAGTTCGCAGTTTGTTCAAAGCGCCCTTGAGGTCCGGCGAAGTCGGACCGAACCCTTGGCACTGGACACTTGTTCGAGAGGCGAAGGGCGAAGGGCGAAGGGCGCATGGGTCGGCTGCGCCGACAGGTTAGAAGGTCGTCTTCGACGGCATTCCCAAGATCGTCGACGGATCCTCGAAGGACCCGTCGCCCCGCTGCACGATCACGTGGTAGCCCCACGATGGCGACCCGTCGGCTTTGATGAACTGGCGCTGCCTCACGAGGTACGGGCGAGCGTTTTCGCCGTGCGCACGGAGCTCCGCGACGCGGATCGCGACCAACACTTTGCAGTCGGTGCCGACGCCGCACTTGTCGGGCTCTTTGCAGGTCCGGTACGCGCTCGGCAGATCCATCCAGTCCTCTTGCCCGAGCTGGTACGCCTGCCCATTGTAACGCAGGCGGCTCGCGTAGAGGGAGGTGGTGCCGGGGTGCTCGAGCAGCCAGCGGACGTTGATGTCGATGACCGTCCAGAGGACACGCAGAGATACCCACTCGCTGTAGTCGCGATCCGCTTCCGACTCGAATGCGTAGAGGACCAAGCGAGGGAGGAACACGGAGGTCTCCGGGAGTGGATGGTTCGAGGCTCGGAGGCTGCTACCGATCCGAGGGGAGTCCGGCAACGGGAAAGACGGGAAACCGTCCCCGGTCCGGGAGCAGCCTTCGAGACTCGAGAGGGCGGAAGGCGAAAGGCGGAAGGCGAAAGGCGGAGGGCGAAAGGGCTCGCCTGCGGCGAGCGGGAGTCCGGCAACGGGAAAGACGGGAAACCGTCCCCGGGAGCCTCATCAAAGAATCGAGAGCGAGAGGGCTGAAGGCGGAAGGCGGAAGGCGGCGAGCGGGAAAACAGCCTTCGAGGCTCGATCGAGCGGATACGACACGACCCCGGCGGCTCTACTGTCGAGAGACCGGACGGGGTCGGGGTACGAGAGAGAGGCAGAGCACCGCGTCTGGTTCGAGGTGCGAGGAGATCTCGTCCCGACTTCGTCGGGACTCGGGGGCGTCGGTCAGGGCGAGCACCCCGGCTTCGCCGGGGATGCTCACTCGCCCCCTACGGGGGCTCCTAGGACAGCCCCTTCGGGGCTCACTCAGCGCAGGGTCAGACGATCCTGCGCCGCCGCGGCGAGCAGCGCCGGGGTCATGCCGAGACGACCCGCGGGGATCGCCGCGTAGTTCTGCACGGGGGCCGCGACGCCGATGTCGTAGTCGGTGCAGAGGCCGGTGTTGCAGTTGCCCGAGTCGCCGCAGAAGCCGTAGAAGGCCCCCGTGAACTCGTGCGGGGCGCCCGAGAGCTCCTGGACGGTGATGGAGATCGAGAGCTGGGTCGGGCACTTCTTCATGCTGAGCCCGATGTCGCGCTGCGAGTTGATCGCGAACACCGACGCCGGCAGGGCGTCCGTGCTCGTCAGCATCTCGTCGCGGCCGACCTTGACCGAGAGGATGCTGAAGAACGCCGACACGTCCTCGAGCGCGGCCTGGGTCGCGTCGTAGAACGAGGTCGGGATCACGAGCTGCTGGCCCGTGAAGGGGACCTCGATCGGGACGGTGATGGTCGTGGTCGCGTTCGCGAGCACGTTCGTCGCCGGGATGGCGAGCGCGACGAGGGGCTCGTACGCGTCGCCGTCGCCCGCGGCGCCGACTCCGCACGAGTCCTCGTTGCACATGCCGCACGAGCCGACGAGCATGCCGGCGAACACGTGACCGGCCGCGGCGTCGCGGTTGGTCACCTGGATGGTGATCGACAGCGAGGTCGGGCAGACCTTCATGTTCAGCCCGATGCTGCGCCGGATCTGCTGCGAGAAGACCTGCGCGGGGACGGCGCCGGCGGCGACGAACTGCTCGTCTCGACCGACCTTGATCGAGTTGATCGTGAACTGCGCCGCGACGCCGTTGAACGTCGAGCTCGACTCGGAGACGATCAGCTGCTCGCCCTTGAAGTCGACGAGGGGGCGGAGCGTGATCGTGGCCGTCGCGCCCTTCGCGACCGTCGTCGGGGGGATCGCGAGGGCGACCTTGCCGCTCGAACGCGCCGGGCGGACCTTGGCGTTGAGCTGCGCGACGAATTCCTTGTACTGGCCGCCGAACGCGACCGAGGGCTTGAGGGCGGCGTTGGGAACGCGACCGTGGGACTGGATGAGGTTCATGACGTGTAGATCTCCTAGTGGACTTCCCGGAAGTTTCCCGCTGCCGTGTGAGTCCCGACGAGCCTTTTGGCGAGGAGGGACGAACCCATTCGCCCTTCGCCCTCCGCCCTCGCCCTTTGCCTAGCGTCCGGACCCTGCTACGAGAGGGGCGGGAGGCGAGGGCGGAGGGCGGTAGGCGAGGGGCTTCACTTCGTTCAGCGGCGAGCCCACGCCCCCTCATTCGCCGGAACGGCGAACGCGGGCTGGCCGTAGCCGAGACCCTTCGGAGCCGCCGACGACGGGGTCGAGAGGCTCATGCCGAGCTTGGTCGCGTACGTCGCGAGGGCGCCGTGGCCGACCGACGACACGTGGCCGCCCCACTTGCCGCTCTTGTCGAAGAGGCCCGCGCTCGAGAGCACGAGACCCGCGATGAGGGCGGTGTCGATACCCATCACCGACTGGTAGGCGGGCATCTTGCCCTGCCCGTACGCGGTGAGGAAGGCGCCCGCGGCGACCTCGACGCCCGAGGCGACGCTGTTGGCCGCACGCTGCTCGGCTTCCGAACCGCCGACGAGGCTACCGAGAGAAAAATCGAACTTGGACGAGGCCATGTGTGCTCCTGAGGGTTGTCTTCGGGCGTCTGGTTGCATGGCCCGGACTTGAGTATTGAGCCTCCTGCTTGACGCCCGGTCAACATCATGGAGTGCCCAGCCGTCGCTTTTCATAGCAGCGCTATGTTTCCCGGTCAGCCATCAAACTGGTCCGGAACAGCTTGCACTCAAACACGGTTCCATCCCGGTACGGATACCCGCTCCGCACACTTGGGAGAGGTCGTCAAGCCCGTTCTGGTACGGTGAGCCGAGCCCCCGAAGGGGGCGAGGGCGTCTCGGCACTCTCGCCTGCCGGACAGCCTCTCAGGCCCCATCGACGCCCCCGAGGCTCGGCGGAGCCGAGCCGAGATCTCCTCGCACCTCGAACCAGCCGGGAACCGCCGCCCGAACCGCCGCCCGAACCGTCACTGGACCCCACCCCGGACCAGCCTCGCGAGCTCGATCGGAAACCCCGCCCCTTGCGTCCCCGCCACCGCTGACCCCTACTCCGCCGATGGCGTTCCCCTACGAGAAGCTGAAGGTCTACCAGGAGTCTCTCCTCTACCTCGGATGGGTGACGAAGGTGCTCTGTCCTCACATCCGGAAGAAGGACGCCGCGACGGCGAATCAGATCTTTCGTGCTGCGAAAGTCGATCGGGGCGAACCTCGCCGAGGGCGTCGGGCAGTGGATCCCCGGCAACAAGCTGCGCTATTACCGCTACGCGCAGGGTTCAGCGTCCGAGTGTTCCTCGCACATGGACATGATCCGGGTGATGGGATTCGCGGACGAAAGCCTGGAGGGGTGGGTCGAGGCTGCGGAGCGGATCGATCGAATCGGCGCCTGGGTGAAAGGTCTCATCGACCAAACGGAGGCGAGAGCTGCGGGTCGGACGCTGCGGTAGCGGCTCCCGACAGGATCGTGTAGTGGTGCATTTTGACGTCTCAAACTATCCACGAACGGGAGCTCAACATGGCTGCGAAGAAGACCTCGAAGACGCTCATCCCCGGCTACGTCTCGGACCTCCCCAAGAAGCCCGACCCGCTCACGATGAAGGTCGCGAAAGCGATGCACGCGGAGACCCGAGCGGCATGCAAGCGGCCGAAGTCGGCCTTGAAGGCGCCGGGAAAGATCGTGTTGTCGGCAGGGCGCGATGGCAAGGCGAAGACGGCAACGGCGTCGATCGGGGACATCACCGCTCCGTGGAAGGAGCTCGATCCCATGTTCCGGGACAACTACTACTTCCAGGCCGAGCGGGTGCTCAAGGCCCTCGAGGCCGTGAAGATCGCGGAGGCGAAGCGGGTTGAGAAAGCCGCGGAGCGTGCGGCGCAGGGTGCGTGAGCCCTGAGGATCGGGAGGGCCCACCTTGGAGCGTAACGGTTCGAGGTGCGAGGAGATCTCGCCCCGGCTACGCCGGGGCTCGGGGGCGTCGGTCACGCGAGACAGCCGGCTTCGCCGGCCTGCGCTGTCCGGCACGCGCACGAGACGAGACGCCCTCGCCCGCTTCGCGGGCTCGGCTTCCCGGACCCGGTCGTGGTACACTCCATCGTCATGCCGCTCATCAAAGGCTTCTCCGCCTCCAGCTTCCAGAAGAACGTCCGCGCGATGCGCGACGAGGGTCGCGAAGCCCGCCAGTCCATCGCCGCCGCCTACTCGCAGGCGCGCATCGCCTTGAAGAAGGCGAAGAAGCGCGAGACGAAGGTGCTGCGAGAGGCGTGGAAGAAGGCGATCGCCGCGGGCTTGAAGGGGACGAGCAAGGCCTCGAAGAAGAAGGCGAAGGGCGGAGGGCGAAAGGCGAATGGGTCGACAAGGTCGACGACGAACCAGCCCGGCCACCTGAGGCTGCGCGTCTACGGTCCCCCGAGGCAGTGGTCCGGCGCGGTCGCTGGCCTGCTCACCGCCTCGCAGCGCGCGGGGATGCAGAAGGCGTGGCGCGAGATGACGTCGGAGCAGCGCAAGGCGACGAAGGCCGCGTTCCGGGCGAAGATGCGGGGCGAGAGTGCGAGCTCGGGGAAGCAGGCGAAGATGCGGGGCGAGAGTGCGAGCTCGAGGAAGCAGGCGAAGAAGGCGAACGCGGCGGGCCTGAAGGGTACGAGTGCGAAGCCGAAGAAGGCTACGAGTGCGAAGCCAAAGAAGGCTACGAGGCGCAAGGCATCGACGCGGGGAGAGTCAAAGAAGCCTGCGAAGTCGGCAAGACATCCTGCCACCACGAAGATTCCGAAGGCTCGCGCGGGTCGATACTACCATGCGCCCATTGTCGCTCCGATGTACGTCTACAAGACCGGTCAGCTCAGGCAGACGATCAAAGTCCAGTTCCGCATGGTGGGCAAAGTGTTCGCGGTAGGCTGGGACGGCGACTACGTGTCGGACGGCATCTTCGGATTCAAGACTGAGAAGGACGCGATCGCGTTCGGGACCAAGGTCGCTCGAGGCGCGAAGACGAAGGCGGGCAGGCAACGCATCGTCTACACGTCGCACCCGATTGTGTACAGGTTTGGGTGAGCATCGCTTCCAAGCCGTCGCAGTGCTACCCTCGCCCCATGATCCGGTGCGAGGTTCAGATCCGCAGACGCGGCAAGTGGGTGACGGCGAAGAGGCTCGGCGAGTTCAAGCGCGTCGCGGACGCGCGCAAGGCCATGTTCGCCGTCAAGCACCACTACCACGTCGAGGCGAGGTTGCTGAGCCAGTTCGGGACCGTCGTCGACGCGACGTACCTCAAGGACGCCGAGGACGTGGCATAGCGGGCACGGGTAGCCGACCCCGCGAAGCGGGGGCGGGCGATCTCGTCTCGGCGCTCTTGCCTGCCGGACAGCCTTTCAGGCCCGATCGACGCCCCGGAGACCCGGCGAAGCCGGGTCGACACCCCATGGGCACCATGGGCACCCCACCGGAACCTGATCCGCGCTCGGATCCGCGTGCCGATCCTCGCACGGATCCTCGCCATGGAACATCACCTCGGCCGACGACTATTGCGCCCCGAAGCTCACCGACGCCTACTCCCCCGATGGCCTTCTCCTACGCAAAACTCGAAGTCTACCAAGAGCACCTCCTCTACCTGAACTGGCTCGGCCACGTACTCCTCCTTCATCTCAAGGGCGTCGACACCGCCACCGCAAACCAGATCTCTCGAGCCGCGAAATCGATCGGCGCGAACCTTGCGGAGGGTACGGGTCAGTGGCTCCCCGGCAACAAGGTGCGCTACTACCGCTACGCGCATGGTTCCGCGTCCGAGTGCGCGGCGCACATGGACACGTTGAAGGCGATGGGGACCGTCGATCCGGAGACCCTGGAAGGGTGGAAGGAAGCGATCGAGCGCATCAACCGGATCGGCGTGTGGGTGCACAACCTCGTCAAGAAGACGGAGGCGCGGGCTGAGGGTCAGCAGAGATCAAGGAGACCGCCGAGCGAGCGGTACTGATCGCGGCGGAGGCTCGGATTTCGGTGGAGATTCCGAGCAAGGTTCCGAGCAAGGTTCCGGTGGGGTGCCCACGGTGCCCATGGGGTGTCGCCGCTCCGCGGCTCCGGGGCGTCGGTCGCGCGAGACGGCCGGCTTCGCCGGCCTGCGATGTCCGGCCCACGCGAGAGACGAGACGCCCGCCCCCGCTTCGCGGGGTCGGCATACCGGACCGCGACCTCGCCCTCGTCGTGGATCGCTACCGAGTCAACGGCTGCAACTTCACTTTCGATCCGGGAAGCACCACGATCGATGGATCGGGGGTGTTGGAAGCGATCTCCTCTACCGACCACGGCCTCGTCTGACCGTTGTCCAGGACCATCCTCTTCGGGATCATTTTCTGGACAAGCCTCTTTTCCACGATCGACTCCTCGGGCTCCGTCGCGTCCGGGAACCCGGCAAGGTCCGCTCTTCCAGCCTTGCGGAACAGCTCGAGGGTCCTCGTCATGCGGGAGATCTTGATCGACTCCCGGTTGACGACGTCCTTGAACTTGTCGTAGGTCATGCGCGAGAAGCCCTTGGCCTTGACGATGTTCTTGCCCTTGTCTTTGGGCTTGTCTCCGTCGGCCACTTTTCCGGCATACAGTTTGGGCGCGACAAACTCTCCACCCCACCACGTACCCTCCAACTTGAGAGCTCCTAGCTCTCTCCCTGTAGGCAGTGTTTTGGTGGTGATTACGGAATCGGTGTCGACGTAATACACATCGTCCTGCGCCTCGTGCATGTATACATACAGGTTCTTGCGCGCGATGGCCGTGAGGTGCACGCCGATCGGGACCCACTCGTGCGCGACGTCACCTTCGCTCGTGACGATGTAGCAGCCGGGCCAGAGCATCTCCATGCACGCGCCGCAGTCGTTGCCGTTCATCGCGTGCTTGCAGTAGGGGAACTCCGCGCAGCGATGCGGGGGATCGTGTGGGCAGTCGGTGCTGGTCGGGTAGAGCAGCATCGACTTCTTTTCAGGCCTCTCGCTGAATTTCCCGTAGGCCGAATTGAGGAGGTATTTCAGGATGAGCTTTTCGTAGTCGCTCGTCGCGTTCAGACGCTTCTCGTAGACGTCGAGCATGTAGTTGCGCAGCGACGACTGCGGGTGGAACTCGATGCTCTGGTAGACCCTATTGATCTTGCCGCCCATCTCCTCGAGCAGCTCGAGATCGACGGAGGAGAACCACGCGCGCCAGCTGCCGTAGGGGAAGAAGACGCGCCCCTTGTGGCGGTAGGGGATGGGCGGCAGGTACTGGGGCGGCACCGTGATGTCGCACTCGGCGAGGAAGATCGCGCCGTGCTTCTTCGGCATCCTCCCTTCCATGCGCTTCTTGACGTTCCCGGGCATCGGGAAGGTGCCGGCGTAGGGGAAGGAGCTGTTCAGATCGTAGTAGTTCGCCTTGCTGCTCATCGCGTAGTGGGTGCAGAGGGGGCACAAGATCGGCCCGTCCTCAAATCCCTCGTAGCGGGCGTGCGGATCGGAGAAGGGGAACTCCTCGGCGTGCCAGAAGCGCGTGGCTTTCCACTTGTCAAAACAGCGGTTGTGGCACTGCTTGAGGCCCTTCGCGCCGAGAGAATCCATGTAGTGATCGGAAGGGCAGTGGCGCTGAAACACCTCGACGCGCGAGGAGGTGTAGGCGCCGCGCGCAATGGTATTGATCTCCTCGGTGCCCATACCCTTGTTGAGGATGTCCTCTTCGAGGTAGACGCGCCGAAACAGACGCATCGCGCAGCCCGCGATCGTCATCTGGAGCTCGCCGCCGAGGCCGAGCAAGACCTGCTCGAACTGCTTGATCGCCTTGTAGAGGATGAGGCAGTCGCGCTCGTTGTACGTTTTGAGAATCGGCATCGGGGCGAAGTAGATGCACATGGACTTCGGCTTCTCTTCGCCGCAGCATACGCACGCTTCGACCTCGAAGCTCTTTTTCCACTCGTGGTCGACGTAGTGCTGGCAGCGCCCGTTGCCGCGCTTCCTTCTGATCTCATCGAGAGGATCGAAGTGCCCGCACCCGGGGAAGTGCGAGCACACGTAGCTCGTCGTGAGCTTCTTCTCGCCGACGGCTTCACCGAGCTTCTCGAGCCGGTCTCGCAAGAGCCAGAAGCTGTCGATGAACGTCCACGTGCTCGCGTTGCGCGTCACCTTGACGATGATCGCACTCGAGCCGGAGAAGCTCGCTGACACCTGGTAGTCGCCGCCAATCTCGACGACCCGCCGAAGCAGAAACTGCATGTCGGCCATGCCACCGTAGTGGGCGAAAATCCACTTGTCGCTGTTCTTCTGCGTCAACACCTCCGCGAAGAACGCGTCGATCATCCCCTGGGTCGTCGCGTGCTCGAAGAAGAACTGCCGCTCTCCGTCGTAGAGCCCGATGAGGCGCAGCCCCTGCTCGGTCCCCGGACCGCCTTGGACCCCCAGCTTCTTCGGGATGTACTTGCCGTGTTCGTCGACGTGGTCGGGCGATACCAAGGCGGGGTACCATTCCATGTCGTACACAAGGATTTCAGGGCTTTTCTGAGCTCCCTCGATGCGCGTGAGACCCTTGCGCCTCCCCATCAGCCGTTACGCTTCGCGAAATTCGCCGCGAACGCCGCCGCGATGGCGGGCTCGACGAAGGGGCACGACGGCGGAGGGATCAGACCCGTCTCCACGCGCGCTCGAGGCGGATCGCCGCACACCGCCCAGTGCTTGCAGTAGTGGTTGAAGCCCGAGTCGATGTCGTTGCCGTCCTCGATGCAGTAGTACTCTGACGCGTGGTAGTCGCACCCCGTGCAGTAGACGGTAAGCGTCACTTTCGGTCCGCTCATGACTTCTCTCGGAGCTCGACGATGTGCGAGCACTGCATGCAGCGGCGGAACGCGCCCGTGCTCGGACGCTCCGTCGTGATCTGGGCTCCCCATCCCGCAGACCGCCGTGTGTCCGACGGCGCGCCCGTCCTTCAGGGGACCGACCGCGACTCCGTCGAACGCGTGGCAGACCTTCGAGCGGGTCTGGGCGCGACCCCACACCCCAAGGTTACTTGGATTGAACCAGATGGGCGCGCTCACAGCTTATCTCCGCAGTCGAGGCACATCAGTCCCACCGTCTTGCGCAGGTCCGCGAGGTGCGCGTGCGGGCAGGGAGGAGGCGCTTTCGACAACGTCTCGATTGCGAGACCGCACTTCTTCTGCGAGTGCGTCCAGCGGTACCACTCCCCTTGCGTGAACGGCCCCTTCACGCTCGGCCTCAAGCACGGCGTCGGGTCGTACCACCTACGGCACACGAGGGGGTCGTCGCCGCCGACGAGCTCCCCTGCGGGACAGATGCCGCTCACGGCACGCTCCTTCGAGTGACGGTGCGGCGCACCCACCGCAGCCAGGGGCGCAAGTGCGCGTCGGGAGCCTCTCGCCACAGGTCGCCGAAGTGGCGGATGTCGTAGGCGTTCGCGCGCACGAGGGAGGGAAGAACGACGGCGAAGGCGCCGGTTGTAACGCCGAGCAGGAAGGTCAGCACGCTCACCTCGATTCCCCCTTCCCCGCCTTCGTCGGCGATGGGACTGGAGTGGCGTCATCGTCTGCAAGCTCGGCGAGCCAGTCGGACGCGCGCACGCCGCGCATCGCGGGCGACGATGCGACGGCGTCAAACACGGTCAGGGCGTCTGGCTCGGCCGGCGTGCCGGCGAGTCCGGCGCTCGCCGCAGGCGAGCCCCTTCGCCCTTCGCCCTTCGCCCTTCGCCCTTCGCCCTCCGCCCGCGGGGCCTTGGTGACGGGACGTGGTCGATCGGCGTGCCCGGCATGAGCCAGGGCTTCGAGTAGGTAGGAGGCCCGCGCGATGGATCCGAGCGCCTCCCTCGTCAGAGCTCCGCAGGGACGCGCCATCGCCGCGAACCTCCCGAGGTACTCCGCCATGCGAAGAACCTCATTGCTGGTCAGCGAGTGGGACGCAATTCCATCCCCCACCCGACCGAGAAAGTCGCACGCGTCGGAGTCCTGCACGGGATACGGGGTTGGCCGGCCCTCGGACGTCAATCTCGAGGCGTCCAGCGCGGAGAATCCGGGGACGTTCTGTTCGAGCTGCAGCAACCTCTCGAGTGTCATCGTGCGACGCCCTCGCTCGACGTCACCGAGGTAGACTTCGGAGACGCCGATCGCCGCGGCGACCGCGCGGATGGTCAGGCGTGCAGCCGTCCGCCTCGTGCGGATGTACGCGCCGACCCTCGTGCGGCTGTGGGAGGCTGGAAGGGTCACACCCCACCTCCAGCCGCCGCGAGACGCCACAACGTCCGGTAGAGAGGCGTCAGAATCTCGCGGGCCACACGCCGAGTTTGGACGTGGGGACAGTGCGGGTTGGGGCACGCCGCGTCGTGCAGCGGTCCTATCACCCGGCCGGTTCCAAGGCAGCGCCAGCACTTCGACTTGTTCATGCCCCACCTCCCTCCTCCTTCGCCGAGGCGGTTAGACAGTCGGTGACCGCGTGTCGCTGCCACTGATCGTTCAGCGTGCGCAGAACGCGGGCCGCCTCGTCGTGCGACGGGAACGGCGTCGCGTCGGCGTCGATAGATACGGGCGGCTCGCCTCTTCGGTAGTGTAGGTACCCGTTCCGAATCACGTACACGGGCGCCGTCTGTGGAGTCGTCGGGGCGCGGGAGGCGAGGAGGGCGCAATAGGGGCACGACTCGCCACGGATGCCCGCGTCGGTCGTCAGGATCCACTGGCCCTCGCATGTCGGGCACGTACGAAGGTCGCCGCGAATCTCGGCCGCTGCGGCGAGGGAGGCGTCGTATCTCGCGCGCAGGTCAGCGTGGCGCCAGCCCTTGTCCCACGCCTTGAAGAGGCAGGACGTCTTCTCGTAGGGGGTCGCGAGCTGATCGACGTCGTCGCCGGTGAACGCGTAGTAGCCCTCGGCCTCGACCTCGAAGTGGCGATCGAGGTGTACGGCGCGCCGTTTCCAGCCCGAGGCCATGAAGCGCGCATGCTCGAATCTCAGGTACTCGTCGTAGGAGCGATTCGCGGCCTCGGCCTGATGCACGCAGTCGACGCCTCAGCAGACGCAGTCGTGGTACTGCGCGATCTTCGCCTTCGCGGCGTCGAGCTCCGCGCGTAGGGTGGATGAGCGGTCGAGGATCGCCTTCGCGGCGGCAACGATTCTCGCGTTCGCATCCAGCACGCGGGAGGGTAGAGGCTGGTTTTCGTCCCACTGAGGATTCGCGCGCGACTCCACATCGACGACGTCGTCCGCCTCGGAGGCCGCGTCTACCAGCTCGCGCACCAGGTCCATGTCGCTCGAATCGGTCTCGAGCGGGGGGTGGGAGATGGATGGTGAGAGGCGGGAGGCGGGAGGCGAGAGGCTCGGCGCTTCGCGCCTCGGGCACGACGCGTCGTGTTCGTAGCCGCCGAAGCCGGTGTAGAACAGGGCGGCGCACGCGCCGCAGTTCAGATCGACGCCGACGTTCAGGCACGCGACCCGCAGCTGATCGGAGGTGAGCGTGGGGGCGACGGCGTCGGTCATGAGCGGGATCCCTTCGAGTCGGGGGCGGAGGGCGAAGGGGTCGCCTTCGGCGACCCGTACGCGAGCCGGTCCGCCTCTCGCCCCTCGGCGTAGACGAGGAGGGTCTCTCCGACGAAGCCGGCGAGGGAGGCCGTCCCGTTGACGGGTGACATGACGGTCGGCGAGCCGTACTTACCGCGCAGCCATGCATGGTAGGGAGTCTTCGTCGGCGCCTCGACGGTGAGCTGGTCGAGCATCTCGCCGACGGTGCCGACGGGCTCTGCCCACCGCGTGCAGCGGCGGGTGTCAGGACCGTCGCCGAGGTGGGTGATCTGGATCGCGGTCTCTGAGAGGCTGCGAGGCTGTATGCTCGCCGAAGGCGAGCCCATTCGCCCTTCACCCTCCGCCCTCCGCCCCTCTTCGCTCGAATCCTTCGGCGAGAGCCTGACCAGCGCTCGCAGGCTCCGCGCCGCGCTGCTCAGGGAGCTTTGGACCTCGAGCAGGCTCGCGCGATTCGCGAAGCTCTCGCACATCGCAGCGGTTCTCAGGCGCTCTTCGTTGACGGCGGCGCGGGCGGCGCGCAGCTGCTCCTGGCACGCGCCGAGCTCGCGACGCATGTCGGTGATGGTCTGCTCGGCTCGAATGCTCCGAATGAGCTCGGAGCTGTGATCGGCATACCAGTCGTTGGCGCGGAGCAGCTGCTCCGCCTCGGCCTTCTCGGCGGCGATCGCGCGGCGCTTCCACTCATCGCGGTCGGCGCGGGCCTCGTGGAGGGAGGCCGATACGTCGCCGGCCGAGGCGCTCGCGACGCCGTGGTACATCTCGAACACGCGTGCGAGGCGCGAGGGTTCGAGATTCGCGATGTACTTCTGGAACGTCTCGTAGTTCATGCGTGAGAAGCCCATGACGGGAGAAGAGGGAGAGGTGCTCGGTGCTCGGTGCTCAGGGATCTCGCCCTTCGGGCTCGGAGGGTTCGAGGTGCGAGGGAGATCTCGCCCTTCGGGCTCGGGGGCGTCGGTGGGCGATCGCAGGGGGTTCGAGGTGCGAGGGAGATCTCGCCCTTCGGGCTCGGGGGCGTCGATAGGCGATCGCGGCGGGGAGGTGGTGCGGGAGACTTGGATGCGACGAACGTTCCCGAGACCGAGCACGCAGACGCCGCTCGGGACGCCGAAGTGGCCGCTCGCGGTCTTGTACGTCACCATCGCCTCGATCGTGCGGTTGCCGTACGTCTTCGTCCCCGGATCCCAGATCTGAAGAACGAGCTCATCGCCGACCTGGAAGTTACGATCGTCTTGCCGGACCTCGTACGGCTTGAGGCCGTCCCAGATCGCGGTGAAGGGGATGGGCCAGGTCTTGAGGTGGTGCACGTTCATTGGGGAGCCTTCAGCGTGGGGAGTCTACGAGTCGCCTCGAGATGGGCCTC
>Ga0172379_10005894_pt1 | contig 16814 bp, 12 predicted proteins | sample GrowelOW334metaG_FD_119756 | JGI IMG/M metagenome (GOLD analysis project Ga0172379, IMG submission 119756) | Groundwater microbial communities from an aquifer near a municipal landfill in Southern Ontario, Canada - Groundwater well OW334 metaG | ecosystem: Environmental > Aquatic > Deep... | reverse complement strand
GGGTTTTACGCAAAGCAACAACCGGCAAATATGGTCAATGGTCTTTTCGCGGTGCGCCCCAATGGTTAAAAGAGCAATACTTCGTTCCAAAACCAAATCATAAGTTTGAGATTGCCTCCGAAATTAAGCGTATGGTGAACTATGAATATCTGAATCTGGCTGAAGATATTTATCCATCATCGCTTAATCATACAAATGCAATAGATATAATATATTGCCGGAACGTTCTGATGTATTTCACCCAGGATCGTTTCAGACAGGTTGTGCGGCGATTTTATAATTCTTTAGTTCAGGGTGGTTATCTTGTAGTCTCGGCTAGTGAACTCTCTATGCAAAATTTCCCCGACTTTATACCAATTAATATTCCCGGCATGGTTTTATACCAAAAAAACTCTAAGAAGACAGAAAACCATTACAAATATACGATTAAGGAAACTCCTCTCGAGCCGGTCTTGCTCAAAGAATTGCCTGAACCTGAGCCATCCATAGAAGACTTAGAATTACAGCTCCGGGAAATTGAAAAAGAGAACATTACGACAACAGAAATTCCCAAACAGATTGTCTCAATTAATAAAAAATCCTCAAAATCACCTTCACAAGGAAGCGATCCCGATGTGATTGATAAACTTCAAAAAGAGGCTCAAGCATCAGACGAACAGCTACTTTTGATCAGGAATTTTGCCAATCAGGGTAAACTTACCGATGCATTAAAAAAATGCGAAAAAGAGATTGCAGCCAACAAAACCGATCAACGGCTACACTATTTATATGCAACCATTCAACAGGAAAACAATCAACTTAATGAAGCCATTGCTTCATTGAAACGTGCAATATACCTTGATCCTGATTTTGTTCTCTCATACTATTCCTTGGGTAACATATACAAACAACTTGGTGATGCTAAAAAGGCAAAAAAACAGTATGAGATTGTTTTATCGATTTTAAACAAGTGCAGCCAGAATGATATCATCTATGAATCAGATGGATTAACTGCTGGCCGATTTAAGGAAATTATCAATTCGTCCTTGAAAATGAGTGTATAACTGTCAAGAAAATTCAAATTAAACCTGATAATATGCAGAAGACAACGATTGATTGGGACGGTATTAAAAACAGGGTAAATATGATGCAAGACTCACTTAATCAGAAGATTGTTCTACCTCAGGAGGAAAAACATTCCATGTTCAAAGCGAGGGCACAAGCCTTAGCCGTTGAAACGAAAGATAAAACTGCTCAGAATGAATTTGTCGAAATAGTTTTGTTTGGCTTAGCATCAGAAACTTATGGTGTAGAGAGTACATTCATCCGCGAGGTTTACCCGCTGAAAGATTATACAATACTACCTGGTACTCCTTCATTTGTACTTGGTATTGTAAACGTGCGTGGGCAGATTATTTCGGTGATCGACCTTAAGAAATTTTTCAACCTGCCAGAAAAAGGTTTAGGAGAACTGAACAAGGTAATTATCATCCGTAACGAAAGGATGGAGTTTGGAATCCTTGCAGATATTATCCACGGTACACGCTCATTAGCCATTGAAGAAATACAAACTCCACCAGTTTCAACAGTCGGAATCGGGGCTGGATACTTGAAAGGGGTTACCAACGAACATTACATCATCCTTGATGCCCAAAAGATTTTGGATGATGAAAGCATTATAGTAAATCAAGAATTAGTATAAAAACTTTTAAAAAAAGGAGGAATAAACATGAGATACTTTAATAATCTTTCTACCCGTACAAAGTTGCTGTTTAGTTTTGGATTGATCTGGTTGTTGTTTCTGGTAGTGATTATTATCGCTTACCAGGGTTTACAAAGTATCACACAATCAGAAAAAAAATTGCACGATGTTAACTTTCAAATAGCGCTTGAACTGCGTGAACTGAGGTCTCACCAGAATTTCAACAGGGCAGCTATTCTGGATATGATGTTAACCCGGGAAAAATCAGAACAATTAGCGCTTGAGAAAATTATAAATGAAAGAGGGCAGGCAATTAATGATATTGTTGAAAAATTATCCAAACTTGCTATGGATCCCTTATTTCAAAACCAGTTGAAAGAATTGGAGAACGAAATAGGTGTATACCGTCAAACAAGGAAGGACGAGATTTTATTGATTCAAAATGGGAAAATAGATGACGCCCAAAGATTGGGAACCACCCTCCAAAAAGATCGATTTGAAAAGATCCGCTCTGTTTCGACCGAAATGGGCAACAGGGCATCTAAAGAAGCATATAACCAACTGGCGCTTGACATGCAACATGCAAATTCAGCAATAATACTCTTTATACTATTTGGAATAGTTACGCTGATTTTCAGCATAGCTATAATAATGCTGTTGAACAGGACTATTGCCCAGCCACTCAACGAGATTACAAAAATAGCAGCACGTATAGGTGAAGGCGATCTGGATATTGAATTACAGGTAGTTGAAAGAAATGATGAGGTCGGGATTCTTTTGCAAAGCTTTAGCAGCATGATAAAAGCGCTTAAAAGAATGGCTGCTTCGGCTCAAAAAATTGCTGCTGGGGATCTTACCGGGTCAATTGTTCCACAATCGGAGAAAGATATTCTGGGAAATGCTTTTTTGCAGATGTTAAACAACCTTCGCCGTATTATGAAAGATATTATGGAAGGTGTCAATTTACTTGGTTCATCGGCGAGTGAAATCCTTGCATCGACCACCCAAGTAGCATCAGGCTCGGCTGAAACAGCGACAGCAATAAGTGAAACAACTTCAACGGTTGAGGAAGTACGCCAGGCAGCCCAGCTGTCGAGCCAAAAAGCAAGCCGTGTTTCGGAGAATGCCCAACAAGTAGCTCAAATCACCCAGACAAGCCAACAGGCAGTTGAAGAGACTATTAGTGGCATGAAAGAAATACAAAATCAGATGGAAGCTGTTGCAAATACAATTGTACGCTTAAGTGAGCAGAGCCAACAGATAGGGGGGATAATTGCCCTGGTAACCGATGTGGCCGATCAATCTAATTTATTGGCGGTTAATGCCGCAATTGAAGCAGCCAAAGCAGGGGAACAGGGAAAAGGCTTTGCTGTTGTTGCGCAGGAAATAAAAGGATTGGCACAACAGAGTAAACAAGCCACCATGCAAGTACGCAATATTTTAAACGATGTACAAAAAGCTACCAGTGCAGCGGTAATGGCTACTGAACAAACCAGTAAATCTGTCGAAAATGGGGTGAAGCAGTCGACCCAGGTGGGCGTTTCGATTCAAAAAATGGCCGATAGCAGCAGCAAAGCAGTTGATGCGGCAACACAAATAGTAGCATCGAGCCAGCAACAAGTAGTAGGTATGGATCAGATAGGTATAGCCATGAATAATATTAACCAGGCCGGAATGGAGAATGCTGCAAGTATGGTGCAAGCCGAAAAAGCGGCGAATGGCTTAAATGAGTTGGGCCATAAATTGAAACTTCTGGTTGAGCAGTATAAAGTATAATTATTACTTTCTCAGATGGATACGAAAGACGAAGAATTCCTTAAACGACTTCAGGCTACTTTTCGCAATGAAGCCGAAGAGCATATTAAAGTGCTCAATTCTGGCTTGATTGAATTGGAAAAGAACCCGAGAAATAAGAAATCTCCGGAATTGATTGAAATCGCTTTCCGTGAAGCACATAGTTTAAAGGGCGCTGCACGTTCTGTCAACAGGAATGATATCGAATCAATTTGCCAGGTATTGGAGAGCGCATTCGCAAAGTTAAAAGATGAACAATTCTCGCTTAATGTAACTCAATTTGATCTTATTCTTAAAGCATTAGATACCATTTCGTGCATGGTCTCGGATACCGGAACAAAAAACCCCGGTGATGTTAAGGAATTAATAAAACAATTGCTATCAATCACTGAGGTGGATAGACCCGGGGAAATTGATAATGGGACAACAACGGCTAAAACCGATTTCCAAGAAAAAACAACTTTTGCCCATTCGCCTGATGTAAAACCTGATACTGCAGAGTTATTAGAAGATGAAAGACCTGTCCAGACTGATTCTGTAAGGATACCAATTGCAAAGATTGATCCGCTTTTTTTACAGGCAGAACAGATGATCCAGTTTAAAATCTCGGCTTCCCAACTGGCCGCAGAAATGAAGGCTGTTAATGATTTAATCGAATCTTGGAAAATTGAATTACGAAAGTGGGATTCGACCCGCTATACCCAGAACATAATCCAGCTAAAGAAGGTAAATGATTGGAACAATGAAAAACTGAATGAACTAGAACCCAAAATTGCTGCTGTTACCCATGCCTTAGAAAACGATCAGAGTTCGCTTGGTCGAATGATTGATGACCATCTGGAATCGATGAAAAGTGTATTAATGCTTCCAGTATCAACAATAATAGAAGGGTTCCCTAAATTTGTCAGGGATCTCGCCCGTAGCCAGGGCAAAGAAGTAGAATTAATTGTTCATGGGAGTGAGATTGATGTGGACAAACGGGTGTTGGAAGAATTGAAGGACCCATTAATTCATTTGGTGCGGAATTGTATTGACCATGGAATAAAAAAACCTGATGAGCGCGAACGCCTGAATAAACAATCACAAGGGAAAGTAAAACTGAGCTTTAATACTACGAATAGCCGCCATTTAGAGATTATTATTTCAGACGATGGTGCTGGTATTGACCCCGATAAAGTTAGCTTGGCAGCCATCAAAGCTGGCGCTATAACCAAAGATTCTTTAGAGAATCTTAATACTCAGGAAACATTGATGTTGGTGTTTCAGTCGGGTGTTTCAACAAGCAAAATGATTACCGACATTTCAGGACGTGGGTTAGGTTTAGCCATTGTTCGCGAGAAGGTAGAAAAACTTGGCGGGTCGGTTTCCGTTGAAAGCCAACCGAATATTGGTACAACCTTCCGTCTTCAATTACCATTGACCTTATCAACTCTCAGGGGAATTCTGGTGCGCATTGGTGAGCATTTGGTTGCTATACCTACTATTAATGTTGAACGGGTAGTAAGGGTAAACCGGGAGGTAATTCAAACCGTTGAAAACCAGGAGACGATAATGATCGATGGGAAAATCCTCAAAACAGTAAACCTTATTGATGCTTTAGGATACTCAAACGGGGGAAAAAGCACTTCAATAAATAATAATGCCTCTGCATCTCATCTGGATGTGATCCAATTAATAATTCTTGTACACGCTGACAAACGGATCTCTTTTATTATAAATGAGATTTTAGAGGAGCGCCAGATCCTTGTTAAAGAATTGGGCAGGCAACTGAACCGAGTGCGGAATATAAGCGGGGCCACTGTTCTTGGTTCCGGGAAAGTTGTACCTGTAATTAATGTTTCAGATTTAATGAAATCTGCAATGCGAATAGAAATGCCCATAAATGAATTGAAAGAAAAGGAGATTGAGACTTCAAAGAGATACAAAATTTTAGTAATAGATGATTCAATTACATCACGAAGCTTAATAAAGAATATTGTGGAATCGGCTGGTTATCTGGTTGATACTGCTGTTGACGGCATAGATGCATTTACAAAAGCGCTGATTGGTGAATTCGATTTGATAGTGTCTGATATTGATATGCCGAGAATGAATGGTTTTGAACTTACCACTAAAATCAGAAAAGAAAAGAAACTTAGTGAGTTACCTGTTGTACTGGTTACGGCCCTCGAATCGCGTGAAGACCGTGAACATGGAATTGATGTTGGTGCCAACGCTTATATTGTAAAGAGCAGTTTTGATCAGAGCAACTTGTTAGAAGTAATCAAAAAACTATTGTAAATATAAACACCAATGATTAAAGTACTGATAGTAGAGGACTCACCTACAATGCAACAATTGCTTGCCTACTCGATTAGTGTTGATCCCGAACTGGAAGTTGTTGGATTTGCCGAAGATGGCGAAGAAGCTATTGACGCTGTAAGGGAATTCCATCCTGATGTAATTGCAATGGATTGGCATATGCCCAAATTAGACGGCCTACAGGCAACGCGCATTATAATGGAAACAAACCCGACACCAATTGTAATTGTTTCTGGAAGTTTTTTAGCGAAAGATGTAGCTTCTTCATTTAGTACGATAGAAGCTGGAGCTTTAGCTATTGTAAAAAAACCACCGAGTATTGATCATCCTGCTTATAAAAAAGAGGCACAAGCATTAATTCAAACATTAAAACTAATGTCTGAAGTGAAATTGGTCAAACGGATTGCACATTCAAAAAAAAGGGAGCCTGACGAATTGGCGATTGGAAAAAATACTAACAAAGAATCGGAAATTAAGGTTATTGCAATGGGCGCTTCTACTGGCGGTCCTCTTGTTCTACAAAAAATTCTTTCAGGATTGCCTAAAAATATTCAGGTTCCAATTTTAATTGTTCAACACATTGCACAAGGATTTACTGAGGGTTTTGTTGAATGGCTTAATAATACAACGAATTTTCCAGTACACATTGCTACTCATGGTGAATATCCACTCCCAGGCCATGGATATATCGCCCCTGATAATTTCCACATGGGTGTTGAAAGAGGTCCCCGAATTGTACTTAGCAACCATGAACTAGAGAATGGACTGAGGCCATCGGTTGCCTATCTCTTCCGTACAACTTCCCTTGCCTTTGGATCCGGGGCAATTGGGGTCTTACTAACCGGAATGGGCCGTGATGGCGCAGAAGAATTAAAAACAATGAAAGAAAACGGTGCGATTACCATTGTTCAGGATGAAGAAAGTTCTGTTGTACATGGAATGCCTGGAGAAGCAATAAAACTTAAAGCAGCGAAGTATATTCTTTCACCTGAAGATATAATTTCCACTCTGAATGCTATAATTAAAAAAACTAACGGAGATAAATATGAAAGACAAAAATGACACAGAAAGAGTTGTTGACCAAATCGTAATAGCAGAGGACAGTCCAACCCAGGCAGAACAATTAAGGTACCTTCTTGAGAAGCATAAATTCGAGGTTAAAGTTGCCAAAGATGGTAAAGAAGCTCTGAACCTAATTACTAAGCATAAGCCAATATTAGTCATCAGCGATATTGTCATGCCTGTAATGAACGGTTATGAACTTTGTAAAGAATTAAAATCAGATGAAAGCACGATGGACATTCCTGTTATTTTGCTTACATCCCTTACCAGTTCGGAAGATGTGCTTGAAGGTATTTCTTGTGGAGCCGATAATTTTATTACTAAACCTTATCGCGAAGATTATCTTATTGCGCATATTGAACAAATTCTTGCAAATAGGAAAATATTCAAGGTTGAGCGAATCAGAGTTGGTGTGGAAATTATATTTGAAGGTAAAAGACGTTTTATAACAGCCACTCAGCAGCAAATGCTTTCACTGCTCATCTCAACTTATGAGGCTGCAGTTAGAAGAAACAATGAATTAGTTCAGTCACAGGAAGAATTAAAAACGCTGAATGAACACCTGGAAGATATTGTAATAGAAAGAACTGCGGAACTCTCGGCAGAAATTGCTATTCGAAAAAGCGCTGAAGAACGGATTCTTAAACTAAATCGCATCTACGCAGTACTGAGTGCTATCAATCAGGCAATTGTAAGGATTCACAATATCAATCAACTGTTTAATACAGCCTGCCTGATAGCTGTCCAAAGAGGAAAATTTCAAAGTGCATGGATTGGGATGGTAAATTATGAGATAAATAAAATAGAGACTTCTGCAACTGCCGGCTTAGCAAACGATTTAACTGAAATGAGTCTAGATCAAAATCCGTTTACAGGAGTGATAAAATCAGGAAAACATTTTATATCCAACAATTTTACTAACGATAACAGCATACCTGAAATTTGGAAGCAGAATTCTTTGCCGTTTGGATATAGCTCATTTGCGGCTTTCCCTCTGTTAGTTTTTGGAAAAGCAATAGGAATTTTTTGTATTTATTCTAATGAGCTAAATTTTTTTGATGAGTTAGAAATTAGCCTTCTTGATGAAATGGCAAAAGATATCTCATTCGCACTTGAATATATTCAGACTGAATCCGAGCGGAAGTGGGCAGAACTTCTTCTCCTTGGAAAAAACAAAGAAATAGAATCACAAAACGAAAAGCTTAATCAAACTAATACTGAATTGATTAAAGCCAAAGAACACGCAGAAGAAAGCGATCGGCTGAAATCAGCATTCCTTGCTAATATGTCGCATGAGATACGGACTCCTATGAACGGTATTCTGGGTTTTGCTGAGCTATTGAAAGAACCAAATCTTTCAGGGGACGAACAACAGGAATATATTAAAATCATCGAGAAAAGCGGTGCACGTATGCTCAATATCATAAACGATATAGTTGATATTTCTAAAATAGAAGCTGGTCTGATGAATGTTGCAATTAAGGATACTAATATAAACGAGATAACCGAGTTCATTTATACCTTCTTAAAACCTCAGGCTGAAGAAAAAGGAATGCAGCTTATCTTTAGAAACTACTTGACGACAAAAGAAGGCTCAATTAATACAGATGGGGAGAAAGTCATTTCAATTTTTACCAATCTCGTTAAAAATGCCATTAAATATACCGATGAAGGAGCAATAGAATTTGGCTATATAAAAAAGGATGATTGCATTGAATGTTACGTTAAAGACACTGGAATTGGGATTCCGAAAGAGAGGCAGGCAGCCATTTTTGAACGTTTTATACAAGCAGATATTGCAGATAAACAAGCCAGACAAGGAGCAGGTCTTGGATTGAGTATAGCAAAGGCATATGTGGAAATGCTGGGAGGGAAAATATGGGTAGAAAGCGAACCTGGCAAGGGTTCAACATTTTATTTTACTCTTCCATACAATATTGAAGTGGACGAAAAAAATATTATTCGAAAAAATGTTTCGGTTGAAGAGGTTACAAATCAGATGAAAAAGTTGAAAATCTTAATTGCCGAAGACGATGAAACTTCGAAAATGTTGATTTCAATAAGCGTTAAAGGTTATAGCAAAGAAATTATTGAAGCATCAACAGGTATTGAAGCAGTTGAAATTTGCCGAAAGAACCATGATCTTGATTTAATTCTGATGGATATTCAAATGCCGGGCATGAATGGTCATGAAGCAACCCGCCAAATCCGACAATTCAACAAAGAAGTTGCCATCATAGCACATACTGCTTTTGGACTATCCGGTGACAGGGAAAAAGCAATAGATGCAGGGTGTAACGACTATATTACAAAACCCATCAACAGATCCGAATTACATGCAATAATACAAAAGTGTCTCATAATCAATTAATAACATATAATTAAACATCAAGTAATGAATCAAATGACAACTACAATCAACATGAAAAATTTGAAATTATTATGAAACTTATCCTTCCGCTTCTCTTTTTGATTTTTGCATTCAATGACTATGCTCAAACTGGAAGTGCTAATACCAATGCTCCTATCAACAGTTACTCCCAACTTAATGATTCTTTACCGCAGGTGATCTACAAAAACAGCTTGGGTTCCAAACAAAAGATTGCCTGGTTTGTAAACGGTCAACTGGTTGGCGAGGCGGTTACAAAAACCATAAATTCAGATCAGATAGCCTCGATAAATATTGAGAAAAAGGGTGTGGAAATTGACCACATCAGTTACGAGGGCACAGTTATGATCACCATGAAAGAGGGCTATCATCCAAAACTAATCTCCCTGAATGATCTGAAAGCAAAATATACCAACCTGAAGGATAGCCCTGTCTTGTTTATGTTTGAGAATGATATTATCAGTAGTGATTATGACAAATACATGGTGGATAAGAACTTTATACTTCAGATCATTGTCGACAAGGTGGAACTGAAGGATGAAAAGTTGGATTTCTACCTGGTAAAACTGCTGACAAGAAGCGAAGAGAATGTCAGAAAAGCGAAAGAGATCAGGATCAGATAAATGTCGCTAAGCAAACTTAATCAGGAATAATGCCAACAGCAACGTAATGATCGATACAATCATGATAAAATTGCCGAATTTGCCCACATTTTCCTCCGAATCTCGGGCAATGTATCCGGTGATGACCCCAATCACCGCGAAAAGAATCAGAATGGAGGCAATCACTGTATAGCCTGATAACAATGTAATCGCAACAATACCGGGCAATCCGACCAGAGTGATGAGCAGCACCGTCAGACATCCTTTGGCCTGAATAAACTGAAAGAAAACGGAAAAGAATTTGATCAGGAAATAGGCAATAAGCACCACGAAAAGCATGGCGGGAACAACCAACCATGGATTATGCAGATCATACTTAAATACCGATTCCAATGTATCCATAGTGCAAAGGTAGAAAAATGTCAGACACCACCTTCACTACTCATTTGTGCACGATGGCCCTGATCATTTGCTGAAACATCACCAGGTGAATGGGCAAAAGTCCCCACCAATAGATCCGTCCACTCAGCCCTTTTGGCATAAAGGTAGCAGTCTGGGTCAGGTAAAAACCATCTTCCCTCAAGACAATCTTGAATTCGAGCCAGGCCTCTCCGGGCACCTTCATTTCGGCAAAGAGAAGCAAACGTTTGTTGGTACGATCGGCAATCAAAACCCGCCAGAAATCTAGCGCATCGCCCGGATTGAGATCCGTCGCATTCCGCCGACCGCGGCGGAGTCCGACACCACCTACCATTTTATCAATCACCCCACGAATACTCCAGATCCAGTTGGCGAAATACCAACCTTTGTCGCCACCTATGGAGAAAACTTTTTCCATCACCTTATCCGGATCGCCTTCAATTTTGAGGCTTCTTCGATCGCGGAGTATGCCAAACACCGGAACATCGAGGTATCCGAAAAGCTGGTTGCTTTTGGTCATGGAGACTGCGTCAGTCCAACTGGAAGCGACTGTATCGAGGTTAATACGTATCAAGGCCCTTCTGCAGGCTTCCCGGTAGGTTAAAGGTTCTATGCCTAGCATTTTCTGAAGCCTGTTGTCCTTGCAAACTACCTCAACTTTCATGCTGTCGACGAGGTTGGCAGCCAGGTAATAGGAAGTGGATGTAACAAAATAAAGCCAATAGGAGGACATTCTGGGACTAAAAAAGGGAACAACGCCAATCCATCTTTTTAGTCCGCGCACTTCGGCATATTGTAAAAGCATCTCCTTGTATGACAATATTTCGGGTCCGCCGATGTCAAAAATGTCATCATAGGTCTTTGGGTTGAGCATGCAACCGGTGAGGTATTTCAGCACATCGGCAACACCAAGCGGCTGACAGAGCGTTTTTACCCAGGAAGGAGCAACCACAACCGGAAGAATCTCCATCAAATCGCGGATGATCTCGAAAGAAGCGCTCCCACTGCCTACGATAATACCTGCCCGAAGCACAGTGAGATGTTTGCCCGACTCGCGGAGAATATTTTCAACATTCTTCCTGGATTGAAGATGCCTCGAAAGTTTTGATGAATTAGAGATTCCGCTGAGGTATATAATCTGTGCGCAATTGGTCTTGCTGATGAAGGTGGCGAAATTTTTTGCCGACAATGCCTCCTCATCCATAAATTGACCGATCGAAGAGGACATGGAATGAACCAGATAAAATGCTACATCAAAATCCAGCGAATGGAGGTGGTCAGGAATGGGTTTTAGCAAATCAATTTCATGTCCCACAACTTTCGCGTTCGTTTGTACAGGCACAATTAACCGTTCCAGACTTCTTACAAAGCAGGTAACATCGTGCCCGTTATCAGAAAGATTCTGAAGCAGCCTCTTGCCAATATAGCCGGTACTACCGGTCAATAAAACTTTCATCAGGATCAAATGTGGAAATTGGGAAATGTGAAAATGTGGAAATGCAGGAATTCCCTCATTTTCACATTTTCACATTTCCCAATTTTCCAATTAGTTTTATCTTTTATTTGCTTATTCGTAAAGAACTTTATGGCACTCCGAGCAGAAGGATGTTTTCCAAGCCCCTTTAATCTCGATAGGATGGACAAATTCCAGCGCCTTATCGACTGAACTATTGGTTATATTACCTGTAGGGCCCTGGTTGACGATGGCATGACACAGGTTACAGTCGCGCGAAATAGTCTCCCCCTTTTCGGTTTTGTGACGATCGGAGTGACACCTGAAACACCCGTCCGATTCGAGGTGGCCAATGTGGTTCAGGTAACGGGTGGCATCCGCCTTCATGTAGGGGAATGCATTGTTCTTATATTCAGCCTGAATGGCGGCAATGGCATCGGTAATCCTCTTTGACTCTTTGTTATAGACATCAGGATGTTCGCCCTTGTAGAAATCAACAACTGTTTGGTTGATCATACTCATAGCTGAATCCATGCTGGTGTAAGAAATTTTCAAAGCCTCCATCGCTGCCTTTTTGATGTATGGAATATCCTTCGGAATTTTTCCGGCTACCATGGCATTGTTGATATAGAAGGTAGGTGAGTTATAGAGGTGGGAAGGTCTATTGTGGCAGTCCATGCAGTCCATGGTCCTGGCAGGAATCGAATCAAGGGTTGCCTTTGTGACAGGATTTTCGCTGTCCATGAAGGTTTTAACCTCCCCTGTCTTCAGATTGGTCATTTTAACCCATGGAATACTCTCCCTATCCTTGGTTGTGGAGACATATTCGATCTTGAAATTCTTGTTGATATGCCAGTGAATTCCCTCTGTCAGCCCCTGGGCGCTATACTCAGGACCGATTTTCATCATCAGGGAGTTGTTCCACTCGGTGCTGGCCGAATCGGTCAGGTAAGAGCGGATGTTGATCAGCTTTCTGGAATAGAATTTCTCGGGCCAGTGACATCGTTCGCAGGTTTCGCGGGCCGGTCTCAAATTGTGCAACGGAGTTTCTATCGGACGTGAATACTTTTTAAATGTAACTGAATAAACCTGATAAAGTCCAGATAATTTTGATTTTATATACCAATCGGCCCCTTCACCCACGTGACATTCCACACAGGCAACGCGGGCATGGGGAGAGTGCTGGTAAGAGACATATTCAGGTTCCATTACCTGGTGACAAAGTTTGCCGCAGAATTCAACGGATTCGGTATATTGGAATGCCTTGTAGCTTCCCATTGCCGAAATCAATAACAGAATAACTGTGATGACAGAGATTGTAATGAATCCTGAACGAAATTTAGGATCATTCAGGTTCCATACAGGCCATGCGCCCGGATCTTCAGGCGTTGATTCTTTTTTGCGTATACGAAGAATGATACCTAAAGGGATTAAGACCAAGCCAATGACCAAAAACATTGGCACAATAATGTATATGTATAAACCCAAATAGGCGTTGCTCTGAGCAGAAAAAAGTGAGAAAAGGAATAAAACAAGTATCACAAGCAAACTGTTGGCCGCGATAACAAACCCGGTAAGGCTCATCCAGTTATAAAAACTCCTTGATGGTTTCATCCGAAAATATTTTGTTTTTTAATGCCGGATGGAACTCGCATGTGAATATTCCCCGGTATGTGTGATTGTAACGAACATGCTCGTTTCATGTATGAGGTAATAATTAGATTTCAGTCAAAATTATCGCTTTTCATCTAAATATCTAGATGTATGATGCTAAAAAGATTCATTCTCAATAAGTGACGGATTTTGGTAAATACGTATGACCTTCCCAAATCATCAAAGGTTTGTGTGATTTTTTTTACGATTTTTGAGTTTCTAAAAATATGCGCATGGCCCAAGACATCACCACACTGAAAGACGTTCACCTTCTGGTGGATGCATTTTACGCCAAAGTCAGGGAAGACGGGACGATCGGTCATTTTTTCAACGACCGGCTGGAAGGGAAATGGGATGCCCACCACAAAAAGCTTTACCGCTTCTGGCACACAGTTCTGCTCCGGCGTCCCGACTATTTTGGGAATCCGGTACCGATGCATTTCAACATGCAAATAAAAAAAGAGCATTTCGACCACTGGTTACAGGTGTGGTGCGCTACCGTGGATGAGCTCTTTGAAGGAATGATCGCTGACAGGGCCAAGTTCAGGGGCAAAACGATGGCGAAAGCTTTCTATAGCAAAATCAGGAAAGCAGATGAGGGAATGTGAAAATTGGGAAAATGTGGAAATGTGGAAATTACCGAAGAGAAATGAGACATAAGACCAAAGAAATAAGATTGGAGTCAACGGAAATTAAGATAAGAGCGTTCTTCATTTTCACATTTTCACATTTCCCAATTTTCACATTTTCACATTCCTTCCTTGTCCAGATAATAGAAATATAGCTTCTCAATGGCTACCCGGATGGCCTGGTTGATGGGCATCTGTGGTACTGCCAAATCCGGATCGATCGCCAGCAGCCGCATAAAATAGTTGCTGAAAATGGGCATCTCTTCAGGATTGGCTGCAGCCATCTCTCCAGCTTTGGCTACTGCGGCAGACTGGGTACATTTCATGATTTTACAGGTAACAAGTACCGGCAGGTTTTCACGGTTTAACCGGAAACCAAAACCAAAAAGACGGCAAATCAAACCTCTGTGTTCGTAATATTGGCACCCCCACTCACCTCTTGCAGCTGCATCCGGATCGAAACAAGCACACCAATCGTGTTTGGGATGATCCAGTTTAGCCAGGAAATCATTGACTTTTCCTGTTTTGTAAAGCCAGGCCGCGAGTGGCATAAATTCGATCGGAGAGGCTTCAATATCGGCCTTACGGCAACACATTCCGCAGAAATCCGGGCATTTTAACCCACTTACTGCGGCAGTTGACTTGAGATGGGCATCCAACTCTTCAAATACCTTTTCGACCTCCTCAATGATCCAAGTTTGTCTCATCATTTGTCAGACTAGTGAAAGAAGAGGTAACCAATCAGGATGGCAGCTATTAAGCCGACCAAATCGGCCAGTAGGGCACAGGCCAGTGCATGCCTGGTCTTCTTGATTCCTACTGAACCAAAATAGAGCGCCAGAATAAAGAAAGTTGTATCAGAAACGCCCTGCACCGTGCAAGAGAGCCTGCCAACATATGAGTCTGCCCCGTACATTTTCATCGCATCGATCATCATCCCACGTGAACCGCTTCCACTCAGGGGTTTCATCAATCCTGTCGGCAGGGCAGCCACAAATTCAGAATTGATACCCATCGAATCAAAGATCCATTTGATCCCGGCCACTAAAAAATCCATGGCCCCTGATGCCCGAAAAACGCCAATCGCTACCAGAATTGCCACCAGATAAGGGATGATCCTGATAGCAGTAGAAAAGCCCTCCTTAGCGCCATCAATGAAAGTCTCGTATACATTGATTTTACTTTTAACGCCCAGCAAAATAAAAAACATAATCAGGGAGAAGAGGATCACATTGGTGGCTACTTTCGAAAAAATGGAGATCTGTTCCTGCGACATGCTGCTGATTGAAAAGATCAATGTCGCCACAAGGGCAGTCGTTCCCAGCAGGTAAGCCAGAATTGTCTTGTCCCATAGTTTGATCTTTTGCACAACGGAGACGGAAATCAAACCAGTCATGTTGGCGAAAAAAGTAGCAAAAAGGATGGGGATGAAAATGTCTGAAGGGTCTTTGGCGCCCAGTTGCGCCCGGTATACCATGATTGATATGGGTATCAAACACAACCCGGAGGCATTCAATACCAAAAACATGATCTGAGCATTGGAGGCTACCTCTTTGTTAGGGTTGCTTACCTGCATCTCCTTCATAGCTTGAAGGCCCATTGGGGTAGCCGCATTGTCGAGACCCATCATGTTGGCTGCAAAATTGAGCATCATCGGACCATATGCCGGATGGTTTCTCCCCAATTCAGGGAATAGTTTGTTGAAAAATGGCCCGATCAGTTTGGACACAATATTGACAATTCCTCCCTTCTCTCCGATCTTCATGATCCCCGACCAGAATGTCAATACACCTGTCAGCCCCAACGAGATCTCGAACCCTGTTTTTGACATCTCAAAGGTGGCATTCACCATCTCCGAAAAGGTATCCACATTACCCAGAAAGATCAGTTTGACAAGCGCAATCACGAAGGCGATCACAAAGAAGAAGATCCAAATGTAGTTTAAGGCCATCGAATTTGGTAGAAGGTGAAAGTTTGCTTAAGACTGGTAAAAATAAAAAAATCCGGATTGAATCCGGATTTTTTTATCGTTGAGACATGCTGCCTCTCAATATTTCTTTGCGAATTCGTCTGCTAATGCATTGATGGCCTCATTTGAAAGATCCGATCCATTGTGAATGACCATTCTATAACGGAATGTCGCAGTTTTTCCTGCCGGGATGTTATAGTTCAATTTCTCTTTCCCTTTGGTAAATACGCTCCATCCAAGTGGGTTGGCAGCAAACAAACCATATCCTCTTGCGTGCCAATAGGTTGGATAACCGGCGTTTTTAGGATGATCGCAAATCACTAGGGCAATTTTCTCGTTGTTAATAGTTCCGTTCAGTTCGCACCATCTTCCGCGGGTCGACCAGACTGCATCATCTTTGATCCCTTCACTGGTTCTGTAGCTTCCGGTTACTCCCTCAGTACTCATAGCTTTCACGGTAGTTGGGTTTCCCTTCGCATCGGTCATGATTACTTGATCTTTTTGGGGAAGTTCCAGCTGACGGGCCACACGAATGGCGATGACACCCTCTTTGTTGTCGGCCATGGAAACAGGCTCTGATCCTGCTGTTAATATGGTAATTCTGTCAATGATGCGGGTAGCCCCCTCATTAATGAAATGCAGTTCAGTCGTTTCATCCAGCAATTTCTTTCCGTCAGGGGTGTCCCATGTGGCAGTTACCACGAGAACTCCATGGCCTTTGCCTCCCTCTTTCTTCACTATGGATTTTTGATGGATGGTTCCATATTCGCTCTTTTTGTTAGCAGGGATCGCTTCTGAATTATTCCAGAAATCCAATCCATCAACATCACCGTAATTGAACCAAATACCAACATGATGAGG
>Ga0172379_10005893_pt1 | contig 16814 bp, 14 predicted proteins | sample GrowelOW334metaG_FD_119756 | JGI IMG/M metagenome (GOLD analysis project Ga0172379, IMG submission 119756) | Groundwater microbial communities from an aquifer near a municipal landfill in Southern Ontario, Canada - Groundwater well OW334 metaG | ecosystem: Environmental > Aquatic > Deep... | reverse complement strand
TTGTCCAAGACTCAACACTCCCTGATCTGTTGCGGGACCATCAGCGAGCACCTGACTGCGTTTTACTTTTTCTCCCATACTCACAATAGGACGCTGTGAGAGACAGGTTGATTGGTTCGAACGCTTAAATTTCAAAATAGGATATCGCTTATTACCAGATGCACCTTTCACCACAATCGCGTGTGCATCAACTTCTACAACGGTTCCATCTTCTTCAGCAAGTACTACCTGCTCTGAATCGTGAGCGGCGCGATCTTCCTGTCCTGTGCCTACAAGCGGCGCATCAGGCACAAGAGATGGCACTCCCTGGCGTTGCATGTTTGAACCCATGAGCGCACGACTCGCATCATCATGTTCAAGAAAAGGAATAAGTGATGTAGCCACAGAGGTGAACTGATTTGCTGATACGTCAATTGCATTCACATCCTCACGGCGACATGTACCAGGATGTCCTTTAATACGAGCAGCAACCACTTCGTCCAAAAGAAATCCTTTCTCATCCATTGCAGCGTCCGCCTGTGCAACGTTATATGATTCCTCTTCAATTGCATCCAGCCACACCACTGTTGAAGTGGTGATGCCATTCTTTACTTTGAAATAAGGAGTTTCAATAAATCCAAATTCATTAAGCCGTGCATAGTTTGAGAGATAACTTACCAAACCAATGTTTGCACCTTCAGGAGTCTGAATCGGACAAATACGTCCGTAGTATGAGGAGTGCACATCGCGCACTTCAAAGCCGGCGCGTTCTCGTGTTAGTCCTCCAGGACCCATCGCAGAAAGGCGGCGTTTGTGTTCAAGCTCAGCCAAAGGATTCACTTGATCCATGAATTGCGAGAGCTGTGAAGCTTGGAAGAAATCGCGGACCACTGCCGTCAATAATTTATAATTTACGAGTTGTACTGGCTGCAATAATCTTCGATCAAGCGTCGACATGCGATCTTGTACACCACGACGCAAGCGCGCAAACCCCACACGAAGACGTGACTGAATGAGTTCTCCTACTGCGCGTACACGGCGGTTTCCCAAATGATCAATATCATCAGCCTGTTCAGTCTGATCATTGTTCATTCGGATAACTTCCTTAAGAAGTGCGATGAGATCGTTTTTATCTAAAATACCACCCTCCTTCTTCGTATGAGGAAGTCTCTGATTAAACTTAAAGCGTCCTACGGGGCTTAAGTCATAGCGATCAAAACGGAAAAACATTCCCTCAATAAGAGATTTTGCATTGTCTACAGTGGTGAGGTCACCTGGGCGAAGACGTGCATGAATGCTCAAAAATGATTCATCTGCATTCTCGTTATCGTCTTTCTTGAGAGTTGCGTCGATAAATTTCACTTCTCCTGTATCCACGTCTGCAAAAATCTTCTTCATTTCCTCCACGGTCGTGATACCAAAAATACGCAATAACTGCGTGATAGGCGCTTTTCTCTTACGGTCAATACGCACCCCAATAAATCCATCCTGTTCTGTTTCAAATTCAAGCCATGCACCGCGATTTGGAATAACTTTTGCACCAAATAATTTCTTTCCTCGATAGATATTTTCAGTGAAATACACACCAGGAGAACGTACCAACTGCGCAATCACCACACGTTCTACGCCACTAATAATAAAAGTGCCGCGCGTGGTCATCGTAGGAAAATCACCGAGATACACTTCCTGCACATTGGTCTCTTTCGTTACTTTGTTCGTCAACTTCAAATTGACGCGAAGTGCCGCTTCAAAAGTAAGATCTTTTTCTTTTGCTTGCTCTTCGGTATATTTTGGCGCATCGAACTTATAATCCATAAAATTAAGTTCGAGTTCCTTGCCAGTATGGTCGCGAATCGGAGAGATTTCGTCGAACAACTCGCGCAACCCTTTCTCTACGAACCAATCAAACGAATTTCTCTGAATCTCAATAAGATTCGGCTGTGCGAACTTCGGCCCCGTGTATGAAGTAAATATTTTTGGTTTAATATGCATGGTTTTTAATAATTATTTAGGTCGCCCTTTTTATAAATATAGTGTTCGTTTTATATTGTGTTCCTCAAGTGTCTTAGAAAAGTAGGTTTCTCCTGTTTTCGCGGAAAGATAATAAAGGTAAGGGGTATCTTTCGGAGTGAGTGCGGCCTTGATGGCTGCTTGTCCAGGATTTGCTATTGGCGTGGGTGGCCACCCAAGTCGTTGATAGGTATTGTAGGGGGATGAAAATGTAGTGTCTGTCCGTGCTACCTTCAACACTTCACAGTTTTTCAATTGTCCCTCACATTTTGCATAACTTATCGTTGCATCGACTTGCAACGGCATCTTTATTTTCATTCGTTTTAATAGGATTCCCGCCACAATCTGTCTATCGTTAAAATCGGGCACTTCACGCTCAAGAAGCGATGCGAGCATAAGCGTGTTATACCAGTCCTTCGTTCCCTCAAGAAGAGGCCATGCTTTCAATCGAAAGTTATTAAGAAATACACGCACAATATCATCAGGAGTTGCGTCTCTCGCAATACGATAAGTATCAGGAAAAACAAATCCTTCCAAAAGTGATACATCAGTGAGAAAAGGATAATCTATACGTAATTGTTTAAGAGAAAAAGAAAACGGTGTTTCGCTCTTCCACACGCCCGCATCGACAAGAATTTGTCGTATATCCTTTACAGTAGAACCTTCGGGTATTGTGATAGTTACTTCGTTGCCTCCTCCCACCGTAAGAATAGTGGTAATTTCAGGAACACTCATCGAAGGTGAAAGTTCATACATGCCCGGTTGTAACTTTTGTGCTTTTCCACTTATCAACATATACAATTTAAAAACAGTGACCGACTTAATGAGCGAGTTTTGAGAAAGATGAGCTCCTACACTTTTTACTCCATCTCCTTTTTCAATAATAAATTTCACTACGCTTCCTTTCTGTGAATTCTCGGTAGAACTATCTCCATTAAAAATAACAGGCTGAAGTCCGTAGAAAAAATAAGCCACAAAAACAATAAAAAGCAAAAACAGCCCCAAAGTGCAGAAGAGCTTCACGCTTAAATTGCCTCGTTGTTTATGCTGAGGATTCAAGTTTAATGTGTTCAATGATGCTTAAAATTATAGAGGACGTGAGGAGGTTCGACCCTCCATAACTGAAAAAAGGAAAGGTAATGCCGGCAACAGGAAGCAATCCGAGGTTGGAGCCAACATTCACAAAAAAATGAATGATAAAAAACAGCCCCCCTCCCAAGCTTATCAGTCGGAAATAGTTGTCACGTGCCCGTAGTCCAATCATGAGAACTCTATACACAATGAAAAAGAAAGTCAAGAGGACAAGAAGACCACCTAATATCCCCCATTCTTCTACGAATGCTGCAAAGAGGAAGTCAGTCTGTGCTTCTGGCAAAAAATGAAATTGCACCTGCGTTCCCATACCAAACCCCTTCCCCCAGAATCCTGCAGAACCAATAGCGATTTTTGCTTGAATCACATTATAGTTCACCCCAAGCGGGTCGCGCTCGGGAAAAAGAAATCCGGTAATACGTTGCTGTTGATAGGGCTTTAGAAAAAAACTCCACATAAGTACCGCCGCAAGAAGGACCACTCCTGCACCTAAAAGAAATCGTTTTACATGGACTCCTCCCACCAAGAGAAAACCAAACCAAAGAGCCATAATAGTAAATGCCGATCCAAAATCAGGATGAATTGCAATAAGCCCCGCAGGAATTGCCGCATACATAAATGAAAGTGCAATATTTTTTATCCGCCATGCTTCGATATGTCGTCGCGCAAAAAAATGTGCGAATACAAGAATAAGTGCGAGTTTTACAATTTCTCCCGGTTCAAACTGCAATCCCGCGACAGTAATCCAGCTCTTCGTACCACGCACTGTCCCCGACTGAAGATTGGAAACTATAAGAAATGCAATACCCACAAAATAAAGTGAGTAACGAAACCATGCCTGACTTCCAATCCAGCGCCAATTCAATCTACTTCCTACAATAATGATAAAAAAGCCAACGCCATACCATAAAAGTTGACGCCAAAACTGCCCAATACTCGAGCTCGCAAGCGAGACAAGACTCGCGGCCGCTAAGACACCAAGTCCTGCGACAAGAGCCCAATCGAATTGTTTCAAACGAAGCATCATCGGCTATAAATCGATACCTTAGTTGCCGTCATATCTGTACGGCTTGCAATATCTTTATCAGCAGGAAAAGGGATGGTAAACGGCACACTCGCAAATCCATCCACGCTTGTCAAAATAGTCTGTGCCGCAAAAAGCTCGTATCCAAATTGATCAACAAGGACCGCAACAACTTTTACCTCTTTTGCATGAAGAGCGCCTTCATTTTTTATTGTCCCACTTACACGAATAGTGTCCCCATTTTCTGTTACCACATTATGAAGTGACAATACCGGAGGCAATAATTCCTCAACTGAGCGCCATTCGGGATTTGTCATTTCAATCGCTACACTTTTCATTGCACTCGCATATGTAGTGAAACGGGGTTCAAAAATAAGACGTGTCTCTCCCGCAAAAAGAGTGTCAGTGCCTTCAAGTGATTCGAGCCGCGTACCGTTTGCATCACGTGCAGTAATACGATAAGTAAACTGTGCTGCATGATATCCTTGGTTCGGGTTCACTATCTCAAAAAGTGCTACCGCTTTTCCCGTAGCAAGAGAAAACATTCTTGGTATTGCTCCCTCTTCTAGAGGTTTCAGATGTTTGATTGCACAGGCAATACATGACCCCCCACAATCTATCTCGGTTTCATTTTGATTTTGTATTCCATCAAAACACGTTTGTGGCTTTTGAAGTGTTACACCCCAAATACCAAACACCACGATACAAACTATCGCGAAGTACAATGCACCATAGATAAATTGTTTTAATGATCGTGACATTATGAAGTATGTGAAACAATTTCTATCATTTTTTTAAATTCTTCGGAACGCAGACTTGCTCCTCCAATCAGAAAACCATCGATATCGGCCTCATGCGCGAATGCTTCAACATTTTTCTCGTTCACCGACCCGCCATATAATACTTGAATATTTTTCATGCCCCATTGTTCAAGAACTACCTGCTTAATAAAGCGACTTATTGCCGCCGCATTTTGAGGCGAATCATTTTCACCCGTCCCAATTGCCCACAAAGGTTCGTAGGCAATAATGCACTCGCGTTGATTGAGAGTCTGCAAATCAGCAAGAAGTTGTTTTATAATATATTGTTTTGCAGATTCAATTCCCTCTTTTCGGATATCACTACCCTCTCCTACACAGAGAATAGGAATGAGGCCTGCCGCTGCTGCCGCCCCAATTTTTTTCCCAATTATTTCATCAGTTTCCAACATAACTGTACGCCGCTCTGAATGTCCTACAATCACATAGGTCGCACCAATCAATTTCAACATAGCCGCAGAAATTTCCCCAGTATAGGCTCCTCCCGTAGGCGCGTTTTCAAAAAAAACATCTTGTGCAGCAAGTACGCCACGTATTAATGTTTCTTTTATTTCTTTCAAAAACACAAAAGGTGGCGCAATAACTACACCCACCGCATCACTCTCTTTTGCAAGAACAACTGCCTCTTCGGCACTTGTTGGATTCATTTTCCAATTGGCTACAATTAATTTATTCATAACGATTCTGTCTTCTTAGGGAGTATATAGAAATTTTTTCTCTCTTTCCACCACACCACTATCATATCCCAATAAAATGAGACGGGTTTGTATAAGGAACGATGAGTATGATTATGAGAAGCGGAATACATCACCTGTATAGGAATATGTGCATGATTTGCGAGCACAAGAAATTCTCGAAAAATACCTTCTCTCCAAGAAAAATGAGGAAATTGCAAAAGATGTTCTGCTGCTTCTTCTGAAATACAAAAAGAACAAGGACGCGCATAGAGAATGCCATGAGAATTTTTTGGCGCACGAAAGAGTGTCCGTAGTGCGCGCATTACCCACGTTACACTTTTCAAAAGCGGCAAGGTATGTTCGTGCGGCATTGCAATAATAATGCCGTTATTTCGACGCAAAATATCAATAATTTCTTCTCGAAAACTTAATAATGAGATGCACGACAAATCCATCACACACCGCACATTACCACGTGCCGCAACAAGTCCTTCCTGAATAGCCCATCCAATCCCATGATGTTCTTTCCCTTCAACAACGCGAATGGGTCGTACTACTTTTCCAAATCGTTCGGCAATTCCTCGACTCGCATCGCGAGAGCCGTCATCTATAATGATTATTTCAGAAGAAAATTCGGAAAGGGACAGAGCATAATCCGCCGCAGTAAGCACCTCAAGAAGTCTTTCTGCTTCGTTATATATAGGAAAAATAAGTGAAAAAAATGGCTTCGACATGTGTGTAATTACGACACAGCCTTAAGACGTTTATAAATCTCCTCTTCAACTTCATTTCTCGGCCTCCCATAAGTACGCCGCGTGTAGTCCCGCGCGAGTTCAATAAATTCTTCGCTTCCTTTCGGCGGAAAAGGAACAAAAATATTAAATGGAGGGTACACCTGATTATGAATTAGAATTTTTATATGTGCATTCAAATTATCAATATTCATAATATCGCTTGCACTAAACACAGGTGCAAACTGTTTTTCAAGAAATTCTGCATCATCTGAACCTACACGAAACGCAACCATTGAACCTACGTTACCAAAAATTGCATCTCGAATCGGTTCTTTAAGCTGAGAAATAAATTGATGAGCTACCGTGAGACAAAGTCTATATTTACGCGCCTCAGAAAGAATGGTGGAAATACCTGGGGTTGTGAAATTCTGAAACTCATCAATATAGAGATAAAAATCCTTACGCTTTTCCATAGGAATATCTGTTCGCGAAAAAGCTGCGATAGTAAGTTTTCCCACAAGGATCATACCAAGAAGACTCGCGTTCAGTTCCCCTATTCTCCCTTTGCTTAAGTTCACCACCAAAATCTTCCCCTCATCAATTATCTTTCTGAAATCAAGAGAGCTCTTTGATTGTGCAATAATAGGACGCACATAATCATTTGCGATAAAAGTATTGAACTTAGACGAAATATAAGGAACCATATTGGCGAGTGCCGCCTCTCCTCCCGCCTTCTCTGCTTCTTTTTCCCAAAAATCTTTTGCAAGAATATTTTTGCATTTTACGAGAAGTTTCTTTCGAAATTCTGCATCAGAAAGCACGCGTGGAATCTCAAGAATGGTGAATCCGTCAGCGGGGTCATCCATAAGAAGAAGGAGCGCATTTCGCGCATACTGCTCGAAAAGAGGGCCGCCCGTCGCCTTCAAATCATACAAGGTATCGAAAATCATCATTAACTCATTAATGATGAATGTTTTTTGTTCAGGAAAACGCGCGTCATACTCAAGCATATTCATACCTAATGGATATGAGAGATCACTTGGGTCAAACGCAATCACGTCATTCATACGCTCTTGAGGAACGCGTTTTAAAATATCCTCAAAAAGATCCCCGTTCGGATCAATCACACACACTCCCTCACCATTCTTCATATCCTGCCCCACGCAATTATTAATGAATACTGATTTTCCAGTACCGGTCTGTCCTACTACATAAAGATGGCGACGGCGATCTTCTTTCGCAAGTTTAATCTCAATATGTCCTCCACGATATTTACTCTCTCCAATCACAATACCCTCACGCGAAAGTTGCGAAGGCGGTGGCGCTTCACGCGACTTCAAATATTTGAGCCGTGGCATCTCAGTAAATGGTGTAGGAAAATGGAAAATGCTCGCGATTTCTTCTGCATTGAGAATCATTGCATCTTCTTCTTCAAACGCACGAAACGTAAATGCCTGAATAAAATCTTGAAGACGCTTTGGTTTCATAATCCTAAATTCATTTCGCTCAGGAGAAGCAAATTGTGAAAACCCCGCGGTCACTCCATCTGCAATTGCATCTGCTTGATATTGGCTCGGTGCAGAAGCAACTACACGTACGTTCACTTTAAAAAGTGGTTTTCCCACCTTCATTTCAAGTGCTTTAATTGCCGCGTCATCAATTATCTTTTCTCCACTTTGCGCGTCACTTCCCTTTGGATTGAGTGCATTTGAAATATCCGAGAATGACAATGAGGGTCTTTTTAAAATGTCGCTTAATTTCTGTCCTTTTTTAAGTCCTCCGATTGCATTCCGAATTGCTTTTTTATCAGATCCCAAAGAAGGCTGTACCACAATCTGAATTGCACAGCCCTCACCTACCTCATTGATATGTGTCAAACCTCCAAGAATAGAAAGAAAGGGGTCCGCATCAAATTCCTGATAGGTTCGAATTGGTAATGCATATTCTTCTTTTTGTTTTAAAAAAGCTCCTGCAACCGCACCCGCATAATTAAAAATAGTGTAGTCCTCTGATTCACTTACATCTGCATCTCTCCAAAGTGCCTGTACTTGGCGCACTAGCATTTCGCGCGCACTTCCTGGGACAGAGACATAAAAGTGAATTTCCTGACCAACTGCGGGAACCGCCATCTCAAATACAAAATATTTTCCAAATGCCGCAAGGGCACTCAGGAGTTGCTCCATTACGCCAATCTCTTTTTTTAATTCCTTTCCTTCTTTACTCACAAGTGGAAGACGCACAAGAAACAATCTCAACTGAAGTCGTTCGGCAAATTTTTTTCTCGCAATATTTCTAAGAACAAAAAAGGCAACCACTCCTACAAATGTGGTTCCCACAAGAGAAATAAATAAGGAGATGTATACTGACATTATTTTACTATCCCACGTTTTTGAAGCTCCGGCATAAGCTTATCCACAAGCGCATCATGAAACGCATCTTGAACAAATGGGGAGTGCTTTCGCGCTTCCTTCACTGCCGCATGAATTCCATCTGCAAAAACTACTTCTACAAGCCTTGTTACTTCTCGCTTTATCTTCTCACTTGCATCCCCTCCCTGAAGATAGGTTGGAAGTGCAGCCTGAGATTGCGAAGAAGTAGTGGGGGTTGTAGAAGCGGGTGCTACTGGAATTGCTTTTTCTGCATAGGCCTCAACGGAACGCTTTACGATTTCACGCTCGGGCATCTTCGCTACTTCAGGTGAATTTCGTTGTGTAGTAATTTCCGCATTCAAGCGGCTAAGATCTTTTTCAAGCGACTCACTAAAATTCTTTATCTGCATATAACTATTATAACCTATAATCCTTGAATACGAATTGACCCCCCAGAAGAATTGACGTTTGTAGAACTTGTAAATGTACTCTGCGGGCTTGTGTCCACTCCACCACTTACTCCTCCTGACCAATCGGTCTGCTGAAAAATCACATTCCGTGAACGGGTAATGTAGTCAGAAAACGATACCTGCCCCGTGCTCGCTTTTGTGGGCCACTCTGTGATACTTGTGACTTTTTGTGTTGAGGGGTCATCGCTCGATGTGGGGGTAATACTTCCACACGGTGCTACACCCGAAACAGAACTTGAGGCATCGTTCGTGCGACACGTATTTTCTACATAAAAATATCGAGTAAAGATGGCACTTTTATAGACCTGACCAACTTCGTCAGCAGAAAGTGCGCGATTATAAATACGCACATCATCTAAATATCCACCCCAATACCTTATGCCACCATTGCCACCCAAATTATGAATTTCATTTGTGTGAGTCTGACCGGTCGGATAGTCGCTTCTCGTACTTATAAGCATCCCATCAACCCAAATTTCCATCACATTAGATCTCACAATTCCAATTGCATTGTGCCAATTATTATCCAAAGAAGTACTTCCTCCACCTACTGATGGGGTACCAACAGCACCATTATCCTTGAAGGTAATACCATTGCTAAATGTTCCAAACTCAAATCTATTTGAAGCGTTTTGTATCCAATAATTCCAATCGGCTGCTGTTTGCGTACCACCTTTAAACCAAACGGACATTGTTACATCATTGCCGTAAGAAATTGCCGGAGTGGCTACATAATCATTTATATCATCGAAACTCAAACAATTTGCAATCTTACATGTTGATGTTGCTCGCGTAGGACCATTCATTAATGTTCCATTTTTTCCATTCGCGCTACTATCATACACAACTGTACTCGTTGTTCCCTCATACTCATCAAATTTCCATTCTCCTATAAGTCCGTTCGTTACATCATTATCTAATAATCCTTCCTTTCCCTGAATAACAACGTAGCTTGTGCCTGATGCGTTTATATAGTATTGGGTACTTGATGTTTTCGTAAGTCCATAAAGATTCTGCCAATTTGCTAATCCATAGGCACGGGCCTTAGAAAGAAGTTCCTGACTCATATTCACTGCCGAACCCGCCTTCTGAATTGAGATATTTGATTGAAGCGTTTGTGAGATAGCAAACGATGCCGCACCAATAAGCATGGCGCCAATTGCAAGTCCCACAATAATTTCAATAAGAGACTGGCCGCTCTCATCGTGTAAAATTTTTAACTTAAGCTCTCTAATTTTTAACTGGACGCCCGAAATAGCCACCCTCTGCCGTTTGAAAATTGAAAATTGAAAATTGAAAATTCCCATCTTTATTTAAGGTCATTATACTGATTTAATATTTCCGTTGCGGAAAGTGCGCGATTATAAATACGGACTTCATCAATTGACCCATTCCAGTTTTCGGTTGAGCCATAATTTCCGCTAATAACAAAATTGGTTGTCGCAGAACCTATACTTGCACTAAGATCACTTGCGCTTAAAACCCCATTCACATAAATCCGCGCAATTGTCCCATCAAAAGTTGCTGCGTAATGAGTCCACTGATTAGCTACAATAGTAGGTCCTGTAATACTAGCCGTAGCAGTACCATTGTCGTATAAAGTAAAATAAACCACACTGCTATTTGCATTACGACGCAAAAACCAACCATTATAAGGGCCGGATGAAAATTTCGAAACAATGGTGTCATAGGTAGCATCCTGTACGATAGGGGTTTTTGCCCATGCTTCAACAGTAAGTGCCGATGTTAAATTAGGAACGCCTGAAGCGGACACATACTGATTAACTCCATCAAAAGAAAGGCATCCGTCGGCCTCACAATTTGTGCTTGTCTGCCATGTGGGATTATTTGTGAGGGTGCCAGTATTGCCACTTCCAGAAGCATCATAGGTTGATGTACCCGTCCCTTCATCAAGATGCCAATATCCTATAAGTCCTGAATCAAATCGTGGGGTTGCCTTTCCAAGAGTATTCAAAATAATATCGCCCACAAAATTATCGCGTCTACCTGTGATAAAAGAGATTACTTTTTTCCCCGAAAGATTTCCGGTAATACCGGTAAAGATTGCGTCATAGGTGCTTGAAGAAAACGGATTTGAAAATTGAATACCTCGCGGCAGTCCATAATGATTAGTGCTTGTCCCTACCGCATATGAAGCACCTTCAAACATTTCATACGCATGTATTGAGGATGAATTTTGAAAATGAACTCCCCATTGCAAGCCATCCTGCTGTGTTATCGCACGTTTCTGTGCATCCTGAATTACTGATGATATTTCATCTAAGGTCCTCTTTAAATTCTGTTCTCCACGATATCCACTAAGAGAGAGAGTTGACGCCACCGCAATAATTGCAACGAGCGAGATAGTCACAAGCAACTCAATAAGAGTAAAGGCACTCCTGCGTTGCAGGAGAATTTTCAATAAAGTTTTTAACTTGAATTGAGTCATGGAATTATTAAATAAGGATTGAAATTAGTCCCACACCTTAGAATTGTGTTGTGAGCTGATAAATAGGCACGATAATAGCAAGCGCAATCACGCCAATAATTACACCGATAAACATAAGAAGCGCGGGCTCAAGGAATGAAACAAGTTCTTTCACTGATGAATCAATCTCTTTAGTATAAAATTCACCGAGCGTTTCTAACACCTCATCCAAATGACCCGCGCGCTCTGAAATAGCTACAAGGTTCGTAACCGTCTGCGGAAAGTAGGGTTCGCGGCGAAATGCCTCACCGATGGTAAGGCCCTTTGCGAGGCCTTCTTGGGAAATGCGAATAAGTGAGGAGCGAAGCTCTTCGTTCGCAACTGCGCGTGCGGTAATCTCAAGTGCTTCCGTAAGCGGCATGCCTGCTTTAATAAGTGACGAAAGAGTCGAAGCAAATCGTTGTAAGGCCATCTTTTTTATAATGGTTTTTACAAGAGGAATGCCCGCAAATACATTTGAAAGAAATTTTCGAAATACTTCTGAAGTGGCGCGCAACCATGCGGCCACCGCCGCAACACCTCCAAGGAGGCCAAAAATATAAATACCGAATTTATTAAAGAAAAAACCAAGTGCAAAAACTGCCTTTGAAAATCCTGGCGGTTCAAACCCACCCTCAGTAAACACATTCGCAATTTTTGGCAGAGCAAACATAACAAGAAATACTAAAATAAGTATCGAGCCCACAAGGAGAAGCACAGGATATACCAACGCACCACGCACCTGGTCCCGCAACTCTTTTTCTTTGGTAAGCACTCCCGTAAGGTCAGCAAATATCTTTTCCAAATTACCTGATGCTTCACCCGCACGCACAAGATTTACGTATACGTCACTAAACACTTTGGGATGTTTTGCAAATGTCGTATAGAAAGGTTGGCCCTGTTCAAGGGACGAACGAATTTCATATAAAATATCGCGCACCGCCGGTTTTTTAAAATCAGCAATAAGAATATTAATCGCTTCCAAGAGTCCTGTACCAATCTTTAACATAAGCGCAAGATATTTAGTGAGAAAGATCTGGTCAGAAATAGTAACACTCGCCTTTAAAAAACTGAGTTCTTTTGATTTCTCCTCAATAGGTTTCACACTTACCGGACGTAATCCATTTTTTGCCAAATATGAAAGAATGTCCTGCACATTTCGTGCTTCGACATCCCCTTCTAAAATGCGCCCATCTTGTTGTGATGCAATATAACGAAATTTCATATTATTCTCGAATTACACGAAGCACTTCCTCAATCGTCGTCATGCCACGCTCAACCTTTCGAAGACCATCTTCAAACATTGAATGCATTCCTTCTTTTCGTGCAAGAACGCGCAAATTATCCAAAGTAAAATTCGGACTTACCATAAGTTTTCTCACTTCTTCGGTTACATTCAGTGCTTCAAAAATACCGATACGCCCAAGGTATCCTGTATGATTGCACGCCGCACATCCTTTTCCTCGATAAAATGTTTTCGGCAATTTTACTACTTTTGCATCAAGTCCCGCCGACTCAAGTTCATGACTTATTGCACTAGTAAATTCGGAACCAGGAACATAGGACTCAATGCATTCCATATGAATTTTACGAACAAGGCGTTGTGCAAGAATAGTATTCAATACCGCAGATACGAGAAAAGGAGGAATGCCCATATCAATAAAGCGGGGCACTACTGTTGGTGCATCATTTGTGTGAAGCGAAGAAAGCACTAAGTGACCGGTAAGTGCTGCTTGCACAGCGATGTTTGCCGTTTCTGCATCACGAATTTCACCAACCATTACGATATTTGGATCCTGACGAAGAATGGAACGCAACCCTGCAGCAAAAGTAATGCCTGCTGCCACATTCACCTGTACCTGATTTACATATCGCATATCATATTCAATAGGGTCCTCAACCGTCACGATATTTACATCAGGTCGATTCAGCATATTCAATAATGAATAAAGCGTGGTCGTCTTACCAGAACCAGTAGGACCACACGCGAGCACCATGCCATATGTTTTTTTGATTGCTGCCTCAATCATTTTCGTATCATCCTCGAGAAGGCCTAGGTCAGCAAGAGAAAGTGGTTTCTGCGCAGAACTAAAAAGACGCATTACAATCTTCTCACCATAAAAGGTGGGGATAATAGAAACACGAATATCAATCATACCGCCGCCAAGTTTATAGCGAAATCGTCCATCTTGAGGATGGGAGTGTTCGTCCACACGAAGACTCGAAAGAATTTTGATGCGTGCAATAATCGCGGGATGAATTTCCTTCGGCATTCTTATAATCTCGTGCAAAATGCCATCGATGCGGAATCGTACAAGCACCGAATCATCCAATACTTCAAAATGTGCATCGGATGCCCGAGAAGAAACGGCATATGAAAGAAGGTTATCAATAATAGCAACGATAGGGAGATCTTCAGCTTCGTTTGTTTTATCGCCTCTCGCGCGCGAGCGCAATGATTCACGCACACTTGCCTCGATAATTTGTTTGAAATCCTGAGTTAATTTTTTGCCGTACATCGAAAAACCTCGATTTAAATCATCTTCTGTTGCAAGATACGGCTTCACACCCCCTCCCAACTTGAGCATAAGAAAATCAACGGTCTCAAGATCACTCGGATCGTCCATTGCCACCTTAAACTTCCCATCTAACTCTTTCCCGAACACAATTATCTTTCTGCGCCGTGCAATGTCTTCAGGAATAAGATTAAGAAACTGTTCATCAACTCTTACTACCCCAAGATTGACTCTCTCAACACCAAGATACTGTGCAATAAGTATTAAAAGATACTCTTTATTAATGATTCCCTGAGACACCAAGATATCACTCACGTTTTGTCGCTTCCGTTGGGACTCTTCTAAAATTCCTGCGAATGTCTCCGTATTTACGATACCCGCCTTAAGCAGAATTTCTTTCAATTTTTCGGGAGGGAGATTAATCATCTATATATAAATAATACCATAAAAAATGGTGAATGTTTTTAATAAAAATGTCCCGCGTGCTGCGGGACAAGGGTTGCGCTCGTTTTTATTGTACTAATGAATTGCCAACCTCGTACCAGTTTGCATTATTTCCACCATCATCCGCATTTCGCATAACACCCGTAGAAGTACTCGTATATTTAGCACTTTCCATAGTTGCATCAATCTCAAAATTTAACGCACTATTACCACCACCACACCCATAGGCATAAAAATAAGTCGTGCTATTTACAGGGTCTAATGGAAGTCTTGAAAGTGGTGAACCAGAAGATATTGAGGTAAGTGTTACTGGAATCCACCCATTTCCATCAACTGTTGTCGTCGCGTTCGTCACACATGCAACACCGCCAAAAGGTGATGTGCCTGCCGCAGTACAGAGCACTTTGGTGGCATTTGCACCAGAAGCGCATGCGGCATTTGCTGGACCACCGATTCCAGGACTTACAACATCAGCAAGATAAAGTGCAACAGCACTATTTAATGCGCCTAAATCAGAGATACGGGAAGCATCCCGCGTTTGTTTCAAAAGCTCAGCTGGGTTGATAATAACCACAATCACCGTTGCTAAGATTGCGAGAATAGCAATAACGACGAGGAGCTCAATAAGGGTGAAGCCTTTTTTTAGTGAATTCATATTACTAAAAACTATGTATATTTATATTATCACAATCAATTCTAAAAACATAAATCTAATTAAAGCTATATACGAAAACTCCTTACTATAAGGTAAGGAGTTTTCTGACTATTCAATGTTAAATTATTTAAAGTGCCAAAGAGTTTCCAACTTCGTACCAACTCGCCTGCGAACCTCCGTCATATGCATTTCTCGTTACACCAGTAGCGCCGGCGTACTTAGTACTTTCCATAGTTGCTCCGAGTTTATAGTTCAATCCATTAGCTCCAAATGCATATAGAAAGCTAGTGGTATTCGCAGGATCAATTGGAAGTCTTGAAAGTGGTGAACCAGAAGATATTGAACCAAAATTTACAGAAACCCATCCATTGCCATCAACTGTTGTTGTGGTATTTACTGTACCGCAAGATCCACCAACGAATGGAGAGGTTGTAGTGGTAACCGTACATTTTGTTGTTAATGATGCACAAGCGCTTGCTCCACAAAGATAAGGCGTTGAAACATCAGCAAGATAAAGTGCAACAGCACTATTCAATGCTGCCATATCAGAAATACGCGTAGTATCTCTTGCCTGCTTCAAAAGCTCAGCTGGGTTGATAATAACCACAATCACCGTTGCTAAGATTGCGAGAATAGCAATAACGACGAGGAGCTCAATAAGGGTGAAGCCTTTTTTTAGTGAATTCATATTGCTGTTATTATAGCACAAATGATTTTTATTCCATAAAGAAGAGGATTATCCTCTTGTGGATAAGAAAATCTCTTTATTGCTATCCTGCCTGCCCTGTCTGTTCTGGCATTTCTGCAAGCATTCCCTTAATCCGTTCAACAAGGTCTTCTATTGATACTTTTGCTTTCACAAAGTATTGAATGGCGCCAAGTGCCTGCCCTTTCTGCATATCGCTATCTTGACCAAGGTTCGAAACAATAACAACGGGAGCGCGCTCAAGTTGGGGGTCAGCTTGCAATGTTTCGAGGAGTTCAAATCCCGAAATTTTCGGCAAAATAATATCAAGTAAGATGAGGTCTGGTTTTGTAGTTCGTAACACATTGAGTGCCTCTTCTCCATCGCGCGCTAAAATTACCTCCACGCCCTCGTGTTCAAGCCGCTGTTTTAAGAGATTTCCCAAAAGAGGTTCATCCTCCACAAGAAGTATTTTCTTTGCTGACATATATATGAGTATAGCTAAATGAACACAAAAAAGTAAGAAGCACACAAAATAACAAAGAGTGAATTATGAATAATAATAGTGAACAAACCGCGCAATGCATATAAAATTAAAAAACAAAAAACCCCAAAAAGAGGTTCTTCGTTGATTCATCCCGTGAGAAACACCCTTGTCTCATATTCGAGATGAACAACAAACCAATGCGTTATATTTCAATAAGTCTCTAACGGGATTCAAGATTTTTTTAGTTGCCCCACAACAGTATTGCTACTATCGAGCCGAGACACATAAGGTTCATCGGCCAACACCTTTGCTACCTATAGTAGCGCATATTTCAAAAGAAAGTATGTCGATTATTTCTGCCACGCTTGCGCGTTTTAAGAAATAAAT
>Ga0172379_10005892_pt1 | contig 16819 bp, 15 predicted proteins | sample GrowelOW334metaG_FD_119756 | JGI IMG/M metagenome (GOLD analysis project Ga0172379, IMG submission 119756) | Groundwater microbial communities from an aquifer near a municipal landfill in Southern Ontario, Canada - Groundwater well OW334 metaG | ecosystem: Environmental > Aquatic > Deep... | reverse complement strand
GGGATAGACGAAGAAGTAATTAAGAAATACATTATTAACCAAGGACGAGAGGACAGCGGGCAAGCGAAGCTTGGACTGTGACTCTGCCCGGATACCACGGGCGTAAGCCCGTGGTGTTTCATTGCATAATTTAAAAAAATGAATAACAAACCAGGATATTTAAAACAAACCGTTGGTTTGTATTGGAGTTTTTTCAAACGTTATCGAATATCGTTGTTTTTGATCATATTCAGTTTTATTATCTCATCGGCTTCCAGTACGATTGTACCGTTGTATTTAAAAAAATTCGTGGATTTGTTGGCCTACAAAGCTAGCGAGCCGGATGTCTTGAATCAGATATACCATATATTTTTGGTTATTATTATTTTGCGTTTTATTCAATTCGTTTTCAAACGAGTAGTGATGTTTTTTGATTCTTATCTTTGCTCGAAAACAATGGCGGATTTGTACCATTTTTCTTTTGAATATTTACACAAACATTCTTTCAATTTTTTTAATAATAATTTTGTTGGATCGTTGGTCAAGAGATTAAATAGGTTTGTGCGTTCTTTTGAATCAATTAATGATCGGGTGATTTTCAATGTTTGTGAAATGATTATTGAGATCGGCATTATTTTGGGGGTTTTGTTTTACCGCAATTTTTATCTCGGTATAGCATTGTTGGTGTGGATAGTGGTGTATATGACTATCAGTATATTGTTTACTCGTTATCGTTTGAAGTTCGATATCTTGCGTAGTGCGGCGGATTCAGCGGTGAGTGGAGTGCTGGCGGATACTATTACCAATCATGTAAATGTTAAATTGTTTAATGGTTACGGTAAAGAAAATATTGGGTTTAGAGAAACGGTAGGGAAGTATTCAAAATTGCAATTAAAAACATGGTATTTGGATGGCATGTTCGACGGCTTTCAAACTTTCTTGGTAATGATTTTGGAAGTTATGTTGATGTGGATTGGGATCATATTGTGGACGAAAGGAATGTTTACACCCGGTGATTTTATGATGGTTCAGGCTTATGTGATCACTGTTATTTTAAATATTTGGGGTTTTGGACGGGTGATAAGTCATGTGTATTCGGATTTATCTGAGGCGGCGGAAATGACTGAAATTTTGGTTACCCCTCATGAAATCACAGATATTTTGGGAGCCAAGGATCTGGTAGTGACAAAAGGAAAGATTGAATATATAAATGTCGGTTTTAATTATAGAGAAACTAGAAAAATATTAAATAAATTTAATTTAGAAATTCAATCCGGTGATAAAATTGCGTTGGTTGGACCATCGGGAGCGGGGAAGTCCACAGTGTTCAAAATTCTTTTGCGCATGCATGATGTGTCTGGTGGTAAAATTTTAATTGATGGACAAAATATTGCCAAAGTGACTCAAGAAAGTCTGTGGAAAAATATTTCTTTGGTTCCGCAAGATCCGATTTTATTTCATCGTTCTTTGAGAGAAAACATTCGTTATGGTAGGTTCGATGCTACTGACCAAGAAGTGGAAACGGCCGCGAAACTGGCGCACTGTCATGAATTTATTGATAATCTAGAAAGTGGTTATGAAACTTTTGTTGGTGAACGCGGAGTAAAACTTTCCGGTGGTGAACGACAGCGAGTGGCGATCGCGCGCGCGATCTTAAAAAATGCGCCGATATTGTTGTTGGATGAAGCGACTTCCAGTTTGGATTCTGAGTCGGAACATTATATTCAAGACGCTCTAAACAATTTGATGAAAGGCAAAACTGTAATTATGATTGCTCATCGATTGTCCACTATTATGAGTGCTGATAGAATATTGGTAATCGATCATGGTGTGGTGGTGGAGGACGGCAATCACAGTCAGTTGCTCAAAAAGAAAGTTGGGTTGTATAAAAAACTGTGGGATCTACAGGCTGGTGGGTTTATAAAGTAAACACTATGGAAGAAATGCTGGGAGTAAAAATTGATAGTTTGACTGTAAATGAAGCGCTGAATAAAGTCGCTGGATTTTTTGTAAATGGAAAACATAATACAATTTTTACTCCCAATCCTGAAATGTTGGTTGATGCCAGCCGTGATCAATATTTTAAAGATGTTTTGAATAGCGGTGATCTGAATATTAGCGATGGTTTTGGGGTGAGTTTGGTGAGTTTTGGTAAAATAAAAAGAATTACCGGAGTGGATTTTGTTTTTAGATTGTGTGAATTGGCTCAAGAGGAAAACAAAAGTATTTATCTGGTTGGTTCCGGCTCTAGAAAGGTTTTGGAAAAAACAGTAGAAAATCTAAAGAAACAATTTCCTAAATTAAAAATAGTTGGTTTTCATTCCGGCCCCAAGATTGATTTTTTGTTGGTTGATGATAAGCAAACGATTGTGCCGGAACCGGAAATCAATGATCAGGCGATACATGAGATTATTATGACCGCGCCGGATATTTTGTTAGTGGCATTTGGTCATAATAAACAAGAAAAATGGATTTATGAAAATATTAAAAATCTACCTAGTGTTAAGGTTGCGATGGGAGTAGGGGGCACCTTTGATTTTATTGCCGGTTTTAATAGTATGAGGCAGACGGTGAAGCGTGCCCCTTGTTTTATGCGGAAAATTGGGTTAGAATGGCTGTATCGTCTTTGTTTACAACCGCGACGTTTTACTAGGATTTGGAAGGCGACAGGGATGTTTGTCGGTTTATATATTTATAATAAATTTAAAAGATAAAGTTTTATGATGATACGTACGCGTTTTGCTCCAAGCCCAACCGGGTTTTTGCATGTGGGTGGTCTTAGGACGGCCTTGTATTCTTATCTAGTCGCCAAACAAAATGGAGGTAAATTTATATTGCGCATTGAAGATACTGATCGAAAAAGATTTGTGGAGGGGAGTATCGAAAATGTTATTCAATCTTTAAAATGGGCTGGTATAGAAATAGATGAGGGGCCGTATATTCAATCTGAGCGTTTGGAAATTTATAAAAAATATGCCGACGAGCTTTTGACCAATGGTCATGCCTATCACTGTTTTTGTATCGCTGAACGTCTGGAAGATTTGAGAAATTATCAACAAAAAAATAAACTACCAACTGGGTATGATGGTTGTTGTCGTGAGTTGGATCAAGAAGAAGTAAAAAAACGTATCGAGGCCGGTGAGGCGCATGTGTTACGTTTAAAAATGCCAAAAGAAGGAAAGACTACGTTTATTGATTTGATTCATGGAGAAGTTTCTTTCAAAAACGAATTGATTGATGATCAAGTGCTGATGAAAACCGATGGTTTTCCGACTTATCACTTGGCGGTGGTAATAGATGATCATTTTATGGAAATCAGCCATGTGATTCGTGGAGAAGAGTGGTTGAGTAGTACCCCAAAACATTTACAGCTTTATAAATATTTCAATTGGGAGGCGCCACAGATGGCTCATTTACCACTATTGCTTAATCCGGATAAAAGTAAATTGAGCAAACGTCAAGGTGATGTAGCGGTGGAGGATTATATCAAAAAAGGTTATTTGCCACAGGCGATGATTAATTTTGTTGCGTTCTTGGGATGGAATCCGGGGGTTGAACAAGAAATTTATTCATTGAATGAATTAGTGAAAGAATTTAAAATTGGAAAGATAAATAAATCAGGCGCGGTATTTAATTTGGAAAAACTGGATTGGTACAATCAACAATATTTGAAGAATCTGAAAAATGATGAATTGGTGGATGTGTGTTTGCCTTGGTTGGTAAAAGCCGGATTAGCGACTGGAAATGAGGATAAACAATGGCTGGCGTCCGCTTTGGAATTGGAAAAAGAGCGGATAACTACTTTGGCGGAGTTGTCGGAGGCTTTGAAATTTGTATTTGTTAGCCCGGAATATGATGGTGGAATTTTGGTTTGGAAAAAAAGTTCACTGGATGAAGTGAAGAAAATTTTACCGAGATTAGCCGAATTTGTGGATACAATAAGTATTCAAGATTGGAACAAGGAAAAGTTGCAAAGTATAGTGGGGGAGTGGATAGTTAAAAATGAATTTTCTAATGGGAGTGTATTGTGGCCGTTGCGAGTGGCGTTGTCCGGTCAAGAGAATTCTCCCGGACCGTTTGAAATTGCCGGAGTTTTGGGTAAGGACGAATCTGTTAAAAGAATAAAATCAGCGATTGAGAGATTGTCATAATTGTGGTATAATTTTAGTATGGCAAAAATTTCAAAGTTATTGATTTTATTGGTTATTTTCGGGTCTGTTTTTTCAGCCCGTCTTTTTGTATTGGCGGCTGACACTACCGCTGAAATTGACCAGCTCAACAAACAAATCGAAGCGCGAAAAGATAAGATAAAAGATTTGGAAGATACGATTGCCAAATATAAAACCAATATTGATCAAAAACGCACCGAAGCCATGTCGTTGAAAAATCAGATGAGTATTGTGGAAAATCGAATCGCTCAAACGGAGGCTGATGTGAGTTTGACAAATGAAAAACTCAGTAAAACAAAATTGGAAATCGAAGCGTTAAATATTTCTATTGCTCAAAAACAAGAAACCATCAATAAACAGAAAAAAATAATTTATAAAATTATTCAAAATTTGCACGCCAATGATCAAAAGAATTTTTTGGAAATAATGTTGACCAATGACAACTTTGCGGAATTCTATAATCAAGCCAAATATTTAGAAAATGTTTATACCGATTTGGGGCGTTCGGTAAAACAAGTAAGATTGGCCAAAGAAGATCTGGATAAGAAAAAAGCACAGGCCGAGGAGCGCCGGAAAACCTATGATGATTTGTTGGTACAGTTGGAAAATAAAAAGAAAGATTTGGGCGAGCAGATGGGCAGTAAACAAACTTTGTTGGTTCAAACTCAGTCTTCGGAATTGAAGTTTAGAACTTTGTTGGATAGTTTGCGTCAACAATATACAGCGGTGGAAAATGAGGTGCGTTCGTATGAAGACCAGGTGCGTAAAAAATTGGCCGATCAAGAGCGTTTCAAAAATACCCCAGCTCAGTCCGGTGATTTTGGCTGGCCGGTTGCCGGTCGCTATGTTACTTCGATTTTTCATGACCCGGATTATCCTTTTAGACGCGTGTTTGAGCATAGTGGCACTGACATTCGTTCTCCACAGGGATCACCGGTGAGAGCGGCCAATTCCGGCTATGTGGGGCGCGCCAAACGCTGTACGGTGTCTAGTTGTTATAGCTATGTTTTGTTAATTCACAATAGTAATTTGTCCACTGTTTATGGTCATTTGAGTAAAATTGTGATTACTGAAGATCAGTTTGTAAATAGGGGAGATATTATCGGATATTCAGGCGGTACTCCGGGTACAGTTGGGGCGGGTCCGTTTGTGACTGGCGCGCATTTGCATTTTGAGGTACGTTCGAATGGTATTCCGGTTGATCCGATGGGGTATTTACCGTAGAAAGTTGGATGTTGTAAAAATAAATTAAATATTATGTCAAAAATCAAAGTAGGTGTGCTCATGGGAGGTCCATCGGTGGAAAGAGAAGTTTCGCTGATAACCGGAAAAGAAATTTTTGCAAATTTGGATAGAAAAAAATATACCCCTTTTTTGATTGAGATGACAAAAGATAGACATTTTGTTTTGCAAGGAAAAAAGAAAAGGAATTTGGATTTTATAAACAAAGACCGAAAGTTTTTTGATATTATTTTTTTTGCTTTGCATGGCTCGCCGGGTGAAGACGGTACTGTGCAGGGAATGTTTGAGATGTTGGGAATAAAATATACCGGTCCAAATACTTTGAGTAGCGCTTTGGCTATGAACAAGGTGTATGCCGGCTTAATGTATAACGCCTGGCATCTGCCCCATCCGGAATTTATAGATATTACTGCAAAAAATTGGAAAAAAAGTAAAAAAGAAATTTTACGAGCCATCAATGACAGTGTTGGATATCCGGCCGTGGTGAAACCGGTGGATCAGGGGTCGGCGGTTGGTGTGACGATAGTGAAAACCGAAGATGATCTGATCAAAGCAGTCAACAAAACTATTAAAAATTTTTCTTGGTTGATGGCTCAGAAATTTATTAAAGGAAAAGAGGGGACATGTGGAGTGCTCGAAAAAAAGGGTGAAGTGTTTGCTTTGCCACCGACACATATTCTACCTCAAGCCGGTGCTTTTTATGATTATAAATCAAAATATAGCGAGGGTGGTTCAAAGCATATTTGTCCGGCAGATTTTCCTCATGAAGTAATCGAAATGATGCAGGGATATGCTATCAAGGCCCACAAAGCGCTTAATTGTAGCGGTGTGAGTCGGACGGATATGTTTTATGGAGATGATGGAAAAATATACGTACTTGAAACAAACACTATACCGGGGATGACCCCGACTAGTTTGTTGCCTGAGGCGGCCAGTAAGGTAAATATAGATTTTTCGAAGTTGTTGGATTTGATTATTGAGGCGGCATTACAACCATAGTCATTCCATCCCATGCCGGGATTATTGTGGCTAGTTTGCCCATTTCAGAAAAAATAAACTCATTGAAAGTTTTAATAGTATCCGCTGTTTTGTCGGTACTATTTTTGTAAGTTACTATTGAAGCCCACAATGTATTGTCAATCAGAATGATGCCACTAGGAGAAATCAATCGTTGTGCTTGAAAAAAATAATTTTGACAGTTTTCCTTGTCTGCGTCAATAAAAATCATAACGGGATGTGAATTGGTAAGCCACCTCGTTTGATTAATTGTAATACCTGTGCGCTTGTTTTTTTAGAAAGATTAGCAAATTGTTCTGACAAAAGCAGTGCCATTCGCATGCCTATTCCTAATGCAAATCCATGTTTGAGTGTGTAGTTGGTGGCTCGTTCAAGTGCATAGGTAAGTGTATGTCCAAAGTCCAATATCATACGTGTATCGCATAAACCAGTTTCATCTTTTTCGATAATTGATAATTTTATTAAATTTGATTGAGTGATGTAATGTAACATCATTTTTTCGTTTTTTAAAATTAATTTTGGAATATCATCGTATAGAGTAGAGATATTTTTTCCACCCAAGCACACTACTTTATTGATAATTTCTGCAATTCCATTCTGTATTTCTTCCTCTGGCAATGTTGAAATAAATTTAGTGTCAATCAAAACAAGTTTCGGCTGATAAAATGTCCCTATAAGACTTTTACCAGAAGGATGGTCGATGGCACAGCCACCAACCCCAATATCAGCTTGTGATAAAACTGTCGTTGGAATTTGTATAAACGGAACACCGCGCAAATATGTGGCGGCGCTATAACAAACCAAATCTTGCAACATACCCCCGCCGAAAGCAATAACGGATGACGATTTGTCAATTCGCGCTTTTATAAACTCTGTATATAGTTTTTGTACAGACTCCAAATTTTTATTTACTTCACCCTGTGGAATAAATATCCAGTGAATTTTTCGTCCCGTTTTTTTTAGTATGTAAGATATCTGATCTCCATATATTTTTTTTAATTTTGAATGGGTTACGACCGTCACTGATTTTGTTAGTCCCAAATCGTCCATTTGTTTTCCAAGATTTTGAATGATGTTATTTCCGTAATTGATAGTGTAACTGCGATTACCAAAATTTGCAGTTATTTTTTTATAATTCATAAGCTAATTTATAAATTAATTTTTCTGTATCTTCAAAACTCAAACATGGGTCAGTAATTGACAACCCTCCACGGTCAACTGTTTTTTTAGACAGTTCAGCTACATCTTGAGAGCCCGCCTTTAAAAAACTTTCTATCATTAGTCCTTTTATATTGTGTTTTTTATTTATTCTCATGTATTGTATCATTTCTTTTACTACGTTTATCTGTTGTAAAAATTTCTTTTTGCCTTTTACCAAACAGTTGTCATGACTTGCGTCTATTATTAAGGCAGGGTGTTTGATGTGTAATTTGTTCATTAATTTTGTTGCATTATTAATCGTTTTTTTGTCATAATTTTGCCCTGATATCGAGCCTCTTAATATCAAATGTGCGTAAGGGTTGCCTTTGGTATTAATTTCTTGTCTATCTAGATATAAAGTGCCGGGTTGTTGCGCGACATATACACTATTTATCGCGTTTGTCACATTTCCGTCACGCCCGTTCTTTAAACCGATTGGAAAATTAGCGCATGAGGCAAACAATCGATGTTCGGGGTTTTCACTACTGCGTGCGCCAATAACGCCGAATGTAACATATTCAGAAAAGTATGTGGCTGTATTGGGAAACAATATTTCTGTAGCGATCGGTATCCCAATTTTAATTATTAATTTCATTAGTTTTCTAGTGAAAAAAACACCTCTGTTTATATCAGCCGCTTTGAATGGGTCTGGTTGGAAAAAAGGGCCTGTCCACCCAACGCTTGTTCGGGATTTTTGTACATAGACGCGCATCACGATTTTCAATTTTTTTTCAACTTGATTTTGTATGTTCTTTAACCTGTTAGCATAAATTAAAGTTGCATCCATTGGCCAAGCTGAACATGGACCAACGATAAGGATTTTTCTTTTGTCCTTTCCTGATAAAATATTTTTTACCTCAGTTCGGTCTTTCTCTATGATTTTCTTTTCTTGGTTGTCCAACGAATATCTACAAAGTGGGGAACTATTTGGTGGTATTTTAGATTTTCTATGCATAGCATATTGTTTTATGATTATTTTTATCACATTTTTTTATAACTGTCAAGCAAATTTAGGCTTATATTAGCTAAAATACACTCGGAATAAACTTGATAAAAATTGGTGTGTATTGACAGTTTCAGCTAATTTTAGTATAATAAAATTATCATAAAAAATATGATAATTATTAAAATTAAATCGAAAAATATGTTAGAAAATCAACTAAAACAGCTGGGTTTTAATAAAAATGAGATAAAAGTTTATTTAGCCATGTTTGATTTTGGTAAGTGCAAAGCAGGGGAGATCGTTAAACAAACCGGTCTACATTGCAACTCAGTGTATGTCGCTCTAGATGGACTGTTGAAGAAAAATATTATTTCTAAAATGGATCACGGCAAAGTCGCCATATTCGAACTTAATGATCCAGGTATTTTAAAAGAGTTGGTTGAGGAAAAAATGAGTATCACTAAAAATATAATTGAGGAATTGCGTGGTCGTTTGGTCGCTAAGCCCCGCGATGTTCGGGTGTATGATGGTAATAAAGGGATAATTGTTGCGCGTGAAAAGGTGGCCAAAGAAATAAAAAACGGTGAGGAATATTATGTAATGGGAGCTTCTTATGAAAATTCTAATCCAGAGTTGGAAAAGTTTTTTCCAAAGTTAAATAAAAAAATTACCGATAAAGGCGGTAATATAAAAGTTTTGATAGCAGGGGATGAGGATAAGAAAATCATTGTTGATCGTGGACTGGTTTGGGAAAAAAATGGACGCTATCTTCCATTTGGTGTTAATTCGCCGATGTGGGTGACGTTGTTTCGGGATACAATGAATATTAGTATTGTGGGAAAGGAACCAGTTACTTTTTCGATTTGTAGTCAAGAGGCAGCTGACGGTTTTAAAAAATATTTTGAATATTTTTGGGATCAAAAAAAAATTTAATATGCAATGTTTTTTATTTATCAAACAACGGATGAAATTCATGGTGAGTTTTCTCCGCGTACCTGTCTGAAGCATGTACGTAGCGCGTTGTAGTATCCAGTGACTCGTGGCCAAGTAGTATCTGTATAGCCGCCGGGTTCGCACCTTTTTCGGCCAAAAAAGTGGCAAAACAGTGACGGATGGTATGGGCACTGATAGGTAAGTTGATATCGAGTAGTTCTCGGTATCTTTTTATCTTCCATTGTAAATAATTTGTTGATAGTTTTTTATTTTTTTCTTGATTATTTCTGCCACGATAGGGGACAAAGAGCATTTCTGATATACTATCGCGCTTAGCAAGATAACCACTAAGATGTTTTAACGCACGTGGTGTTAGATATACAAAACGCTGTTTTTTTCCTTTTCCTAATACGTAGATTCTGCCGGTTTTATCAATCTGGTTAACTTTTAGTGATAATAATTCCGAAATACGCATTCCAGTCGCAAACAATGTTTCTAACATAGCTCTGTTACGTAAGGCAATTTTTTCATCATCTTCAAATTTTGTTGGTGCTTCTAATATTTTTAACATTTCACTAAATTCCGGTACGCGCGCTGATTTTTTTTCATTCTTTAGTAACTTTATTGCATTTGCGGAAACAGGGGATTGATAATCCATATCTTCCAAAAATTTGATATATGACCGTAGGGCTGACAATATACGATTGATCGAAAAACTAACCAAACGCTGTTTGACCTGCTTGTGTTTGGCGGTTTTACGGTCACCGGAGTTCAAATAAGCCTTAAAACGCAAAATATCAGTTTTGGTAACTTCGTCAAAAGTTTTTTTAATATCATTTTCTAAAAAATCTTCAAATGTATTAAGATCACGCTCATAGTTATAGGCAGTTTCATCAGAAAAATTATTGGCCTTAATATTTAAGATATAGTCATCTAATTTGGGTAGTTGATATTTGCTATTCATATATGAAAATTAGGCATATTGTAGTATATATAATTGAGTGTAAGAGTTATTATACTCAATTATATCACAGCGTTATTAAAACACAAAACGTACTTATCCACTCCACAGCGGTTAAACGTCTCTCGTCTCCAATCCTCCACTGGAGTGTGTCAAATTTTTTATTTCCAGTATACTCGTTCACCAAATCTCAAATCAATATATTCCGTTGGCTTATTTTTGGATAATATTATTTTTAAATTTTGCATTTGCACTTGCAAATCCAGATCAGTATTTATCAATATATACCACGGTTGTTTTAAAAATACCTTTAGGTTGAAATCGGTATCACCAACTTCGAAATATTGCACCTCCCCCACCCCTTGTTCGTCTAGGTACTTTTCCCATTCGATGGCGGTTTTAATAATCTTTGGTAGTAATAAGTTTTTTTCTTTATTTATTTCTACAGTAGATTTATCGTTGAAAATAACTGGAAAATTTCCATAGGCCGCCTCTATTTGTTTGTAGGTGTTTAAATGAGTGTTTGTTGAAAATGTGCTAGTATTAATAGTACTTGTACCGACGTTTATTTCGGGAATATTGAGATATTCATTGAGTTGTTTGATGATTTTGCCATCAGAATCCAATAAATAATAATTATAATTATTATCATAAATAACACTGGTTGGTTTTTCAACCACCGTTATTTGGATAGTATTTGGAAAAACCTTCTTTATTTCAGTGTTTTCATACAAAAACACCTGTTTAATTTTTTCAGCAATAGATTTCTCCGGAAATAAAAAATAATTTGTTCTTGAAAAATTAAATTGACGAACGTAGTTCTCCACCTCGGTCGCTTTGGTAATTTTATTGCCGGTTATAATTATTTTATTAATTTTAAAATAAGGAAGGGTTAGCATTAAGACTGCCCAACTACAAATAAGTATTATAAATAATACCAAGATTAATCTGGTCTTGTTTTTGGAGGTGGGTTTGTCCTTTTTAAAAGGATTTTTTAGGGTTGATTGCTGTAGACAGTTCGCTGTTTCCTTTTTTTGACGCTTGCTTTTAAGTTTTTGCCAAAAAGATTGGTGAGGTTTGTATTGGTTGAAACTTTTGTCTGATTGAAAATATTGCATAATTATATGACTATCCTAGGAAGTAAAGGATTGATTCTGTCCACTACTTCGTAATTTATGGTACCGATTTGTTTGGCTAATTCGTCCACACCAATTTCACTCTGTCCTTGTTTGCCGATGATCACGACCTCATCCCCCACCTGCACTCTTTTTATTTTAGTAACATCTATCATCATTAAATTCATGCAAATACGTCCGCGTATCGGGCATTTGATCCCCTTTACGATTACTTGTCCGGTGTTGGACAGCTTTCTGTCCAGTCCATCCCAATACCCAATCGGCAAAATGGCAATTTTCGATTGTTTCTTTGTGATATAAGTGCCACCGTACCCTATTTTTGTGTTTGGTCCAATGGTTTTTATTTGAATAATTTTTGTATTCAACCTTAAAGCCGGTTTCAATTTAACAATTTTTTTACTATTTTCATTTGGATATAATCCATACAAACCCAAACCTAGTCTGACAGCATTGAAGTGGGCAGTTTTTAGAAAAATTGTAGCCGCCGAACAGGCAAAATGTTTGATGGTAATATGAATATTATTTTTTTCCAGTTCGTCGATGGTTTTTTTGAATGTGTCCTCTTGTTTTTTTGAATACTTCAGATCATCCTCACTAGAGGCAAAATGACTAAAAACACCTTCCAATTCCAAATTGTTTGTGTCAGTAATTTTTTTAGCGTATAGCAATGCCTCGTTTGGCATAATTCCAATTCTAGTAGCGCCGGTATCTATTTTTAGATGGACCTTGGTTTTTTTGTTTAATTTTTTAGATATGTTATTTAAAAAATTAATTTGTTCTAATAAATAAACGGCAAAAATCACCCCATGTTTTATGGCGATTTCAATCTTTTTCTCATCCAGCTCGTAGAAGCTCAAAACCATGATTGGTTTTTTTATCCCGTTGTTTATTAGGTTGATAGCTTCGTCTAGATTTACCACACAAAGACGGTCAACAAAAGAATTGAGATCGCAAATTCTTGCAATCTCAATTATTCCATGTCCATAGGCGTTGGATTTTACTACTGGCATTAGCAAAACATCCTTACCGATCAACCCTCTAAATTGTTTTAAGTTGTGTTCGATCGCTTGCTTGCTGACCACGACCTGCGTTAACATATTATTTGATGCCTAAAGTTTTTTTACGCGCTTCGCTTTCACTTAATATCTTTTTACGAAGTCTGATATTTTTTGGAGTAATTTCTACCAACTCATCATCTCCGATATATTCCAAAGCATCTTCCAGATCCATTGTTTTTGGCGCGTTGAAATGTTCGGACACACCATCACCTTTGGAGCGCATATTGGACAAGGCTTTGGTTTTGCACACATTCACACGTAAATCGCCTGTGCGGGCATGTTGGCCGACTATTTGACCGGCATACACTTCGATGGCCGGACCCAAGAATAATTGACCTCTGTCTTGTGAATTCAATAAACCATATAAATTGGTAATACCGGTTTCGTGTGCTACCAGTGATCCTTGATCGCGCTCTTTCCAATTTCCCGGATCTGGATAGTATCCATTGAAAATAGTATTGATAATACCCAAGCCCTTGGTGTCGGTCAAAAATTCAGTACGATATCCAAACAAACCTCTGGTAGGAATTAAAAATTCAGCAAATAAAATACCATTTTCTACGTTCATGTGTTGCATGATTCCATGACGCGATCCTAATTTTTGGATCACTGAACCGGAAGCAAATTCAGGTGCTTCGATGTATACATTTTCGAAAGGCACCATTTTATTTCCGTCTATTTCTTTGACGATTACTTGCGGGCGAGACACTTGGATTTCATAACCTTCGCGACGTAAACGTTCGATCAAAATTGCCAAGTGCAACTCCCCTCTTCCGGATACTATCCAATCGTTGTTGTTGCCGTTTTCAATACGCAAAGCCATGTCTGTTTCCAGTTCTTTAAATAATCTTTCTTGAATTTGGCGCGAAGTGGTGAATACTCCTTCTTTGCCGGCGAATGGAGAATCATTGACCAAAAAAGTCATTTTTACAGTTGGTTCTTCAATCTTTAAAACTGGCAAAGCGATTGGGTTGGATGGTTCGGCGACAGTTTCTCCGATCATAGCATCAGTAATACCGGCTACGGCCACAATATCTCCTGCTTCAACATCTTCGGCGTTGCAACGATCCAAACCCTCGAAGGTCATCAAGGCCACTAAGCGATGTTTGGAAATAGTGCCATCACGGCGAATGCGAGCAACTTCTTGCCCGGCTTTCATCCTGCCGTTTAGCAATTTACCGGTGGCAATGCGCCCCTTATAGTTATCTGCTGTTAAAGTAGTAATAAGCATCTGTAAAGGCATATCTGCGTTGCCACTTGGTTCAGGAATGTAACTTAAAACAATATCAAACAACGGACTAACGTCGGTCATTTTGCTAAGATCCGGTTCTAAACCAGCTAAACCTTGTTTGGCACTAGCATAAATTACTGGAAAATCAGCAGTTTCATCGTCTGCTCCAAGTTCCAAAAAGAGATCAAGAGTTTTGTCGAGTGCGAAAGCCGGACGAGCATCCGGTCGGTCGATTTTGTTTATAACCACAATCACTTTCAATTTCATTTCCAAAGCTTTTTTGAGCACGAAACGAGTTTGTGGCATTGGTCCTTCTTTGGCATCTACCAACAATAAACAGCCGTCTGCCATTGTCAAAACACGCTCCACTTCCCCACCGAAGTCAGCATGTCCGGGAGTATCAATGATATTTACTTTGTGTTCACCCCAGCGCACCGCGGCATTTTTGGAAAAAATAGTAATACCACGTTCTTTTTCTAGATCGTTACTATCCATGATACAGATCTGGTCGATTGTTTCTTTGCTAAATTTTGTTTTAGCCTGACGTAAAAGAGCATCTACGAGAGTTGTTTTTCCGTGATCAACGTGAGCAATAATAGCAATATTTCTGATTTTCTGCATATGTAATTAAAGTTTTTCTAGACCACAATAAGGTTGCAGTACTTTGGGAATTAAAATCGATCCATCCGCTTGTTGATATTGTTCCACAATCGCGATCGGAAAACGACTGAGTGCTATAGCGGTACCATTGAGCGTGTGCACCAGCTCGGTATCACCATTTTCTTTGCGGTATTTAGTATTTAAACGTCTGGACTGGTAGTCGGTACAATTGGAACAGCTTGTTATCTCGCCGTATCCATCGTTCATAGTCATCCATGCTTCTAGATCATATTTGCGATATGCCGGTCCTCCCAAATCTCCTGATGGAATATCTATTACGCGATAATTTAATTCTAATCCATCAATTATTTCTTTTTCAATTTCTAAAATTTCTTGATGTAGTTTTTCACTATCTTCCGGTTTGCAATAAATAAACATTTCCAGTTTTGTAAATTGATGAACGCGGTATAGTCCTTTGTTTGTACGTCCATAAGCACCAGCTTCGGTACGGAAACAATGTGAAATGGCGACGTATTTTTTTGGTCCCTCGTTCAAATCCAACACCTCGTTGGCATGATATCCGCCCATGGTAATTTCCGCAGTACCAATCAAACTCAAGTCAGTATTTTCAATTGAATATATTTGTGTTTCGTTTCCTCTAGGGTTAAAACCAACCCCAACGAGAATTTCATTTTTTGCCAAATCAGGAGTTTCCATCAAGGTAAAGCCATGTTTTGTTACTACGTCAATGCCATAATTAATCAATGCCTGGTTTAATCGCACAAGATTATTTTTTGTAAAATAGAACTTGGCGCCAGCTACTTTGGTACCTCGTTCAAAGTCTATGAGATCATTTTGGATCATCAGTTCCTCGTGATCTTTGGGAATGAAATCCAGTTTAAAAGTCTCTTTGCTTTGAAATACAGTTTTGTAATTATCCTCTTTGCCAATCGGGCTATCAGGATGAGTAAGGTTTGGAACTTGCAGTAAATAATTTTTGTATTCAAGCTCAATTGTTTCTAATTCAGATTCAGTTTGTTTTATTTGTTCTCCCACATCACGCATCTTGGCAATATCTTCTTCGGTTGGTTTGCCTTTGGATTTTTGGTTACGGGTGGCGCGTAACTCCTCAACTTTTTTTAAGTAATCTTTGCGGTTTTCATCCAATTTCAATAGTTTTTCTATGTCAATTTTGACTAGGCGGTTGGCGCAGTTTTTTATAACTAAATCTTTATTTTCGCGAATAAATTTTATGTCTAACATATTATTAATCTGTATATTTTTTTAAAATATTTTTATTTTGTTGAACAACTTCCTTGTTCAATGGTAAAAAATCCAATTTCAATGCTTCTTTCATAGTAAACCAACCGGAGTCGGCTGTTTCATTGTCGGAGGTGTTTAATTTTCCGGATTTAATTTTGCAAATGTATATAATCAAGAAGACTTGGTAGTTGTATTTTTTTTCTGTTTTAGATAATATTTGAGGTATTATTTCCAATGGTTCGACAGTAAAACCGGTTTCTTCTTTTATCTCACGAATTAAACATGGAATTACTTGTTCGTCATTTTCTACTCCCCCACCTGGGAATTCCCACTTGTTATTAAAAATCGGTCGGCTATCACGGCGTTTGGAAAAAAACATTTTTCTGTCTTTTATTATTATAGCGGCCGACACAACTAGTTGTTTGAAAGCAAATTGTTTGGATAAATAAAAACCAACTTGCACGATTGCTTTTCCTCGATGACTAACGGTATTTTTTTCAGCGATAGTCAATTCAGAAAAGTTCTTTTTGAGTGGTGGATAATAAAAAATACAGTCATAATTCATTCCTTGGCGAAAATCTGATATACTTTTTTCTGAAATAATTCCATCTACCCTGCCTGGGAAAATAGCGAATACATCATTGTCCGGATGATAAATACAAGCATGGGTTTCGAAATGTGCTTGGCGTTTGGACTTTGGCAACCCTTTTAATAGTTTTAGTATTTTTAAATTGCGTTGTTCCGGTGTGGTAGCAAACCGCTTGGCTTTTATGCCGGGTTGTCCTTTTAGATAGTCCACATAAAAACTTGTATCCTCGGCTATGGTCAACAGCCCACTTTTTTTGGCATAGAATTTCGCTTTGTTTAAAGCGTTTTCCCAAGTGGTATCAAACGGTTCGTCAGCTTCAACTTTGTCTAATCCCACATCTTTCAAATTTACAAAATCAAAATTTAAATCGCCAAAAAAATTAACAATTTCTTTAAATTTCCCCGGGTTGGTTGTGGCAATTAAAATTTTTTGCATAGTATTTTTAAACAGTTCGGAATTTTGAACTTTTATAAATTTTTTCTTTGTATGGTTTTATTT
>Ga0172379_10005891_pt1 | contig 16822 bp, 19 predicted proteins | sample GrowelOW334metaG_FD_119756 | JGI IMG/M metagenome (GOLD analysis project Ga0172379, IMG submission 119756) | Groundwater microbial communities from an aquifer near a municipal landfill in Southern Ontario, Canada - Groundwater well OW334 metaG | ecosystem: Environmental > Aquatic > Deep... | reverse complement strand
CCGCGCCCTTTTTAGTGTGACGCGGCAAGCTTCATTACTGATTTTCTTTTCTTCCGAAAAGATAAAACACGACGATCGATCCCCCGAGAAGAAAAATACCCGAACTGATCCATGCTCCGGTGATGGATGCGGCTGCGATGATCCCGCTGCCTATAAGACCTATCGTTCCTCCGAATCTCCTCGCCATGGCTTCCAAAGAAAGCATCGTGGCTCGGGATTCGGAAGGAATATGATCATTCAGATAACTGTCCCTTATCGGATCATAAGCTCCCCTTCCTATCTCATGGATCATGAAAAAAGCGAACGAAGACATGAATCCGAATATGGGAACGACCGTCATCGCGATTCCTGACCCGATGATCACCTGAACCGAAGTAAGAGCAAGCGCCTCATTCTTCGATATTCTCTTTATCGACTTCATGGCGATGAAAGCTCCGAAGAGAAGAGAAATATTCACGGCAGCTTTTATGATACCCAGTCCGATATTCGAATCGAAGTACGGTTTGAACAATATCTGCCACTCCATATTGGGAGCCTGAAAGGCAAGACACTGGATCAGGCTCATGGCGAGAACGAATTTTATTCCGTTTTTCTTCAATCCGCCTCGGATATCTCTGTTTATAGTTCCCTTGAATACTGAAACTATTTCAGAAAATTTCAAAGATTTTCTGTCGAAATATTCTTCCTTTATGATCATGCATCCGAGTATCGCCGTCATGATATAAAGCGACCCTCCGGCGATCCAGGGAAGAGATAGGTCTTTATCGGCGAGAAAAGCGCCGATAAGTGAAGCTGCTATTACGGCCGCAGCCGATAACTGACTTCTTAAGGCGAATATCTTTCCCATGGATCCCTCGTGTCCGTGATGCTTCATCGTATCAACGAACCAAGCTTGGAATGATCCGCTCGCGAACGTCATACCGAGAGCGGAAATTATCTCGGCGAATACGAATTCGGAAAAAGAACTCGAAACGCTATAGGTGAACATCCCCGCAGAAAGCAGAAGGCATGCCGCTATGAAGGATCTTTTTCTTCCGAACATGTCGGCGAATATTCGCGTCGGCACTTCAAAAAGAGTAAGGGCCGCAAAACAGAAAGCATTCACCGCCTGGGCCTGAAATATAGTCAGTCCCTTTGATGTAAGAAAAACAACATAGACCGCCCCGATGAAAGACACCCCGGCATTGAACATAAGGTTCAGGATCAGATAAGTTCTTATCGTACTTTTGATCATTTGAGATCAACCTCCTTTACCACCCGTCATTCCCGCGAAGGCGGGAATCCAGGCTATTTTTTATTTTTAAAGAAACCCCGGCTCATAGAGCCGGGGCGGATGACATAATTCAGTTATGGAATGGAATTATCTCTATATATGATGCATATCATTCGCCCAGGCCGCACAAACCACAAACACTCCTTCGAAAAGGTGAGTGATCGTGACCATATTCGGCTGAGAGCAATATGCTTTCATTTGATTACTTAAAGGATAATAATATTAAGACTATTTTGTCAAATCAGTATTCGAACATTTCTCGATCGTAATACTCGGCTTCTCTTCTCCTCTGCCCGCTATATACCCTATTCCGATGCCTAGCATCAGGGCGAGGATAATGGCTATCACTGTCCCCTGCTCCATCTTCTTATGCTTTTTTACCTCTTTTTCTTCCATATTAGTTGACTTAATGACCTACTTATAATAACATTACCCCGTTAATTACACGGGAAAAACCGTTATATTTTAATCACAAATGGCACATACAAAGGCCCTAGGCTCAACAAAAAACGGTAGAGATTCAGCCGCCCAAAGATTGGGTATTAAGAGGAATCACGGTCAGTTCGTGGAAGCCGGAGAGATCATCATCCGCCAGCGCGGAACGAAGGTTCTTCCCGGAACGAATGTCGGTCGCGGAAAGGATGATACCCTTTACGCTCTTAAGCCCGGTATCGTCAGCTTCAAAAACACCAAGAAGGTCTGCTACAACACCAAGATCCGCCGCGCCAAGTGCGTCAGCATCATGCCTAAAGTTGTGCCTGCCGTAGCCTAATATTCTGAATATAAAAACACCGCCGTTAATGGCGGTGTTTTTATTTCCCTGAGTTATATATCGCCTGAATTTCCTCCGCAGTGAGAACCCTGTTATATATTCTGACTTCGTCGAGTGATCCGTTCCAAAGATTATCTGCCCGACCTATCCATATGGGATAGTTATTATTTGCGTTTCCGACAGTGCCCTGCGACGCGGCAAATTCTGATCCGTCAGCATAATATCTCACCATGCCGGTTGAACTTACGGTTACCGCCACATGATGCCAAGTATTAGGCTCGAAAGCTGTAGGCATATGAAATAAGGTGCTTCCGAATCTTCCGGACGAAAGATGAAAGCTGGTGACCTTCGTTCCGTCTGTCGTATAAGTATAATAATTAAAATCTCTGTCCGCTCCCTGCTTGCTGAAGATATTTCTGTAGGGAGTACCCATCACGGCCGGCGTCTTGATCCACATTGATATTGCGAGTTGAGAAAAGTCGAGAGTCGAAGAATGGACTGCCTCGACATAATCATCTGTTCCATCGAGTTGTACGGCGGCGCCGATTTTCCCGGCAGAGAACGTCATCCCTGTTCCGTTTGTATTGTAAGCAGTGCCGTCATTATTATTTCCGGAAACATCCTGAAAACCGACGGCCTGACCGTTTGAAATTGCGCCCACCCCTTCGAATTGCCAATATCCGGCAAGTCCGGAAACAGTTCGCCAAAGATTAAGATCCGAACCGACCTCCAGTCTCCCGGCATCTGTTCCTCCGTCATTTGAGGCGGCTTTCGTCTGTTTTTCTGACTCCATAAGAGTTGTAAAGACATAACTGCCTCCCGGAATATAGGCATAGTATTTCGTAAGCACTTGGTCGTTCTGCGGATCGATCGGTAGATATGGTATGGGACTCCCGCCCTTCACTTGAGTGAGGTCCAAAGGCATCCACCCCATGCCGTTTATATTCCTCAAATTGGCCGCCGTGACGCAATTATATGACCAACCGACAGGTAATGACGGCAGCCCCGCAATATTCGCACAGGTAGTAGAAGTGTCCGGGATGGAAATATAGACCTTTTGCGATACCCCAAGTGATGAAGTGGAATTATCGACGATAAAAAGATCCACGGCCTTTTTCATCATATTCACGTCAGATATTCTTTGAGAATCCCTCCCTTGCGCCAAGAGTTCCGCGGGATTCAGAACGATGACGACGGCAGCCGCAAGAACGGCGAGAATAGCTATGACGATGAGAAGCTCGACGAGAGTGAAGCTTCGGATCAGTTTATTTGATTGCTTCAGATTATCACCCATATTTATTTCCCCGAATTATATATCGCCTGAACTTCTTTCGCGGTGAGAGCTCGATTCAAGACCATAAGCTCATCGACATTCCCCTGAAGGAAAACGTCGTTCGGCTTTCTCCTTCCGATATTTACGGTATGTGTCGTCTGCGTTATCGGAGTCGAATAATTACAAAGCCCCACTTGCTGACCGTCAACATAAAGATATATCTTCGCCCCATCAAATACGGTGGCGATATGATACCATCTGTTACTGTCCGTCATGACATTATTTGAAGAACCGCATCTTGCCGCTGAATTATTGATCCCCATATTGATATCATATTCTCCCGTTCCGTAATGAAGGATATCGTACTGAAGGTCAGTGGAGTCGAGGGTATTCTTCGTGATGACATATCCCGTCAGACTGGAATTGGATAACTTTACCCACGCAACCAGCGAAAGAGCGTTTGCGCTGTTCAGCGTCGGACTATCGGGAATATCCACATAATTAGGACTGTTGAATATGCCGGAAAATCCTCCCACCTTTCCGGTCGTATAATATGTTCCCGTTCCGCTCCACGTTCCGTTATTACTATTACCTGACTTATCCGAAAGAGAAGTTCCGCTCCCCTCCTCGAAGTCCCAATAAGCCGCCATACCCATGGCAGTCTTCCATAAAGAAACACTGGAACCGACCTCCAGTCTTCCCGGATCGATTCCTCCATCCTTAGCGGCTGCCTTGGATTGCTTCTCGGATTCCATGAGAGTCGTCAGCTCAAAGGTCGTGGAATCAGGAATATATTGATAGTACTTAGTGAGAGTCTGGTCATTCTGCGGATCTATAGGCAAATACGGAATAGGACTGCCACCTTTCACCTGGGTGAAGTCGAGAGGTATCCACCCCGTACCGTTTATATTCCTCAAATTGGCCGCAACAACGCAGTTGTAAGACCATCCGGCCGGCAACACGGGAAGGCCCGTGATATTCGCACAGGTTGCAGAAGTATCAGGCAGAGATATATATATTTTCTGGGAAGTGCCGAGTGAAACAGTTGAGTTATCGAGAATGAAAAGATCCACTGCTTTCTTCACCATGTTCACATCACTGATTCTCTGAGTATCCCGGGATTGCGCTATTAGCTCCGCCGGGTTCAATACCAGAACCACGGCAGCCGCAAGAACGGCAAGGATAGCGATAACAATGAGCAGCTCAACGAGGGTGAAAGACTTAAGGCTATTTGGTCGCATCGTAAAGAATTTTTATTTCAGTCGCTGACAGACTTCTTGAATACAAAGATATCTCGTCGAGATATCCATTCATCTGGTGACCGCTTCCTTGATATCCGAGAGTTATGGAAGTTACTGATCCATTTAGGGGCTGAGTATTGGAATAAGAGCCGACCTGAACCCCGTCAACGTAGTATGCCACATTTGCTCCCTTCGGCTGAACAGCGCAAAGAAAATACCAAGTATCGGTTGAGAATGTCCGGCTGTAATATTGATCGACTACACCGTATTTAACCAAGTTAAGCCTCGTGATGTTATCCGCTCTGAATGCGAAATTCCCTCCGGTCATTATCACGTCGAGCAAAGACGAAGCGCCTGCTCCGAAATTCGCCCAACCGCAGACGGAAAAATCACCTCCGGTCACTTTCATGGATTGACCGGAGCCGGCCTCTACCCGATCGTCGACGCCATCAAAGTATAGACAGCTTTCTCTTTTACACGACGGAGCAGAAGTCCATACAGCCCCTGATATATTTCCATTATTGCCGAAACCGGAAGAGTCATAAGCGACCGTCCCGCCGGCCTCGTTCATACTCCACTTTCCCACAAGTCCCTGATCCCTTAACGTCGGTGTGAGATCTATATGACTGCCGGCCTGATACACTCCGGGAAGAGAGCCTCCGTCGTTTATGGCCGCATCATGCTTTTTGGCCTCCAGGAGAGCGGTTAACTCGTATGATCCCCCGGGAACATAGGTATAATATCTCCCTGAAGCGACATTATTATCAGGATCGATCGGAATATAGGGCATTGGAGAACCTCCTTTCACCTGGGTGAAATCGAGCGGAAGCCAGCCCGTGCCGTCGATATTCTTCAAGTTTGCGGCAGTGGCGCATCTGTAAGACCAGCCTGCGGGGAGGGTCGGTAAACTCGCAAGATTATTCGTACATAAGGGTGCGGCGACATCCGGCAAAGAAAGATATATCGTCTGAGCATCACCCATGGAAATCGTAGGATTATCTACTATAAAAAGATCAATGGCACTTTTAGTATTCTTGATATCACTCACTCTCTGAGTATCCCTTGCTTGAGCGAGAAGTTCGGCGGGATTCAAAACGATGACCACGGCGGCCGCTAATACCGCCAAGATCGCAATGACTATAAGTAGTTCAACGAGGGTGAAAGATTTTATATTACCTTGTAGCTTCATATATCGCTTTAATTTCTTCAGCAGAAAGAGCGCGGTTATATAAACGAACATCATCAAGAGACCCGTTCATAAATCCGTAAGAAACAGGAGAATGAGCCCCGACGGTCAATGTTGTACTTAAATTATTGGGAATCACTCCGGTCCCGGTTCTCTGAGAACTGAGAACCCCGTTTATATATATCTTCTGGTTATTGCTCGAAACATCCCTGTCATATGTCCCGACGATATGTTGCCAGCTTCCATTAGTGAGAGAGGATGCTGATGTCAGCATTCCGACGCTCGGAGACCCGTCTTGAAACCCTAGGGTCACATAATTTGTTGCAGTTATATATAAATAATAAAACCAATTCTTTGCGAGAATACGGGAATAACTTCCCTGCGTCCCAGAAGGATTTACCCAGGCGGAAATGGTTATAGCACGTGTAATGTTGAGACTTGAGCCGTTACTGCAGGAAAAACTGTCGTCAACGCCGTCCAATTGAACATCATTCCCGAACTGACCGGCCGTAAAGCTCATTCCTGTTCCGTTGGGATTGGAGGCCACGCAACTGTTCGCCCTTCCTGATGAATCAGGAAGGGATTGACCATTGGATATAGAGCCTGATCCTTCAAAGGCCCAATGTCCGACAAGACCCCTGTCTCTGGTCGAAGGCGTAAGATCGATATGTGTTCCCACCTGAAAGACTCCGGGAAGAGAGCCTCCGTCGTTCACGGAGACATTTTCTTTGTTCGCTTCCATGAGAGCGGTGAACTCATAACTTCCTCCCATAACATACGTATAGTACCGGCCTGAAGCGAGATCATTCGAGGGATCGATAGGCAGATACGGAATGGGGCTGCCGCCGTATATATTATTGAAATTAATAGGAACCCAACCTGTGCCGTTCGTATTCCTCAAGTTCGCTGCCGTCGCGCAAACATACTGCCAGCCCGAAGGAAGAGCCGGCAGAGTCGCCGTGAGATTCGGACAATTGGAAGCAGTGTCGGGGAGGGAGATATATACACGCTGTGCAGTTCCTAGAGAGATAGTGGAATTATCGACGATAAAGAGGTCCGCTGATTTTTTAAGAGACTCAAGATCAGAAGTCCGCTGAGCATCGCGAGCTTGAGCGAGAAGCTCAGATGGATTCAAAATGATAACCACGGCGGCCGCTAATACCGCCAAGATCGCAATGACTATAAGTAGTTCAACGAGGGTGAAAGATTTTATGCTATTTGGTCGCATTATAAAGAGCTAAAGCTTCGGTTGCCGAGACGGACCTTGAATAGAATTTCATCTCATCTATTTTCCCGTTCCATGCTTGAGCGGAATCAAAATTTCCGCCGACAGAATCCTGCTCTTGGGCGATCACTAATCCCCCGGGATCAACGGAAATCGCCGCCGAAGATGTCGAGCTCGAGATCTCCAACCTGCCGTCTAAATAAGCTCTTGTGGTCGCCCCTGATCGGGTTAAGACATAATGATACCATCTGCCCGCGACCATGCTCGTTGTCGTACCCACATAGTCCGATCCCTTCATATGGAAAGATATCTTATTCCCTGAAGCCCTCATCATGAATTCATTATCAAGGAGAGAATTCGATCCTCCGACGATACTTCTTGTTCCTCCCGTCCCGTTCAGATTTATCCAGGCTTCGACGGTGAAATCAGTGAGTCCATTCAAAAGAGTATTGGGTATCACGACATAATCCGTCGCCGAGGCGGCGTAATTCAAGGCGGTCCCGGACTTGCCCGCCACCCAAGTAGTGCCGGTTATCGTTCCGGTCATCGATCCGATCGGAGAATTTATCGTCACGCCGGTTCCTTCATCGAAATTCCAGTATCCTTTTATACTGCTCGCAGTAGTCCATAGGGATCTATCCGACCCCACCTCCAATCTTCCCGCATCAGTTCCTCCATCCGCATTCGCCGCCTTTGTCTGCCTCTCCGATTCCATAAGAGTAACTAACTCGAAAGTATTGGTTCCGGGAATGTATTGATAATATCTCGTAAGAGTCGGGTCATTCTGGGGATCGATGGGAAGATACGGAATAGGACTTCCTCCTTTCACCTGTGTGAAGTCCAGGGGCACCCACCCCGTACCGTTTATATTTCTCAAATTAGCCGCTGTGACGCAATTATACGACCAACCCACAGGAAGAGCAGGAAGACTGGCTAAATTATTAGTACAGGCCGGAGCCGCAGCGTCAGGCAGGGATATATATACTTTTTGAGACGTTCCCAGTGAGATAGTGGAATTGTCGACGATGAAGAGATCTACCGCCTTCTTCACCATATTTATATCGCTGATCCTCTGGGTATCTCTGGATTGCGCTATCAGTTCGGCGGGGTTCAGAACGATGACGACGGCAGCCGCAAGAATCGCTAAAATAGCGATGACGATAAGAAGCTCCACTAAAGTAAAGCTCCTGATGCTGGCCTTTTTTGTCGCCGACATATGACATAAATTATACAACAAAATCCCCGCTTTCTGAGCGGGGATAATGTGATCCATCCTTGAAATTATTCGAGCGGCTTCACCGATACCGTTATTTTCCCTGTCACTCCCCTTCCGATACTCACTTCAACTTCAAATTCTCCTAAACTCCGGATCGGCTTCGGAAGCCTCACTTCAACTCCGTTGAATCCCTTCTTTTTAAGCTCTTTTTCGATATCCTCTTTCGTCACCGAACTGTAGACCTCGCCCTTATTTCCCGTCTTAAGACGAAATTCCAGAGCATCCGATCCCTTCAGTGATTCCATTCTGCTCTTGAAATCATTCTCTTCTTTTTCAATGGAGCCTGCCTTCTGCTGCACGTCTCTTACATTCTTCTGACTGGCGGGATCAGCAAGTCCCCTGGCAAGCAAAAAGTTCTTGGCGTATCCGTCGGCGACCTCTTTTATCTCGCCCTTACGGCCGACATTCTTAACATCTCTTAAAAATATTACTTTCATGTTTTTATTTTGACGATGCTTATATCGTCATCATCTTCTAATACATCGACGACCTTACCGTTTCGAGAGCCTTCTCAAGCTCCGCGTCTCTCTTAGCCTCCACATCCTCCTTAGTGTTCTTTATCTCCACATCAGGAAGAAGCCCCTCCTTCTCAAGAATAGTTCCCTTGGGGGTTACCCAGTTAGCGACTGTGATCTTAAGCATCGATCCATCCTTCAGTTCCTCGAGCGTCTGCACTGTTCCTTTTCCGAACGTCTTTGTTCCCACAAGCTTAACACCCAAATGGTCTCTCAATGCTCCGGCAAGAATTTCAGAAGCGGAAGCCGACCCGCTGTTCACGAGAACTACGAGCGGCATATCCTTCAAAGCTTCGTTTCCGTAAGACTTATAATTGGTCTCCTCTCCCGAAGCATATCTCTCGCGGACGACTATTTCTCCGCGATCGATGAACCATCCTGCGATATTCACCGCCACCTCCAGATAACCGCCGGGATCGTTTCTGAGATCCAATACCATCCCTTTCGGATTCTGTTTGGAAGCTTCCGCTATAGCTCTATAGAAAGACGAAGGAGCCGTCTGGCTGAATGTCTGTATCTTGAGATAAAGAATATCTCCCTTCATCTCCCATTTGATATTGGGGACCTGTATTATTTCTCTTTCCACTTCGATCTCTAAGGGACCGCTTTCTCCTTCTCTTGCTATGAGAAGCTTGATCTTCGTTCCGGGCTCTCCTCTTATCACCTTTACCGCCTCATCGGTGGTTTTTCCGTACATATCCGTATCACCCGCTTTCATTATTATATCCTTCGGCCTGATGCCTGCTCTCTGGGCGGGTGTGCCCTCAAGAGGAGCGACGACGACCACCTGGTCGTTGAGACTCTCCAGCTCCGCTCCGATACCTCCGAACTCTCCGTTAACATCCTCACTGAATCTCTTCGCATCCTCGGGTGAGAAGAAAGTGGTATAAGGATCTCCGATATTTTCCGCCAATCCCTTGATGGCGGCATATACCATATCCTGCTCCTTGAGATCCTTGCCTTTCAGATATTGCTCCTTGATCTTTGACCAAGCCTGCCAGAATACGCCGAAGTCAGCATCCACTTCACTGCCAGGAGTTATATCCGCTACTCCCGTTATTTTTATATTCTTTGTTTCTTTCTGCCCTACCGCATAACCGCCGTAAAAAGCGGCTCCCGTAGCGCCGAGCGCAACGACGACAGCAAGTATTCCTATAAGGACGTTCTTACCTATTTTTCCGAAGTTAAAATTGAATTTCATGGGATGGATTCAGGGTTAATTTTATTACGTATCACCGCTCAAGTCTATTTACTGGGCCGCCGAATTTCACCGAAGCAACCTCGTGATATTCATCACCGTCTGGCCATTCGGACTCTATCAGCTCCACGCTTCCCGCTGTGAATTTCATATCGAGATCAGCGGTTAATTTCGGCAACCCGCCCTCTTCTCTGGGCTCGAATCTGACGAGCGTTATATGAGGATGAAGCTCGTCCCTGAATTTCGGGAAAGCCAACCCTTCCCCGATGAGAGCTTCGGATAGGCGATCTCTTAAGACGCTCATCTGAGGAGCCTCTCCATAAGCCCAAACCATGCGCTTCTCGGGCTTTCCCGAGTTGTAGTCGATCTTTGTCACCTTCACCTCAAAAGGGCTCATTTCTGAAGCCGTTTTTTCCATTGCCTTCACTATGATCGGTATCGCCTCTTCTTCTTGACTATCAAGGAAAATAATGGTGAAATGAAGCTTATCTGGGCCGGATGCCCTGGGATTTAACTCTTCAGGCAATTCACCTTCGATAGCGTCAGTCTCATAAGAAAGGGCTTTTCGCTCTTCATCGGGCAGACTGATGGCTAAAAACAATCTCTTCATCATCGGTGATATAATAATAGCGATGTCCGAAGAGAAAAACCAAGATTTCGCCTCCTACCTGGAAAAGATGAAGGGTCGCGCCGCGATATCCAAAGTCTATTCCAAGCATCAGGACATAGGGCTGGCAGTGGCGGAGATCCTTCAGGATCAGAAGCATAAGGCTCTCTATATGAAGATGGCGAAGGAGGACGGCGACATAGTTCTCGCTATGGCGAAATCCGTCGCGGAAAACGGCAATGTAAAAAATAAGGGCGCATACTTCATGCGCGTTTGGCATAAATATCGAGGCAATGAAACTGATAACAATAAAGGACCAGGGAAACGAAAAGCTCCGACAGCCGGTAGCTGATTTTATTTTCTCCGACCATTCCAAAGAAGAGATCGTCACGACGATCAGGGAGATGCGCAAGGAGATGATAAGGAGCGGAGGCGTCGGTCTCTCCGGCAATCAGGTCGGTCTTGATTGGCGCGTCTTCGTCGCTGAATCGGATAACATATTTTTCGCCGTCTTCAATCCGAAGATAACTAAATTCTCCGAGGAACAGGAGGAGCTCGAAGAAGGTTGTCTGAGCGTTCCTAAGGTTTTCATTCCCCTTAAGCGGTCCTATCGGGTTACCCTCGAAGGGTCCGACTGGAACGGCAAGAAAATAAAGTTGAAAGCGAGCGGCGTCCTTGCCCGCATCCTCCAGCACGAAACAGATCACCTGAACGGAAAATTGATCCTCGACTACGTAAAATAAAAACCCGCTGCTATACAGCGGGTTTTTTATAAGATAAATCCCTGCATCTCGCTGACGGCTTATTTTTACTGTTGCTCGAAAGAATTTCTTTCGCCTCCTTTGCCAGTTCCTCATCCGCTTTCGGAAGCGTGTTAATGACGGCGTCATATATCGTTGATTTGGAGATTCCCGTATCAACTTCGATATCCCTCAATGACTTTCCTCCTATTATCCGCTTTCCGAAATCGATCGCCCTCTGTTTTCTGCCCTCATCTACAGCCCGCATGATATAAGCCCCCTCTTTTATTTTTAAGTAAAATACTGTTTATCCAATAACACTCCGCATCTTATTAGTCAAGTCTTTTTAGAGTTACTGAACTGAGTTATTCTTTGATCATATGAAGTTCGTCTTTTTCGGCACCCCTCAATTCGCCGCATCCATACTTGAACGCCTCATCGAAAAAGGCGCCGTTCCGGCCGCCCTGGTCACTAATCCCGATATGCCTTCCGGACGGAAGCAGTTGATAACTCCGCCCGCGACCAAGGTTCTCATCCAAAAACTGGAACTCGATATCCCCATCCTTCAGCCGAAGAAAATAGATGAAGATTTTCTGAACGAGCTGAGAAAATTGAACGCCGACGTCTTCATCGTCATGGCATACGGAAAATTGCTCCCGAAAGAGCTTATCGATATGCCGAAATATGGAGCGATAAATATCCATCCTTCCATACTTCCGAAATACCGCGGAGCCTCACCTATTCAAACTGCGATCTTGAACGGTGAAACGGAAACAGGGATCACGCTCTACAGACTCGATGAGAAAATGGACCACGGACCGATCTTCTTCGACAGGAAAATAGATATCCGACCCGAAGATAATAATCCGAGCGTGATGGACCGGGTCATCATCGTCTCCGCCGATATGATAGTCGATGACCTCTTTCCGAATCTTGATAAGTTGTCACCCGTTCCGCAGAACGAAGCCGAAGCGACTTATACTAAAAAATTCGCCGCCTCCGACGGATATATCGAACACGCCGATCTGAAAAAAGCCGAAACATCAGATAGCGATCTGGCTGAAGTCCTGAATAGGAAAATAAGAGCCCTCTATCCCGAACCGGGATGTTGGACGATGGATGGAGATGTTCGGGTGAAATTATTGGACTCCGAACTCAAGGACGGATTGCTTAAGCTGAAGATCACCCAGAAAGAAGGAAAGAAACCGACCGTCGTTTAGCTTCATATGAATATTTTTCAATCAGCCTTCTTAGGCATAATTCAGGGACTCACCGAATTTCTCCCGATCTCAAGCTCAGGACATCTCGTCCTCTTCCAGAAGATATTCGGACTTACGGGAAACACATTATCATTCGACGTCTTCGTTCACCTGGGAACTCTTATGGCTGTGATCGTCGTCTTCCGAAAAGACATCTTGGATATCCTGAAAAAGCCATTCGGAAAACTTCCGATGCTTCTGGTCTTAGGCACCATTCCCGCCGTTATTATCGGCATCACCTTTAAAGACTCCATCGGAGCTCTTTTCGCTTCGGGAGCGACCATCGGCGTTGAATTTTTAATCACCGGCCTCATTCTTCTTTGGGCGGAAAAATTATCCTGTTCCTCTTCTGTTATTCCCGCGAGTCCGTCAGCCGACGGAAATATTCAGTCTTCTTGCGTCCCCAAGACCCTCCCCTCCATGACCGCCTTGGACGCCCTCGTAATAGGAGTAACCCAAGCCGTCGCCATCCTCCCCGCCGTTTCCCGTTCCGGACTTACTATCGCGGGCGCCCTATCCCGAAAACTCGACCGCGAATTCGCTCTCAAATTCTCATTCTTATTATCAATCCCGGCAATACTCGGATCAGTCGTTTTCGACGGAATAGATATCATAAAAGACCCCGCAAGCACCCAAGCTACACCTATCATTATCGGAACTTCAGCCGCCGCCATATCGGGCTACTTCGCTATCCGATATATGCTTAAGGTCTTCAGCAAAAAAAGCCTTATGCCTTTTGCCGTTTACGTATTCATACTCGGCGGACTCATCATCATCGACCAGACGATAACCCGCATCTTCTTTTGAGCTTGTAACATCGGAACCGAAGCAGTATCCTCCTATCAGTAATCTTTAAAAGGAGAGCGATTCGTATGTCGGATATTCCCAAGTTTCCTATGGAATTCGACGCCTGCGGTATCTTCGAAGTGGAGTATATGAGTGAAGACGACACACCCCCGCCTTCACCCGAAGATCATCTGAATGACATATTCCCTTTTAATCGCATCGCGATACCGCATTACGAATGAATAAAAAATCCCCCTCTGCCGACGCAGACGGGGATTTTATTTTTTCTAAATTCCTTCTTATCTTTAATACCTCTAACATTCCAACACCTCCGACAAGTTCCGCTTCAACGGAACGATCCCACATCTCCAACATCTTCTATATTTTCCCCTCCGCCATTCCATCTATCGCTCCCCAATCAAGATTCTTGAAGAACGCCTCGATATAAGCCTTGCGATTCGTTCCATGATCCATGAAGTAGGCATGCTCATAGACGTCGAGCGCGACGACGGGAATACATCCGTAAACGGTTCCCAGATTATGAGCGTCGGCGCTGTAATTTCTCAATACCTTCTCATCGAGATCATAGGCGGTTATCACCCACCCCCTCGAAGAGAGACCGGCGGCCGTCATATCCGCCATCCAGCTTTCGATGGAACCGAAATCTCGCTTTATCATCTCGACGACCTTACCTTCAGGATTTCCGCCCGCCCGGATTCCGCCATCGGGAGACGGGTTACCTCCCAGTCCGCCGAAATAGACCTCATGAAGCTTCATACCGTTCACGGCGAACGTCTCCTGCCTCTTGAGCTCTCCTATCTCACTATAAGTGGCATTCGGGGTCGTTTTGTCCGCAGTCTCCATTTTTCCGCGGATCTCATTGGTTTTTTTGACGTATCCCTCGTAGAGCTTGAAATGCTCGGTCAGGGCCTTCAGGCTCAGGCCTTCGATATCCGCCGTTATCTTAAGAGGCTTAGGAATGAATTCTTTTGCCATTTTGGTTTGTTTTAAAGGGATTTTTTGGTTGAAATCTCCTTATCTCTATTATATTATATCAAAGCCTTGTCCTCTCATTATCGGCTTTTCTAGAAAGCGCCTGAATAGAAAGGCGGGGCACTTTGCCGGATCGTCTAATGGTAGGACTCATGCCTCTGAAGCATGGTATCTTGGTTCGAATCCAGGTCCGGCAGCAGTTGTGACAAAGTGGTTATTTTACCCCCTTTAGCAAGTATGTCGTAAGGGGTTTTTAGTAGATACTGTGCGGGTTTTTGGTCTCGGACTCTAAAGTTCCAAAGTAACTTTTGAGCGATCATCCGTTTTTTCTCTCCTTCGAATTCTAAAAACTCTTTTTTCGCTCTATTAGCGGATAAAAAGACTTCTTTAGTAAGTTCTAAAGTAACTTTCCGGTCTTGCTTCTTGCGTTGGTCTAATTGAATACCTAATGCAAGTTTCTTACCCTCTATTTCGCTCGTTTTAGCCTCAAAAACAGACTTAGACACTGAGCCGGAAAGATATGCGTCTAAGAGCTTAGAGTTCGCCTCTTCGAGGTTTTTAAGCTCCCTATCAAGGTCGCTGGTTACGATCTCGGCGTGCTTATTAGCCTCGGTTAATTTCTCTTTAGCCGCCTCGTAAGCCATATCGATAAGTTCGGGACTCACCGCCAAAGAATCAAAAATGTCGCCTATAAAATCATAAAGCTCGTCTTCTCTTAAATAATGTTTGTGTTCGTCGCAATTACCCTTACCCTCGGTGCAGTAATAATAGTCATGTCCCTTCTTCGTGTTTGCAGTGAAAAAACAACCGCACTTGTCGCAAATAACCATTCCCCTAAGAGGAAAAAATCTTTTGCTTGGTCTTGGCGAATTTCGAACGTTTAATATTTCGTTGGCTTTATCGAATATAGCTTTGCCTATAAGTGGCTTATGATTACCTCGATAGAGCTTTCCATTGGAAAGCATTAACCCGATATAAAAAGGATTTTGGAGAATCCTATGCAAGGCGCTCCTTGTTATAGGAGAACCTTCCGACTTCATTATCTTGGCGGCATTCTCAACGCTATATCTTTGATTAACATACAGATCGAAGCCTCTAATGACAAAAGGGGCTAACTTCGGGTCTATAACTATGCTTTTCGTATTCTTATCGTTCTTATATCCCGTAGGCGCGCGATTTGGCCATTCTCCTCTTTCAAGTTTAGTCCGATTACCTCGCTTAACATTAGCGCTGAGGTCTCGTACATATTGATTCGCCATGCCGAATTCAACGGCGGCGATAAGAGCATTATCGCTTGGGTAATAAATCCGATCAGGTGTCGTTATCTTTGCGATTACCTCTTTTTGAAGAAGCCATGTGATTGTTCCGCCATCAACAGGATTTCTCGCCAATCGATCAAGCTTCCAAACAATTATATTGATAGGTTCTTTTGATTTATTAATAAGAACCACCATCTCGTTAAAGATAGGGCGTCCAGGTTCTTTGGCTGATTGGCTCTCGTGAAATATTTTAGCCACAGTAAACCCATCTCTTTCAGCAAGTTTTTTTAATTCAATATCCTGAGATTCGATAGACAAAATTTGCCTATCTTCGGCCTCAGACGACTTTCGGCAATAAATAATGGAGATCATCGGATTAGTCATAATCTATTACAGCTCCTGAATAAGAACAACTCCAAAGTCCTGAAGTCGCTTTCCTGAACCTAATTGATATTGAGAATATGTTATTTTTCCACAATATTCGCTCTTTGTATCTTTCTTAAAAATCATTAGCTCTTCGGGAATCTTAGCCTCTATCTCCCTCGCAAGAGACGGATTCCTGATAATGATAGGCTTCTTTACTCCTCGACTGGAAAAATGCCGCTTCTTCCCAATTAACCTGGGGTCGCTAATATCCTTTGTCATGTATTTAGTCATATAACTCCCTATGTTTTGAATATTGTTTACAGCCTTAGTTAGCGTGTATCCATATCCCCACCTCTCGGAGATAAAATCATAAAGAGAAAACATATAAGGAAGAGTGTAAAATAAAGCATGGTAGTGAATAACAGATCTTTCCTGAAACTCAAGGACAGCGGAATAAAGAGCTTTTGGATAACCTAATTTCACTAATTGATAGTTGAGTCTCTTTATAAATTTAGTAAAAAGATAATTGGTTTCCTTTATATCCTTAAAATCACCGTTAAAAGTCAGTGTGACAAATTTAGGAACATAAGGACGACCACTCGGATCAGTCCAATTCCAAGCGTTTGAATTTATAAGTCTCCTTAATTTAGTCCTTGCCCGTGAAGCCGATTTTTCTATCATTTCAGAATTACCAATAATAATCTTTCTAAATTCGGCCTTCTGTTTTTTTACCGCCTTTTTAATAATCTCTTCCCTATCAGGCATTGAATCATCTCGCTTATCTTCTGATCCGTAAGAAATATATTTGCCATACTTAATAACCTCAATTATCGAGCCGCAGATAATAATTTTT
>Ga0172379_10005890_pt1 | contig 16824 bp, 11 predicted proteins | sample GrowelOW334metaG_FD_119756 | JGI IMG/M metagenome (GOLD analysis project Ga0172379, IMG submission 119756) | Groundwater microbial communities from an aquifer near a municipal landfill in Southern Ontario, Canada - Groundwater well OW334 metaG | ecosystem: Environmental > Aquatic > Deep... | reverse complement strand
TGCTTGACGGCGTGCAGGTGCATGCCCGGAGTCCCCGGGAAGCCATCGCCAACGGCATAGGTTATCTTTCGGAGGACCGGAAGTCCCAAGGGCTGTTCCTTGACTTTTCCGTCCGTGCCAACCTGGTGGCAAACCATCTGGGCGACTTCTGCGCGGGCGGTCCTTTCGTCAGTGAAAACCTCACCGGCGACTGGGCGAAAAAAGCCATCGCCGACTACCGCATCGCTACCCCCGACGCCGAAAGGCCCGTAAAGAACCTTTCCGGCGGCAACCAGCAGAAGGTGCTGGCCGCCGAATGGATAGGCATCGGCCCCAAATTGCTCATAGTCGACGAGCCCACCCGGGGTGTCGACGTGGGTGCCAAGAGTGAAATCTACGTCCTTCTGCGGAAACTTGCCGCTGGCGGGGCGGCCGTCATGCTCATATCCTCCGATCTGAGCGAAGTTTTGGGGCTTGCGGACCGCATCGTCGTCATGAAGTCCGGAACCGTAGCCGGCATTCTCGATTCATCCTCCGCGACCGAAGAGGGGGTCATCTCCCTCGCCGCGGGAGCCGTCCAAGGAGCGTACCCGTCATGAAATGGTTTATCCGATTTTCCAAACAGCGTGAATTCATGATTTTCCTCATCGTGTCGGGCATTTTCATAGCCATGACCTTTGCCTCGCCCTATTTCCTGTCAGAGGGCAATCTGCTCGCCCTGCTCCTGGGCTTGTCCATCGAGGCCATAATCGCCGTGGCCATGACCAATCTGATGGTATCCGGCGGTTTCGATATGTCCGTGGGTTCCATAGTTGCCTTCACGGGCGCGGTCACCGCCACCTTGCTCAAGTCCGGGTTCCCCGTGGTTCCGGCAGTGGTAGTGGGGCTGGCCATCGGCGCGGCCATAGGCCTGTTCAACGGCTTCATCGTTTCCAAGCTGGGAATCAATGCTTTCGTGACGACCCTGTCGTCGCTGTCGCTGTTCCGGGGTCTGACCCTCATCGTCTCCCGAGGTCAGAATATCGCGAATTTGCCTGATTCCTTCAAGGCCATAGGACAGGCCAAATTGGGCATCGTGCAGACGCCCATCCTGATAGCGGCTTTGCTCATCATCTGCGGGGACATCCTATTGCGGCGCTCCCGCTTTTTCCGCCAGAGCTACTATATAGGTGGTAATGAAAAGGCGGCGCGGCTGAGCGGAATCCCGGTGGACCTCATGAAGCTTTTGGGCTACGTACTCACGGGGCTGTTCGCAGGTATCGCGGGCATAGTCATGACCTCGCGCCTGGGCGCCGCCTCCATGACGGCGGGCACGGGGCTGGAACTGCGGGTAATCACCGCGGTCATCATAGGCGGAGCCAGCCTGCAAGGTGGCGAGGGCACGGTCTTGGGCGCTTTCCTTGGGAGCCTTCTGATGGCGCTCATCACGAACGCCCTCACCCTGCTGGGCGTCGATGTGTATTGGCAGACCTTCGTCATCGGCGGCACGTTGTTGGTGGCGGTGCTCATCGACCGGTTCGGCAAGCTGCGCAAGGAACGGACTGTCAAGGTAATCGTCAAGTAAATGAAGGAATTCCTCCCGTTTTTTCCCGGCCGGTGTATACTCGGGGAATGACGCTTGAACGACGTTTGGAGTGGGCAGAATCGGTGATTACCCGGGGTGCCCAGCTTGCCGGCCTGGACGAGGCGAAGGGGGCCTGCCGCCTGCTTTCCCAAGCCGGAAAGGTCCTGCGTCATCTGGGGGCGCGGAGTACCCCGGTTCCCCTGCGGGACGAGCTGGCCTGCGCCCGGGCACTGGAAGCCGCCGAAAGTGTTACCGCACCGGGTGCTTTCAGGCTCGACTGTGACGAAGATCTGGAATATGAAGCCGCCTTTATCGCCCGGGGCGTGTTGGTGGCGGCCATAGACGTCATTTTTGCGGAAAGGATGCGGAATCCTGATGCGGGAACCCTGCGCATCAGCTTGGGACTGGTGCCTGGTGACGATGATACGCTTCTCCGTCTCGATTGCGGCCTTTCCGGAAAGGCTCCCGTCCTTCTTCCCTTGGAGTAAAAAATGATAAGCGCCTTGATCGTGGACGATGAGGATCTATCGCGTTATGCCGCGCGCAAGCTGCTTTCCGACCTGTACGTGGATGTCTCTGTCACGGGGGAGGCTGCCAACGGACGCGAGGCGGTGGAGCTGGCTCGTGAATTAAGACCGGATCTGGTGATCATGGACGTGCGCCTGCCCGGCCTGGACGGGCTGGAGGCTGCCCGGCGTGTCTCCGAAGTGTGCCGCAAGGCGCGCATCGTCATCGTGAGCGCCTACGATGACTTTACCTACGCACAGAAAGCCCTGAACCTTGGCCTGGCCGGGTACCTGCTAAAACCATTGTCTGCGGAAGATTCACGAAGTACCCTGGATAAGGTGCTGACGGACATCAGGACCGGCCAGGCGGCACAAGCGGGACAGCCGGGTTCCTCCGGAGCGCTTCCCGGGGACGATACTCCCCCACGCACAACCAGGGAATCTAATAAGGGACCCTCAAACCCGGTAGAGGATTCGCGGGCCCTGGAACGGTCGGTCAGGGACTGCGCGCTGGAAGGCATGGAACCGGGCGGGGACGCGATACAAGCCCTCGTTACTTGCTGGATGGCGGAAGACCCGGGCTTGCAGGCGCTGAAGGAACGGCTGAGCGATTTCCTGTTCACCCTGAGATCCCGTTTCAGGGAACGCCGCGTCCGTGGTTTCAGGAACGACATACCGCTTCTGCCCTTGGTCGAAAAAGTAACGGGCGCCACTGATGTTGAACGGTCCCTTTCAGAGTACATCAAGCACCAGGTAGCCCTTGGGGACGCGAGCCTGGCGTCGAATGATCCCGCCGTCCACCTGGTCGCGGCCATGCGTGAAATCCCGCTTCCGCATCTTTCCTTGGATAGCCTGGCCGAGCGGCTGCGCCTGAGCCCGGAGCATGTCTCCCGGGTGTTCAAGGAAACCTTGGGGGAAAACTTCGTGGAAGCCGCGACACGGCTGCGTCTGGACGAATCCTGCAGGCTCCTGCGCGATGGGGTGTGTTCCATAGAGGAAATATCCGGCAAGGTAGGCTACGGGGATTCAACCTATTTTTCACGCCTTTTCAAGCGCAGGATAGGTCTGACTCCCAGCGAATGGCGGCGCAGGAATCCGTAATTCCACCAAGGTTCCGCGTCCCCGGCCGCTTTCAATGCGTACCGTGCCTTCGCCGAACAGCAATTCCAGCCTTCGTTTTACGTTTGCTATCCCATAGTGGGCCCGGCCACCATCCCCACCGGTTTTGGCCGGGGGCGCGTTCTCAACCAACTCGGTCCCCGTGGCCAGCCCGGCCGGGTCGAAACCGACTCCATCGTCACTGATTGTTATCAGCGTTTCCCCTGCGTCGTCCCGGCACGCCTTTACCGCCACGTTTCCGCCCTGTTCCCGTGGCTCTATCCCATGGAGCACCGCGTTTTCCACGAAGGGCTGGACTGAAAGGCCCGGCAGTGACCTGTTTTCAACCTCCGCGGAACATTCCACCTCGAAACAAAGACGCGCGCCGAAACGGGTTTTCTGCAAGGCCAGGTAGTGGCGCACGATTTCCAGTTCCTCGCCCACTGTCGCGTGTTCGCGGTCAGCGGCGAAGGAGTGACGCATGATGCGGGCAAGGCTGTCCACGCTCCTGGCCGTCCTGCCTGCATCTTCCAGGCGCGCCAGCGAGCCTATGGAAGCCAGGGCGTTGAACATGAAATGGGGGTTGATACGGGCTTGTAAAAGCTCCAGCTCGCTCTTCTGCAGGCTGTTTTCCAGTTCCAGGGCACGGGTGCTTTCTTGCAGCAGGCGATCCGACAAGGCCGTCTTTTCCTGTTCCAGCTCGACCAGGCGCCGTATCCTGGGCGTCATGGAATTGAAACTGCGGGCGACGAGTCCTATCTCCGCTGGCCCATTCTCATCCGCGCTTGGAGGGTCCAGCTCTCCGGAGGCAAAACGCTGGAGGGAAACGGCCAGACCGTGAATGGGCCGTGCTATGGCGTCGGCGATACGGACGGCTAGAAGTACGAAGAGGAGCGCGATGAGCAGGAAAGCGATGGATGAGATGTTCTCCGAGGTTTCGATGCGCGACCTGAGTTCTTCCGACCGGGCCTCGGCCCGTTCCATATAGGCGTTCAGGATGGAGTCTATCTGGGTACCGATGTAGGAAATATAACGGCCCAGTTCCGCGCTCAGCCTGTCCATATATATGCGCTCTGTCCCCGCCTGCAGGGCGTCTTCTGCCTGGGCTGTCAGGCTCGCGTAGGTTTCAAGCATGGCCCGGAGATCCCGGAAGTATGCCGGCCGCATGGGTGCCGCCCGTCGTTCAATGTCCCTGGCCAGCGTCTCGAAGGCGAGCTTCGCCTCGCGGTTTTCCTGCCGGTAGTCGGGGTTGGCGCTGCGCAGGTAGTTGATTTCGGCGTTGTGCAACGCACCGGCAATGGAACGCAAGGCGACCACGTCACCCTGCACACCCTGCATGGACGACAGTTCCAGGTAGGCTCCCCGGATGGAACCGACGGCGGCGAAGGCCGCTATGGTCGTAACCAATATGATTGCGAGGAAGCTGCTTAGAAGGGCGGCGCGCAGGCTGGGCACACGGCCGCGGATGATTCCGGTACGCATCCCTGCAAGTATAATGGGCGAAACGCATATCGGGTAGCGGGCAGTTGGCAATCGTTGTATTATTGAGGAAGCGGCAGGAGGCATCATGCAGGTTCGGAATGGTTTTTTCACAAGGTCCGCCTTGGTGCTTCTGGGCGTCGGGGCATTTTTGGTCCTCTCGTGCGGAACGGGCGGAAAGGCTGCCCAGTCAGGAACGGCACTATCCGGGAATACCCGCCTGGCGGAACTTGAGGGCGTCGTTTTCGACGAACTTTCCAACTACCGGATCGCGTACTTCAAGTCGCAGCCCGTGGTGGATGCCAAGACGGTGAATCAGGCTGATGGCAGCGGCCAGGCCATTCAGGAAAGCGATGAACCCTTCCGTATCGTCGATAGGGGACCCGTCGGGGACCTCCCCTCGGACCTGAAGAAGCCTGCGATATGGGTTGTCTTTTCCCAACCCGTTGTACCCCTTGCCCAACTGGGCAAACCAGTACGGGATACCGGTCTGCTCGCCATCGAACCCAAACTGAACGGTACCTACCGTTGGTACGGCTCGCGGCTTTTGGCCTTTGAGAGCGACGAAGAGAGCCTGCCCCAATACCGTTATACGGTGACGGTCTCCGACAAATTCCGCTCCCTGGGCGGGAAACAGCTGGAGGGCGAGCGGGTCTTCAGCTTCGAGACAGAACGGCTGTCGCTGGTTTCCTGGGAATTGGGCGAGGCGAGGGTTGAGCCCAAGGCCGGAAAAACGGAGACGGTCTACGAAGAACCCGTGACGGTGGACCCTGACGACGCGCACCCCGATGAAGCCCGGACTATCCGTCTGGCCTTTTCCTACCCGGTAAACCTGAATGAAATCGCCAAATGGCTGGAGTTGCGCGGGGAATCAAGGACTTGGGCCTTCATGCTTTCCCGGCCCCCCAGCAAAAAAGGCGCCCCCCGCGACGATGCCCTGGTCCAGCTGCGCCTTAAGGAAACGCCTCCCTTCGATACGGAATTCGAGCTTGTGCTCCGGGAAGGCGCCCGCTCCGAAGCCTCGATGCTCGGAACGAAACTGGATTACATCCAGTCCTTCCACACCCTGCGCCCCTTCGGCCTGAATTCGGTAACCACCTATTCGTGGGAAGCGCCACGCACCCCGGAAGGGGACGCGAACCCCATCTACCTGGAATTCACACACCCGGTGGATCCCCAGGGAGCGGAGCGCTTCGTGTCTGTGGAAGGCCTCAGCGTGGAACCAGCCAACGTATACGTCGCCGGGAAGTATATCATCCTGAACGACCTTCCGGTAGAATTCGAAACCACCTACACGGTTACCGTTTCGCCCGCCCTTCGCGATGTCTGGGGCAGGACCCTGGGTACGGAAGCGTTTGGGGAAGCTGAAATAGGTGCCGCGTCCAGTTATGCATCCCTGTCCGACAGTGGCGCTCACATGGTGGAAGCGGCCTTTCCTCCCAAAATCATCTGGGAAACCCAGAACCCCGTGTCGGTACGCAGGGCTGCCCTGGCGGTGTCCGGGCCCTACGAACGGGCACCCGAGGAGGCTATGAAGCTAGTGGACCTTTCGGGCATACCCGCCAACATCCGGCACTTCCGTGTGGAGGACCTGTTGCCTTTCATGGGACCGGGCGGGAAGGGGAGCGCCGGCTTCCGCTGGGAATTCGTCACCAAGTCATCCTGGGATGAAGGAGAGCTGGACACGAGCGGGCAGTGGCTGAGCGTACAGGTGACCGATCTGGGCATCACGACGCGCTATGCGTACAACCGCCTGCTTGTCTGGGCCACCCACCTGTCCTCGGGGAGCCCCGCCGCCCTTGCGCGGGTGGAATTGCTGGAAGGCACCAACCTGGTATTGGATGGCAGGACCGACAAGGACGGACTGGCGGTTTTCGATTTTCCCCAAGGCTTCATGAAAGCCCGTTTCACTCCTCCCCTGCCATGGGGCGCGAGGCAGGGCCTTTCGGGTTTGCGCATTCGCGTGGTCGAGGGCAAGGGCGCCTCGGGACCGTCGAAGACCGACGACGAGGTGGAGTTCATACCCAACGAAAGCCATAACCTATGGCGTTTTGGTGTGGTCGCCGACGAGGACCCCTCGCGTATCGAGAAGCCCCGAATGACCACCTTCCTGTTCACCGACCGGGGGATCTACCGGCCTGGCGAGACCGTGAGCTTCCGGGGCATGGACCGGGACCTGCAGCTTGGCGACTACGTGCCGTATGTCGGCGCTTACAGGATCACCGTGAGCCAGGGTGCGTATCGCAGCCCGGTAGTGACTCGCCTTGAAGGCACTACAACTACGACCGGGGGCAGTCACGGTTCTTTCACCCTGCCTGCCGATGCGGCACCGGGCAATTGGCTCATCAGCTATGAACGTGACGGTCAGACCCGCCGTCTCTATTTTACCGTGGCCAATTTCGAGCGCCTCCGCTTCGAGACCTCCCTTTCCTTCCCTGCACGGACACTGTACAAGGGCGAACGGCTTGCGGCGACCTTTTCCGCGAACTACCTCGCCGGTGGCGCCCTTTCCTCCGCCCCGTACACGTATTACTGGACCCGCGAGCCCGCCTTTTTCAACCCCGGCGGATTTTGGGAAAATTGGCGCTTCGGACCATCGGTGTCTGACGGCCGGAGTTATCTGGGCGAGGGCGAGGGTGTCCTTGGTCCCGACGGCAAGGCCGAGCTGACCCAGGAAAGTCCGATGGAGGGTGTCGAGGGCGCGCCGTACCGCTTCCGCGTGGAGGCAGCGGCCCAGGATGCCGCCAGGCAGGAAGCAGCTCGCAGGGGTGACGTCATGGTGCACCCGGCGTCCTTCTACATAGGCGCCCGGCTGGATGCAGGGGACGTGGATGCCGAAGCCGCCATTTCGGCCGCGCTGGCCGCTGCGGCGTCCGGTGTGCTTTCCAATACACCCTTGGAGGCTTCCTCGGGTTTCCTGTCCGCCGACAAGAGTGCCACCGTCAGCTGGGTCCTGCTCAACCCGGACGGAAAGGTCTGGGTCCACGCGAAGGACACCGAACTTACCGTGGACTTTGTCCGCACCGAATGGAAGACCGCCCGGCAGGCTGGTATAGGCGGACGGGTAAACCTGGTGTGGGAACGGGTGGAGCTTATAGAGGATAGCCGTACGATACGCGTATCCTCCTCTTCCGGCAACCTTGAATTCACACCGGAAAAAAGTGGCCAGTGGCAGGTCCGCCTCCGCTCGGTGGATCCCAAAAAACGTATCGTCGCCACTGATCTGGATTTCTACGCCAGCGGCTCGGGTTGGGTGCGCTGGGGCTCCGACGATGCGGATACCATCTCGCTATCCGCAGACAAGACCCTGTACACTCCTGGGGATACAGCCAGGATTTTGGTGCGCTCGCCCCTGCCCAAAGGGCGCTACCTGGTTACCGTGGAGCGGGAAGGCATATTCTCCCAGAAACTGATCGAACTGGACGGTTCGGCCAGGACCATCGATATACCGATTGACGATTCCTACGTGCCTGTGGTGTACGTCGCGCTATCGTCTTTCACGGTACGCACCGGACCGCCAACACATACCTATTTCGAGCCCGACCTGGACAAGCCCAAGGGACTTTTCGGTTTGGTCGCCCTTGCGGTGGATCCGTCGGGGCGACGCATCGAGGTGGAAATCGACCCGCTCCGGGGTTCCTACAGACCGGGAGAGAAGGCCGAGGTGCGCCTGGAAGCGCGGCTGGACGGCAAACCGGCTGCGGGTGTGGAGCTCAGCTTCATGGCCGTCGACCGGGGTGTCGTGGACCTTATCGATTACCGTGTGCCCGACCCGCTCGCATTCTTTTACGACCCGTCCAATTTTCCTCTGGCCGTGCGTGGGGCCGACAGCCGCTCGCTCCTTATGGACCCGGTAACCTATGCGGTGGCCGACCTCCACGGCGGCGATGCTGCCGAGGACCCAAAGATCAAGGACCGCAAGGATTTCCGGCCAACTGCGGTCTTCGAACCCTTCCTGGTAACCGGCCCGGACGGTTCGGTGCTCGTGCGCTTCAGTTTGCCCGATTCGCTCACCACCTACCGCTGTACGGTGGTGGCTGCGGACACCAGACGCTTCGGCATCGCGGAACAGGACCTGAGGGTGAGCGCCCCCATCACAGCCACCATCGCCACTCCACGCAAACTGCGCTGGCGCGATACGGGGACGGTGTCCCTCATTTTGGCAATCTGGAGAGGACCGCCCGGGACGTTCAGGTGAGTTTGAAGATACGCGCCGTATCTGATCAGGCCTCAACCCCCGAGACCGCATCCCCCATCTTGGTGGACGGTGAGGCAGAACGGAGCGTGCGGCTCGAACCCGGGCAAAGCCTGGAACTGCCTTTCCGCGTTGCGGCAGTGGGGGCGGGCAAGGCCCAAATCGCGTTTACCATCCTGTCGGAGAGCGTGAACGACCGGGTCCAAAAGGAGCTCGTCGTGGACCGACCCTTCCTGTTTGAAACCGTGTCGACCATCGGTAACCTGGGTGGTGAAAGAAGCTGGGTCGAGGAAGGAGTAGTCCTTCCTTCGGTTGTAGGCGAGGGGACGGGATCCCTGACGGTCTCGCTTTCCGCTTCACGGCTGGCGCTGCTGAAGGAGGCCGTGGGTTATCTATTGGATTACCCCTATGGTTGCCTGGAACAACGCACGGCCAGACTTCTGCCCTTGGTGGCGTTCGGCGGGCACCTAGGAGCCTTCGGCCTGGAAAGCCCGGTAACCGACATGGCGGTGGCGGTGCGGGACGAACTTAATCTTATCGGCCGCAGCAAGCTGAACGACGGTTCCTACCCGTATTGGCCGGGTGGCAGGTACGGCTCCTACTATGTGAGCCTGCGGGTAGCCCACATCATCGCCCTTGCCGAACGGAAAGGCTTTGATATACCCACCTCCATCGACAAGCGTGCCCTGCTAGCCTTCCTGGCCGGCTCGGAAGAGGCTCAATACTGGTCCGCGAATGATCCGTATCTGCGCGCCTACGCCCTCTGGGTGCGCGCCATGAACGGCGAACGGGTTGGGACGGAGCTTGCCCTCGCGCTGACTGAACCCGAGGTTTCGGATAGCGTCGCCGTCTGGGCCTTTACGGGGCTGGCAGCCCTGGATTTGGGCATGATCGACCTGGCAAGGTCCAGCCGTGACAGGATTAAAAAATACGTCAGGCCGGGGACCCGCAGCCTCGATCTGGGTGATACTTCCTCTGCAAGGACGGACTGGTGGGGTTCCGATACTGAACGCTACGCGTTGGCCCTCATGCTCTTCCACGCACTCTCGCCGGATGACGACATGACCACCCGCCTGGCCACAAGCCTTCTGGATCGACAGCGGCACGGCCTGTGGGGCAACACCAATTCTTCCTACTGGGCTGTTCTGGCCTTTGGAAGGTTGGCAGACTCCGAGGCTTCCCGGGGCGCGGATTTCAGGGCCACTGTCAGGCTCGGCGGTGAGCCCTTCCTTTCTACCGAATTCCAGGGCTACGGCGGCAAACCCGCGTCCCGTTCTGCCACCTTCTCCGAGGCTCCGCTCTCCGACGCCACCCGGGACACGCTCCTCCCACTCCGTATGGAACGGGATGGACCTGGCACCCTCTTCTACACGGCCAGCCTCAAGTACGGCCTTCCTTCCGAACTCGCGTATGCACGGGACGAAGGGATAAGCGTCTACAACGAGGTCCACGATTCCACCGGAATGCTCGTGGAGGACGGCAAGCTGGTGGCTGGCAAGACCTACCGCGCCCGCGTCGTCGTGTCCAGTTCCCGGGACCGACCTTTCTTGGCCCTGCGTTCCCCCGTACCCTCGGGCGCGGAGATCCTGGACGCAAACCTGTTAACCAGCGCCCGCCCCCGGGTCGCCGGGAATGCCGATGAAGGCGGGGAGGGGGAGGACAGTGGGGGTGACGATAACGCCGAGGATGGGGTCGACGGCGAGGCCTACTGGGACGCGCCGGTGCGCTTCATCATGGACGACGAACTGCGCTTCCACTGGGATCTTTTCCCGGCCGGAAGGCAGGAGGTTGCGTACTGGTTCCGCGCTGTCATGCCGGGGGTGTATCCCACGCCGCCCACAAGCGCGGAGTGCATGTACGAGAGTGAGGTCTTCGGGCGCTCTTCCGGTACCCTGTTCCGCATAGCCCCCGCCGCCAAACGATGAGAAAGGTGCTACTCGCCAGCGGGGTCATCTTTCTGGCCATGCTGGCGCTCCTCTTCCTGGTCCCGGCGCTTTTGCCCTTTCCCGAACTGGACGCCTACCGCGCCCGTCCCTTCGGTACGGTACTTACCGATCGGAATGGAATGGTGCTGAGGGTGTCGCCCCTGGCCGATGGCCTTAAACGTGAATGGACACCCCTTGAGCGTATCCCCGAGGGTGCGGTCCGCATTTTCATCCAGGCCGAGGATAGTCGTTTTTACTTCCATCCAGGCATCGATCCGTTGGCCATCCTCCGCAGCAGCTGGCAGAACGCCCGTTCCGCTCGGGTGGTATCCGGGGCGTCCACCATTAGCATGCAGCTTGCCCGGCTGGTAAAACCCCACGGTTCGGGTCTTGGCGGCAAATTGGGGGAAGCCTGGGACGCGTTGCGGCTGGAGGCCAGACTTTCCAAGCGGGACATCCTGGAACTGTGGCTCAACGGCATACCCTTTGGCGGGAATGTGGAAGGCCTGCCCGCAATGGTACGATCCCGTTTCGGCCGGGCAGTGGAGGAACTGGACGAGACCCGGGCGACCCTGCTCGCGGTGGTCCCCCGACGGCCAGCCCTGTACGACCCCGCCCACGACCCCGTCGCCTCCGCTGCGGCTGCCTTCGAACTCGCCCACCGGTCCAGGTTCGGCCTGAACGAGGCTTCTCTCCTGGATGCCGCCAACAAGGCCCGGAAGCTGTTCCTCTCCGGCGAAACCGCGCTCTTCAAGGCCCCCCACTTCACGACCCGTATCCTGGCCGAAGGTGTTCCTTCCAACCCCGACGGATCCGGACCGGCGAAGTTTCGAACCACCCTCGATCTTGATCTGCAGACCTACGCCGAAGAGTTGTTGGACATCGGGTTGGAACCCCTGCGGGAACGCCGTGTCCGTACCGGTGCTGTGCTGGCCATCGATAACGCCAGCGGGGAAGTACTGGTCTACGTGGGATCGGCGGATTGGAACGACGCTGATGCGGGTGGGCAGATCGACGGCATCCGCGTGGAGAACCAGCCCGGTTCCTGCCTCAAACCCTTCCTCTACGCGATGGCCTTTGACAAGGGCTTCCTACCCAACGACATCCTGCCCGACCTGCCCACCGTCTTCGGCGGCAGGGAGGCGTATATCCCCTCCAATTTCAACCGCCGCTTCAACGGACCGGTACGGATGCGGGTCGCCCTGGCCTCCTCGCTGAACATACCCGCCGTCTATCTGCTGGAACGGCTTGGGGTGCGCGCCTTCGAGGATTATCTGGTTTCGCTGGGCTTCGCTTCGGTGGCAAAAACCAGGGGTACCCACGGGACAGGTCTCGCGCTTGGCAATGCCGAGGTGAGCCTGGAAGAACTAGTGCGCGCCTTTTCGGCTTTTCCCCGTGGCGGTTCTGTCCCCGACCTGCGTTTTCTCGAAACTGTCCCCCAGGCAGCTTCAGTCCAGGCAGCCTCCAACCAAACCGCCCGCATGTCTGAATGGGCAGCCTGGACCGTATCCGACATCCTCTCGGACAAGGCCAGCCGCTTCGTCGGTTTTGGCGGGGCGCCCTCCATGAAAACCCCCTTTTCCGCGATGTTCAAGACAGGAACGGCAAATCAGTTCCAGCATATATGGGCCTTGGGCGCCACCTCGCGCTTTACCGTGGGGGTCTGGATGGGCAATTTTTCCGGTGAGACCATCGTGGGCAAGACGGGCAGTTCCACGCCTGCCGCCCTGGCAGCGGAACTGTTGAAGGCCCTGGAAGAAACCCCTGCAGGCAGTGGCGAGGGTCAAGCCCCGACGGGCGAACCCCCTGCACACACGGTTCTTACCGAAGTCTGTTCCCTTTCCGGGATGGCTGCGACCCCATCCTGCACCGGTACGGTCATGGAACACCTACCCCGGGATCGTGTTCCCTCCGCCTGTAACTGGCACCAGGGTACGCGGCTTGCGTATCCTCCGGAGTTCCGGTCCTGGCTGCTCGGCAGGCGAAGGGCGGGCAGCTCACCGGCGCTTTCTCGCGATGCCACCATTACGCGTCCCGCCGCCGGTTCACTCTTCTGGCTGGACCCATCCTTCCCTGCAGAGGCCCAGGCTTTGCGCGTGGAAACCAACGGTTTCACAAACGGTGCGGCTGTCTATATGGACGATGCCTTTCTGGGCGTTCTGGACGAGGCCGGTTCGCTGCTTCTGCCCTTGACCCGGGGCAGGCGGACGCTACTCGTCGAGGACGACAGGGGCGTCTCCGCCAGGACTGATTTTGAAGTGAGGTGAGGTGTCGCCCAGTGCCGAGGTGCTGCAACCTGAAGATGCCACAGGCGGTAACAAGGGTGATTACTTCAGCCCTACCCGGCGTGCTAGAATAGGCCAAGCGAGGAATCAACCATGAGCATGTTCGTATCCATAGAAGACAAGGAAGGCGAAAGCCTCGCGCCGGTCATCGACGTAAACCGTATCCAGCGGCATTTCAAGGCGGCGGAAAACAGCATCTGCCTGCGCTTCATCAGGGACGAGGAAGACTCGTCCTTCAACCGTTTCCAGCTTCCTATTTTAGTGAAGGAGATGGACGTGCTGGATGGCCAGGAACTCAAGGCCGACGAGCGTGAAGAGTTGGTGAAGATTCTCAGGCTTTGCCGGCGCTTTCAGGACAAGGACGGCGTGCACGCGCGCTTCTACGCCGAACGCGGCGGAGAATGAGATAGTGCTCATTCCCCTGCCGTGGCAGGAGCCGGAAACGGTGCGCTTTGCAGCGCTGGGTCAGGCAGGAGGAAGGTGTGACCGTCCGCAACGATTCGGTCGTAGAAGGCGATGAAATTCTCCGCGCTCAGGGGTTTTGCGATAAGATACCCCTGAAAAGTGCGACAATCCATTTCCCACAGCAGTTTCAGGTCCCCGGTTTTCTCCACGCCCTCGGCGACAAGGGAAAGGCCCAGACCCTTCGCGATGGAAACCAGGGACTGGACGATAATGCGGTCCTGGTGATTGGCGCTCAGGTTCTCGACGAAAAGCCGATCGATCTTGATCTCGTCCAGAGGGAACCGGTGCAGGTGGCTGAGGGAAGAAAAACCGGTACCGAAATCGTCCACGGAAAGTCGAACCCCTATATCCTTGAATCTTTTAAGCATGGTCGCCGCAGCTGTCGGATCCTCGAACAGGCAGGTCTCGGTTATTTCGATAGTCACCGTATCGGGGTCGAGTTTCGCGGCTGACAGCGCCGATTGTAGTATGTCCGCCGCTTCGTTGGACCTGAACTGCTGGGCGGATAAATTTATGGAGAGCGAGATATTCTTCTTTCCGGCCTTGTTCCAGACGGCCATTTTGCGTATGCACTGGTAAATCAGCCATTTGCCCAAGGGGATGATGAGTCCGGTTTCTTCTGCCAGCGGAATGAAGGTGGAGGGCATGATCAGGCCTTTTTCCGGATGGTTCCAGCGGATGAGCGCTTCGGCCTCCACCCGTTCCACCTGAAGGGTCCTGCCGTCAAAACCCGAAACAAGGAGTTTCGGCTGGTAGTATAGGTGGAACTGTTCGCCCAGGTGTTCGATCACCGGCGTCTCGATGGCGCGGATGATCGAATTCTGCAGCTCAACCTTTTCCACCGCCTTCTGAAGCAGCTCCGGCTTGAAAATAACAAAGGGTTTGCCGCTTTCATCAGCAGTTCCCACAGCGATATCCGCATGGTGTAGAAGGGAGGACCTATCCTGGCCGTGGTCGGGCCAATAGGCGATTCCCGTCGTCGTCTTGATGGTGATGTTGAAACCGGAAAAGATATGCGGTTCATTCAGGGATGCGAAGATCTTGCCGAAAAATCTGGTCAGATTCACGCCTTTGAGCGCGGGCAGGATCAGTACGAATTCGTTCTCGTGGGTGTGGAATACCCTGTCTTCCGGCCGTAGCTGGTCCTTGATGCGGCAGGCGATCTGATACAGTATCCACTCGCTGATACCGGATTTGACGCTTTTGCGAACGGTACGGTAGGTATCGCCCAATTGGATTATGAGTACGCTGAAACCCCTCTGGTCCCCGCTTTTCCGGTAGGATTCGATGATGCCGTCCAGGTCGATCTCGAGCTGGAAATGGGTGGGCAGTCCAGTCTGGGCCTGAAGCGATATCTTTCGCTCCAGGTCGGCGATGCGTTTGGTGAGGCGTTTGTTTTCGGTCTGTAAGACCTGGATAGTATCGCCGGAGGCTTCATCCACCGCATCGAGTGATTTTGAATCCACGTATCGTCCTTAGGTGCATTATCGGATAAATACAGGGAAACGTATAGGATATGAAGGGAAAAAGCCGATACATCAGTTAGGAAATAATGTTGACAAACTAAAATCCGGCGTATAGTATTAATCCATACCGATCCAATCATATTGGCCGGTGACGTATAGCGTATGGAAGGAGCAAAGCATGATTGAAACCCCGACCACGAGCGAGAAATGGTTTACCTGCGACTTGCCCCGAGCCGAATTCAAGACTTTCCTGCGCCGGGATGACTTGCACGGATTCGTATACTTCGGGTTATGGCTGGTTTTGCTGGTCGCGAGCGGCGCGTTGGCTGTAAGTCTATATCCCACATGGTGGGCCTTGCCGGCTTTTATTCTGTACGGTGTCATCTATACCGGGAATAATCCGCGCTGGCACGAGTGCAGCCACGGCACGGCTTTTAAAACTGATTGGCTGAACGGGTTTTTCTACTGGTTCTGCGGTTCCATGGAGCTTCGTGACATGACGGATTTTCGGTGGAGCCACACCCGCCACCATTCCTTTACCATACGGACCGGCGTGGACCCCGAAATTCCGGCGAGCCGCCCCCCGAACATGACCGCCTTCTTTATGGACTTCCTCTACCTGTGGAACGGGCTACTTGCCCTGAAGAACCTTATCTTCCATTCCATCGGCATAGTCAGTAAGAAGGCTGCCGACTACGTACCACCGGACGAATACAAACGCCTTTTCCGTGACGCCCGCCTGGTACTCATTCCCCACGTCATCGCGCTTGCCCTCTCGATCTGGTTCAGGACCTGGATACCCGTATTGATCTGGGGCCTTCCCAGATTCTACGGCGGCTTCGTGATCTGGACCTTCATCGTGCAGCAGCACGCGGGTCTGGATAGGGACGTCAACGACCACCGACTTACTACGCGTTCCTTCCGCTTCGGTCCCCTATTCAGCTTTTTCGTGATGCATATGGAAAACCACATCGAGCATCACCTGTACCCCTTGGTACCCTTCCATGCTTTACCTGCCCTGCACCGTCGCGTAGAGAAAGAATTGCCCGTACCCTATCGAGGATTGTGCGCGTCCTTTTTTGAAATGATCTCCGTGCTGTTCAAGCAATTCAAGGACCCTGAGATCTGCATAAAAAGATCGGTCCCGGCAATACAAATCCCAACACCATCAACAGAAAGTGGGGTAAATCAATGAGTGGAACCGAAAGTGACTGGATCGATGCAGGCCCCGAGACCGAGGTGCCCGAAGGGGATCTCATCGAGGTTAAGGCTGGAGACCGCATCCTTGCGCTGTACCGTATCGGCGGGAAACTGCACGCCACCGACGGGCTTTGTCCCCACGAACAAGCCCGGCTGTGCAACGGCTTGGTGGACGGTGAGACCATCGAATGTCCTAAGCACAACGCCCGTTTCCACATACCCACAGGAAAGGTCCTGCGTCGACCGGCAAAAACAGACCTTGCGGTCCATGAGATTCGGGTCGAGAATGGAAGGATCCTCGTGAGACTTAAAAACGGGGATTAAGCTGGTAGTCCGATGGAGTTGCCCCATGGAATTGTCCGATTTCAAGCCCCGTTCCCGCTTGGTAACCAATACTAATACGGTTCTCAAACCACGCTTCCCGGTGGTGGACGCCCACAACCACCTTACCTGCCTGGGCGGGCGCGATTGGCTGCAGAGCTCCTTGGACGAGTTGCTCGAGCTTCTGGACGAGGCTGGCGTGGTCGACTACATAGACCTGGATGGCGGTTGGGGCGAGGAGCTCCTGCATAGGCATCTGGATTATTTCAAAGCCAGGGCTCCCGGACGCTTCCAGATTTTCGGCGGCGTCGATTGGTCGGCTTGGGAAGAAAAGGGTAACG
>Ga0172379_10005889_pt1 | contig 16825 bp, 11 predicted proteins | sample GrowelOW334metaG_FD_119756 | JGI IMG/M metagenome (GOLD analysis project Ga0172379, IMG submission 119756) | Groundwater microbial communities from an aquifer near a municipal landfill in Southern Ontario, Canada - Groundwater well OW334 metaG | ecosystem: Environmental > Aquatic > Deep... | reverse complement strand
CGCATCGAGATTATCGAATTTGCTATCCAGTCCGTTAACGCCCACTTCCAGACCGCGCAGCGCTTTCTGGAAAGACTCCTGAAAGGTGCGACCGATGGCCATCACTTCACCCACCGATTTCATCTGGGTCGTTAGGCGATCGTTGGCCTGCGGGAATTTTTCAAACGCAAAGCGCGGAATCTTGGTGACCACGTAATCGATGGCAGGCTCAAATGAGGCTGGTGTCGCGCCGCCCGTGATGTCGTTCTGCAATTCGTCCAGCGTAAACCCCACCGCCAGCTTAGCGGCGATCTTGGCGATTGGAAAACCGGTCGCCTTGGAGGCCAGTGCGGATGAGCGCGACACACGCGGATTCATCTCGATCACCACCATGCGCCCGTCGTCCGGATTAATGGAGAACTGCACGTTCGACCCGCCGGTCTCGACACCGATTTCGCGCAGCACCGCTAAAGAGGCATCGCGCAGAATCTGGTATTCCTTATCGGTCAGCGTCAACGCTGGCGCAACGGTGATCGAGTCTCCCGTGTGCACGCCCATCGGGTCCAAATTTTCAATCGAGCAGATGATGATGCAATTATCATTGCGATCGCGCACCACTTCCATCTCGTATTCTTTCCAGCCCAGCAGAGATTCTTCGATCAACAGCTCGCTGGTCGGCGAGGCTTCAAGTCCGCGCTCGCAGATTTCCAGAAATTCTTCGCGGTTATACGCAATGCCGCCGCCGCTGCCACCCATCGTGAAAGAGGGACGAATAACGGTCGGAAAACCCATCACCTGCTGCACCTGCAACGCCTCTTCCATGCTGTGCGCAATCGCCGAACGGGCGGATGCGAGACCGATACGGGTCATCGCCTGTTTGAATTTCTCACGGTCTTCCGCCATGTCGATCGCTTCACGCGACGCGCCTATCATCTCGACGTTGTATTTTTCCAGCACGCCGTGATGCGCCAGATCCAACGCGCAATTCAATGCGGTCTGACCGCCCATGGTCGGCAAAATCGCGTCCGGGCGCTCCTTGGCGATAATCTTCTCGACGATCTGCCAAGTGATCGGTTCAATATAAGTCGCATCCGCCATGTCAGGATCTGTCATGATGGTGGCCGGATTCGAATTGACCAGCACCACGCGATAGCCTTCTTCGCGCAGCGCCTTACAGGCTTGCGCACCGGAATAGTCGAACTCGCACGCCTGCCCGATGACGATAGGGCCCGCGCCGATGATCAGTATGGATTTTATATCTGTACGTTTTGGCATATTTTTTCGGGAAGAGGAAAGCGGGAAGCGTTTTGGAGCTCAGGTTTTACCCTTCACCCTTCACCCTTCACCAGCCTTCTCTTACTTCCGCCTCTCCATCATCTCAACAAATTTATCGAACAAGCCGTCCACATCGTGCGGACCCGGACTCGCTTCCGGATGCCCCTGAAAACAGAACGCAGGTTTATCCGTCAATTCAAAACCTTGCAGCGTGCCATCGAACAAAGAGATATGCGTCGCACGCGCATTCGCAGGCAAAGACGCCGCATCCACCGCAAAACCGTGATTCTGGCTGGTGATCATCACCTGCCGAGTCGCCAGATCCTGCACCGGATGATTCGCGCCGCGATGACCGAATTTCATTTTGACCGTTTTAGCGCCCACAGCCAGACCCAAGATCTGATGCCCCAGACAAATACCGAACAACGGAACGCCTGCCGCCAGCACGCTTTGCGTCGCGGCAATCGCATAGTCGCAAGGCTCAGGGTCGCCCGGGCCATTTGACAGAAAAACGCCATCCGGCTTCATCGCCAGCACCGTCGCGGCCGGCGTCTTTGCCGGTACAACGGTGATTTTGCAGCCACGCGCGGCCAACATACGCAGGATATTGCGCTTAACCCCAAAGTCGTAAGCGACCACATGAAATTCAGGTGATCCTGCTTCACTGTAGCCTGCTGCCAGATCCCACTCGCCCTGATTCCACTCATAAGGCGTATCGCAAGTAACCACCTGCGCCAGATCCATACCGGCAAGCCCGGCAAATCCGCGCGCGGCTGCCAGCGCCGCCACTTCGTCTGTACCGCTGGCGATACACCCGCTCTGAGCCCCCTTTTCACGCAGAATGCGCGTAAGTTTACGCGTATCGATACCAGCGATCGCAACCACATCGTTCGCTTTAAGGTACTCCGGCAGCGATTGCGTGCAGCGCCAGTTACTCACCGTCAAAGACAGATCGCGTATCACCAGACCGCTGGCGAACACCTGACGCGATTCAACATCCTCGTCATTGATTCCGACATTACCGATATGCGGGCACGTCAGCGTCACAATCTGGCGACAATAAGAAGGATCAGTGAGTATTTCCTGATAGCCCGTCATCGACGTGTTGAATACGACCTCGCCGCTGCGGCTTCCGGAAGCCCCGATAGACACACCGCGAAACACCGTCCCATCGGCAAGCACAAGAATTGCAGGATTCGTTTGCGTCACCAGACACCCCCCAAGATAAACATCAACTAGCTAGACATAAAGAAGCGGGAAGAACCGTGAGTTCATCCCGCAAAAGATTGACCGGCATTATAGCGGAATAGCGAGTCAGCATCAAACACAAGCGCATCGTTCAGCGGGCGGGTCTGAGGATGTTATACAATTCGACTCCGACAAAACTTGCAGGATAGACATGTTTGAAGTCATTGTTTTAGCGATCGCTCTGAGCATGGATGCCTTCGCCGTCTCTATCGGCTTGGGCTCAAAGGACGCCAGCAAAAATCTGGGCATAAAAGCCGGAATTTATTTTGGCGTTTTTCAGGCACTGATGCCCTTCATCGGCTATATGGGCGGACGCGGGGTATTAGGATGGGTCGATGCTTACGCCCACGGAATCGCCTTCGGACTGCTGGCGCTGATCGGCGCAAAAATGATATACGAAGGCCTGCAAGAGGGTGTTGAGGCGGACATTCAAGCGATCACTCACAAAATGATGCTGATGCTAGCCATTGCCACCAGTATCGATGCGATGGCCGCAGGCTTCAGCCTGACACTGCTTAACGTAAATGCCTACTTAGCCTGCCTCATCATCGGTGTCACAACCTTTACCTTTAGCTGGGCCGGCGTCAAAATTGGCCGGCGCAGCGGCACCTGGCTTGAGAGTCGCGCAGAGATTTTCGGCGGCACCGTGCTAATACTGATCGGCATCAAAATATTGATACGCTAACGCACGCCATCAACACCCCCCCCAAAAATCAATTACTCCCGCTTGCCTAGGCAACCATATAGGAATATTCTTACAAGCAAACCAGAAAATCTGGCCGGCCGCCGAATAACCACCCTGTTACGCGCCATTGAAACCAGTCAATTTCATTTTAGCCGCCTCACCCAAAATTCTGCTGTTAGCCGGAATTTATTTTCTACTGGGTGTCGCATCACAACAGCTGGCTATTCCGCCAGGCTATGCATCTGCCGTTTTTCCCGCCGCAGGGGTCGCCCTAGCCGTCATTCTTCATAGCGGCTACCGCCTGCTACCCGGCATCTGGACAGGCTCGTTCTGCCTCAACTTGTGGATTGCATCCTGCTCCGGCGGCATAGACGACAAAACCATTTTAATCGCAGCGATTGTTGCATCGGGTGCAACACTACAAACCGGCGTTGCCGCCCTGCTGATCCGCCGCCTCTTAAAAGGCAACTGGCACAATCTGGACAGCGATACCGACATCATCCGTTTTTTGCTGCTCGCCGGCCCCGTGGCCTGCCTGATCTCCAGCTCCTGGGCGACGGTCACACTGACGATGTCAGGCGTCATCTCAGACCATGCATGGCTGTTTAACTGGAGCAACTGGTGGGTTGGAGATTCAGTCGGTGCCATGTTATTCGCACCGCTGACGCTCATACTACTGCAGCGGCGCGGCAATACTGAAAAATCCAGAATTACCAACGTCGCCATCCCCACCCTGCTGGTCACCGCAGGCATTGTTGCCTTGTTTGTTTATGTATCCGGCATCGAGGCAATCAAGGTCAGGCAACATATTGCAGAGCATGGTCGCACGGTCTCCGACCAGCTAAAAAGTCGGATCATTTCCTATCATGAGGTGATTGCCTCGCTGGACAATTACCTGCAAGCCACACCCGACATCAACCGCTTAAAATTTGAACGCTATACACAAAGTTTTTTTGAGGATCACCCGGATTTAATGGCGCTGAGCTGGAACCCGCTGATCCCTAAAAAATCACGGCGACAGTTTGAACAGACGCTCTCTAACGAATACAGCCCGGCCCGACTGACAATTACCGAACGAAATTTGCAAAATCAACTCGTATCCGCCAACGTCCGTGATCAGTATGTGGCAATCGGTTACATCAGCCCGCTACAGTCCAATCGCAAAGCATTAGGATTTGACATTTTATCCAATCCGATGCGCGCAGAGGCCATTGAGCGCGCCATAAATTCAGGGCAAATGGCCGCGACAGCGCCCATACAACTGGTTCAAGATTCCACGGCCAATGCAGGCGTTTTACTACTGCACCCAGTCTATCGCAATCACACCTCTGCCACAGGCCACAACAAAATAGCACCGCGAGGTTTTGCCGTTGGCGTGTTCCGTATCGATAAAATGCTCTCTGAGCTTGCCGTTAAAAACATACCGGCTGAACTAGCATTTAGTCTGCATGACACCGCTGCGCCATCTGAAAACCAGACCTTATATCGCCTGAATGTCAACCGCCCGCTGCTGAGCGAATATACATGGGAAAGCGATGTCGCTATCGGCGGACGCGCCTGGCACATCACGCTGTCCCCGACGCGCGCCTATCTTGAGGAAAATCGATCATTCCTGCCATGGATTGTCCTCGCAGCCGGCCTAACGCTGGTCAGTCTGCTACAGGCTTTTTTACTGGCTATCACCGGGCGCACTTCAATTGTTCAGCGCACTGTCGATCAGCAGACGCAAATACTGCTTGAAAGCGAACAGCGGCTGCGCAAACAAAATGAAAAAAATCTCGCGATTTTACACAATGCCAGTGACGGCATACACCTGCTCAACGCCAGCGGCGATCTCATTGAAGCCAGCGATTCGTTCTTCACCATGCTAGGCTACCAGCGCGAAGAAATGATCAATATGCACGTATCACAATGGGATGCATTATTAACGGGTCCTGAGCTAGCGCAGACCATCCAACTGCAATTTGAAAAAAAGGAACGCTCCCAGTTTCAGACCGTCCACCGCCGCAAAGATGGCAGCACGCTTGACGTCGAAATCAGCAGTTTTCCGCTCGAACTCGATGGTGAAATAGTCCTGTTTTATTCCTCAAGAAATATCACCGCACGCCGCATTATAGAAGCCTCGCTACAACAACAACTGATGTTCACCCGCGCGCTCAACACAATCTCACGAACCTTTGTCGAGCAGGAAGAAAACGCGCTTTTGCTAACCCGCACGGTCGTCAACGTCGGTGCAGCGCTCGGCGCCGACCGCGCGCTGATTTACGATATCAATTTCGAGACACAGCAAATCATCGGCCTGTCTGAATATCTCAATCCTGAACACGCCGATATCACCGCGACACTTGCCACCTATCCACTGCAGCTATTTTTCGGCGGTGCGAGTGAAATCATGTCAACGCATCGCTGGCTCGTAAGCCAGCGCGATGACATCGAACCACATCTGGCGCTAGACGGGTCGGGCGATATACTGCACCGGCAAATGAATATTCAAAGCCTGCTCTGGTATCCGTTCGCGTTCCATAACAACGGCTTCCACCTGCTGGCGCTGAATCATATCCACGCAAAAAAAATCTGGTCTGCCGAAGAGCTCGAGTTTATTGAATCGGTCAGCCATCTGGTCAGTTTTGAGCTTGAAAAAATTCGCCTGACCGATGCACGAAAATGCGCGGATGCCGAACGGGACCGCCTGCTGAAAATCATCGAGGATGCACCCGACTTTATTGCAACGTGCGATATGCAGAACCGTCTAAAATACCTGAACGCAGCCGGCGCGAAACTGGTCGGCCTGCCCGACAATGCCGACTTGTCTGCTTTAAAAATTAGCGACATGCACCCTGAATGGGCGACACAAAAAATGTTGAACGAGGACATTCCCGTTGTACTTGAACAGGGCGTATGGCAGGGTGAAACCGCCTTGCTCCACCGCGATGGACATGAAACACCCGCATCTCAGGTATTACTCGTGCATCGCGACGCCGATGGCAATCCAGAATACTTATCCACTATTATCCGCGACATCTCCGGACTGAAAAAATATGAGAAGGCCCTCCTTAACAACGAACAAAACCTGCTCAATATTCTCAAGCTGAGCCCCATCGCCGTTCGTATCGCCGTCGACCGTGGTCAAAAGGTCGCTTTTTGCAATCCGCGCTACGCCGATCTGATTAAAAGCGAAGATCCTCTGGGCGATACCCCTACAAAATACTATGCCAATGTCGCCGATTATCAGGCTATCCTTGATGAGCTTGCCAAAGGCAACAGCGTACTCAATCGCATGGTCGAGTTGAACATTCCCGGCGGCACCACCACCTGGGCGCTGGCCTCTTATATGCCGATGCAATACGATGGTGCCGATGCGGTGTTAGGCTGGTTCTATGACATTTCAGATCGCAAACAGGCCGAAACGGAACTGCTACGCTCCAACATTGAACTTGAGCAATTTAGCTATGCCATTTCTCACGATATGCGCCAGCCGCTACGCATGATTTCAAGTTATCTGCAACTGCTGGAAATGAGCCTCGCGGATCAACTGAACGATGAAAATCGCGATTACATTCAGTATGCCGTCGAGGGGGCAAAACGCATTGATCAGATGCTCATCGCCCTGCTCGAATACTCACGTGTCGGGCGGATGAATGAAGATAAAGCATGGCATGAAAGCCGCACCCTGCTTGATGAAGCCCTGCTGTTTTTGCAACCTGCCATCAGCGAGGCACAGGCGAAAATCACCCTCAGCGGCGACTGGCCCCCCTTATTTGCCAACGGTGATGAAATCACCCGGCTGTTACAGAACCTGATCGGCAATGCCGTCAAATACCGGATCGCCGGACGCCCCCCCGAAATCAACCTCGACGGCGTGCGAGTCAATCATGAATGGCATATATGCATCAGCGATAACGGCATTGGCATAGCGCCGGGTCAAATCAAGCGCCTGTTTCAAGTCTTTCAGCGATTACAGTCGCGCGAAGTGTATCAAGGCACCGGCATTGGTCTGGCCTTATGCCGTAAAATTGCCGAACATCACGGCGGTCGAATCTGGGTAGAATCATCAGGGGAAGGAATGGGCAGCAGATTTTTTGTCGCTCTGCCACTCACGGACTTATAAACAATGCCACATTTAAAAATTTTCGCCCTCCCCCTTTGGCAGTTGTGCAGCGCACGTCGCGTCTTCGCGCCGCACTGGAGCGATAAACAACTTGGCTTTAAATACAGCCCCCCGTCCAATGTCGCTGGCAGTCACGCCAGCACACCGACGCTGCGGCCCGAATACCACTTTTAATCGATACGTTCATAACGGATGAGGAAATAGAATGAACGACAAAATCACGACCGACCAGCCGTTTGTTATTTTGCTGGTGGAAGACGAGAAAACGGATGCGCAACTGGTTAAATGGGCACTGAAACAAAATCAAATCAAGGCCGATATGCGTCAGGCATTTGACGGCTATGAAGCGTTGGCATTTTTACGCAAGCAAACGGGTAGCTTTGCTAATGCACCACGCCCCAACCTGGTTCTACTCGACCTGAATATGCCACGCATGAACGGACTGGAATGTCTGGCTGAAATTAAAAAAGATGCAGCCCTGCGTGACATTCCCGTCGTCATCCTGTCAACCTCGTATGCACACAGTGACATCATCGCTGCCAATGAACTGGGGGCCGCCGACTATGTCAGTAAACCGATGGATATTCACGAGTTAAGTGCCTCCATCCGCATGCTGGCCGAACGCTGGATTTTCCCGTTCACGAACATGGCTGGCAATACCGAAATGCTATGAATACACTGCCCCTAAAACCGCTGTCTATCCTGGCCGTCGAAGACGATCCCGGTGATTTTGGATTAATCCGTGCGCATGTGCGCTTGTCAGGACTCTGCGCCAAAGATGACAAGGAAGCCGTGATCTGGGCGAAAACATTAGCCGGTGGCGTCGTTGCCGCACAAAAATCGCATCCTGATATCATTTTGCTCGATCTGTCCTTACCTGATTCTGCCGGCATGGATACCGTACACGCCATGCGTAGCGCACATCCGGGCACACCCATCGTCGTTTTGACAGGTCATGATGACTACGATCTGGCCAATGCCGCGCTGCAAGCAGGCGCTCAGGACTATCTGGTCAAAGGCCACTTTGATCACAATGCACTAGGCCGAGCCATACGCTATGCACTGGTACGCATCCAGCTCGAATCTCGCCTGCGCCTCTCCGAAGTCGCCTTAAATGCGGTCGCCAACGGGATTGTTATCACTGATCAGCATGCTCATATCGAATGGGTTAATCCTGCCTTCACCCGGCTAACCGGATATACGCTGGAGGAAGCAATCGGCAATAAGCCGGGAGACTTGGTTAAATCGGGACATCACAGTGAGTCTTTTTATCAAGACATGTGGCAGACCATACTATCAGGGCAGGCATGGAATGCCGAAATGCTTAACCGGCGCAAGGATGGCTCACACTATGACGAGTCGCTCCATATCACGCCCGTGATCTCCGAAAACGGATCGATCCTGCATTTTGTTGCCATCATGCAGGATATCACCGAGCGAAAACGCACGGATGAAACGATACGCAATCTGGCATTTTATGACACGCTTACAAAACTTCCCAACCGTCGTCTGCTCAATGAGCACTTAAACCGCGCCATAGCATCGAGTCGCCGCAACAATCACTACAACGCATTGATGTTCCTCGACCTTGATAATTTCAAACCGCTCAACGATACCTACGGGCATGTGATAGGCGACCAGCTGTTGGTAGAAGCCGCGCACAGACTTAAGGCCTGTGTGCGCGAAATCGATACTGTAGCGAGATTCGGGGGAGATGAGTTCATTATTTTGCTCAGCGAACTCACCGAAAATGAAAGCGAATCGACCATTCAGACTGGGATTATCGCCGAAAAAATTCGCGATATTTTATCCGCTCCCTATTTCCTGAAAACGACGCCGCATCAAATTATGCCACCGCACAGCATCGAACATCACTGCACGGCCAGTATTGGCGTCTCCGTATTTACAGGGCACTCAACCACAGCGGAAACGGCCATCTTGCAAGCCGATAAGGCCATGTATCAGGCAAAAGAACGCGGCCGGAATCTCGTCGTTTTTAATCAGGATTTACACGACCCGGATTAACCGCCCCCCAACAAAAAAGCGCACTGAGTGCGCTTTTTTGTTGGGATTACTCGCCTTTCAAACAGTTCTTCATGAATGCCTTGCGCTCATCACCCTTGAGTGCTTGGGTCTTGGCATCCGCATTGCAGGACTTCATTTTATTCTGTCGCGCGGCAGGTAGAGCGGCCTTCTCTTCCGGCTTAGCTCCCTCAGCAGCCTTCAGGGTGTAGTCTTTTTTCAGACACTTGCTCATGAAAGCCTTGCGCTCGTCCCCTTTGAGCGCGTCCGCTTTCGCCTCCGCATTGCATCCTTTCATTTTTTCCTGTTGCGCACCCGCAAAAACGGGTGCTGATACGGTCACAAATAATCCCAAACAAGCCACTGCGATCAATTTTTTCATGAGTATCTCCTTGATTAGTCGATTGTATCCCCCCGGATCGGGACGTTTCAGCATCAAACTGAAACGCGGCCATTATAGCCATAATTACCGCCCGCGGTTCAAAGGTACAATACACCCTTCGTACACTAATATTCCTGTGAGTGGCCATGGAACTCAAACTCAACACCCGGCAGGATCTCAAGGCACGCGCCCTGCTGCTGGGCGACCGTCTCGACCTGAAATCCTTCAAGATCGCTGATTGTCTGGCGACCACGCCGCTGACACTGGAAATAGACAGCGAAGGCGGCATCGCGGTACTGTTTCGCTACGGGGTCGTGGTGCTGTTCGGCGTGCCGATCGTCGATGAGGTGCGCTTTATCGACACGCTCAAAACACTACTCACGAACCCCTCTTCTTCACCTGAAACCGAGGAGATGGAAATCCACAGCGGCAGAAACAGCATCGGCGTGCAAAGCGGTGCGGTCTCGCTTGACACGATCACTTTGGAAAAACTGCAAATCATCGCTGACGCGCTGAGCAAAAATCTCGTGTTGACGCTGTATGAAAACAAAGTCGCCGGGGAATTCGACAAGATTGAGCCTTTAGCGCAGGAACTGGCGCTGCATGGCCGGGTCAGCGCAGGTGCTAAAAATCTGCTCTCCAAGATCGGACATATGCTGCTGATCCAGCACCGCATGGTGGGCCGCGCCGAAATCGGCGACAAACCCGAAACGCTGTGGAATTTTCCCCACTTGGGCGGCCTGTACGCCAGTCTCGAGGACGAATTCGAATTACAGGAGAGACAATCAGCCTTAAATCGCAAGCTGGGGCTGATCTCCGATACCGCACAAACGCTGGCGGATGTGTGGGACAACAAGCAACTGCACAAGCTCGAATGGTATGTGATCGGCCTGATCCTGTTCGAAATCATCCTGAGCCTGCACGACCGGCTCGGGAAATTTCTGAACTAGCAGTGGCTATTCTTCCTCGTCTTTGGGCAAGGGCGCGAGCAACGCGGCAATGTCCGCCTCGCCAAACTTCGTAAGCCCCGCACTGTCCTCAGATAAGATACCAGCGGCTAACTCCGCCTTTTTTTCCTGCAAGGCGAGGATTTTTTCCTCGATGCTGCCGGCCACTACCAGTTTATAGACGAACACATTCTTGGTCTGCCCCAGCCGGTGTGCGCGATCGGTCGCCTGATTTTCTACGGCCGGATTCCACCAGGGGTCATAGTGAATGACCGTGTCTGCCGATGTCAGATTGAGCCCGACCCCGCCCGCTTTCAGACTGATCAGGAAAATGGGCACTTCACCGTCCTGAAACTGGCGCACCACCTCTTCGCGGTTTTGCGTATCTCCGGTGAGTTTCACATAGGTGAGTTTTTCCTTGGTCAGCTCGCCCTCAATCAGCTCCAGCATCGAGGTAAATTGAGAAAATACCAGAATGCGCCGGCCTTCACTGACCAACTCCGGCAACATTTCCATCAGCAGATCGAGTTTGGCGTGCTCCTTGACCTTTTTTGCGCTGGTCAATTTGAGCAGGCGCGGGTCGCAGCAGACCTGACGCAACTTGAGCAGCGCATCGAGAATAATGATATGACTGCGCGCAAAACCTTTTTCGGCGATTTCCTCGCGTACCCGCTGATCCATTGCGATGCGCACCGTCTCATACAGGTCGCGCTGCGTTCCCGACAATTCGACGGTGCGCACGATCAGCGTCTTAGGTGGCAATTCTGTTGCCACATCTTCCTTGCGGCGGCGCATGATGAAAGGCCGCACGCGTTGTGCCAGCAAATCGCGTCGCATGCGGTTGCCGTGTTTTTCGATCGGCGTGCGCCATGTTTTGGTGAAACTTTTGGCATCACCCAATAAGCCCGGCAGCAAAAAGTCAAACTGTGCCCACAATTCGCCCAGATGATTCTCAAGCGGTGTGCCGGTCAGACACAAGCGGTGGCGCGCATTCAGACGGCGCACCACTTGCGCGGCCTGACTGGAGACATTCTTGACCGTTTGCGCCTCATCCAGAATCAACAGATGATAGTTATGCTCGAGCAAGGCTGCCTCATCGCGCCACAACAGCGGGTAGGTGGTGAGAATCACATCGTGTTCAGCGATCAACGGGAAATGCTCCGCCCGCTCCTTGCCGTGCAGGGACAACATCTTGAGTTCAGGGGCAAAACGCTCGGCTTCACGCTTCCAGTTAAAAATCAGCGAAGTCGGCAACACCACTAAAGACGGCCGGTCCATGCGGCCCGACTGTTTTTCCAGCAACAGATGCGCGAGCGTCTGGGCCGTTTTACCTAAGCCCATATCGTCAGCCAGTATGCCGGCTAAGCCCTGTTGGCGCAGAAATTGCAGCCAGGCCAGACCTTCGAGCTGATAATGACGCAGTTGCAGCGCGAAGCCCGCGGGCGGCTCGACGGCTTCAATTCCGTTGGTATTTTTGAGTTTTTCGGCAAGACTCGCCACTGCGTCCACGCCCTTGAACTGCCAGCGTTCCATCCCGGCAAGTGCATCGATGCGCGCAACGTCGTAACGGGACAGGCGGAGTTCGTCACCCGGTGCTTTGCCATCGAACAATTCAATCAGCGTGCGGGCCAGCGGTTTGATGCGCTCCGCCGGTACATTAACTCGCCCGCCTTCCGGCAATTGCAGTTGGATCGGTTCGCTGTCCTTCATCCGGTCGAGCAAAATCGCATCCAGCCAGCGCGGATCGACCTTGAACAACTCATGCAGCATAGGTGCTAACGCCAGCCGCTGACCGTTGACCACAATGCCCATGTTCAGGCTGAACCAGCCATCTTCCTGCTCATCGAACTCGCCGACCCACGCTTCCACTTCCAGCACATGGTGCCGGAATCCCTGTGGAATGACGATATCCCAGCCGGCCGCCTTCATGTCAATCAGCGCGATCTTCATAAATTGAGGCCACGCTTTTTCACTCTCCAGACCATACATCGTCTGATCCGGGATCGCGCCTGCCATGCCGAACCGCGACATCTCCTCCAATCCGTAGCGCCCCAGCGACTGAATAAATCGCTGTTCAAGTTTTTGATCCCGCTTAACCCGCACAGTCTCACCATTGGCCAAGGAAACAAATTCCCCCGGATGATCGGGCCGCAAAACGGCCTCGCCATAGCGAAATTCCACGCAGGCCCAGTCGCGCACTTGAGTACCGAAACCATAGCCGCGAAATCGCCCCATGTAAGCAGGCAAAGAAGTATCGAGAAACAGCATCGGCACAGGGGTTGTATCTAGCGCACGCAGACGCGCTGTGGTCGGTGCCGGCAAATCAGGTACCATTTCACGCAGCATGTCCGACACCACGGGCACATCAATTTCACGCAACGGCGGCATGCTGAGCAATTGGGCGATTTGTGCCGGTGTCTGAGACAATTTGAGCAGACCGATCTCACCCGCGCCGGTATCCAGATACCAGGTTGCATCCGGCAGCGGCAACACGACAACCGTCGCACCACTGCGAATAATTCTGGGCACCATGCGACCGGATTCATCGGCCCCCCAGTCTAACTTCGCCTCCCTCACCGCACCCTGTTTAATGCGGATCGGCGCAGACAGCACATAACGATTGCCGGCGACTCTTTCCATACAGAAAAGTCGCCCGCTCTCAATCACGCTCAGCAAAATCTCGTTACCCTGTTTACCCAGCAGGATATTGCCGTCAAACTTCTCGCGCTGCCTGAGTAACATGCGCAAAACCGCCAGATCCTCATCAGCGACAAACAGCGGCGGCTTAATCAAGGCACGCTCGATATTGTTCCACTCTTCTAACTGGGCAGGTATCGCGCCGTCAGCGGACATCTTCGCTTTATAGGTGCCAATAAAATAGCCGTCCGAATACATCGTTTTTTGCAATACATAACATAAGCGTTCGGTACGTTGGACCGGTTTGGGCTTCCTTTTAGCGGGCACCGCCTGCGCTTTGCGGAACGCCTCCACCCAGTCCAGCAATGCCGGATTAACCACCGGCGCGCGCGGCAGCGCCAAGGCCGACAACAGGACAGCTGCCGTGTGTTTGCATTTATATCCGACCGGACAGCTGCAGGCAGGCTTCACACCCGGCAGGCCCGAGGTATCGTCAGCAAATTGAATATCAACCGAATAGGGCAGCTTTGCCGTACCTTTGACCTGCGCAGTAATTCTGTCGGGCTGAACCGTCAACTGAGTGATTGAATTCAGGTATGCCTTGGCTTTGTGCAACTCAGGCATGGAATACCAGCGAGTGACATCGGCGAGCGTATAGGTCTTGGCAAGTGACATAGAGGACCGTGGTTTAAAACCGCGCAAAAAAGCAATCGCGGATTATAGCGTGCTGCACGGTTCGGGGTAAGGCTGATAAAAATATTACTGAACCCGCGCACATCCTCTCACTCGCAGATTCGTGATGAAAATTTGCAATAGGTTCGTTAGACAGCGTGATTTTCGGCATGCAAGCTTGCCAAAGCCTGCGCAACATCGTCAAAGAGCGGCCGGTCTTGCACCCGTTCCTGCGCACAACGCCCTTGCAACGCGCGGAGCGCATCGAGTAGCGAATGCGGCGCGCAGCGTGCGAGCAACTCCGCCAGATAACAGGAAAACGCACGCACTTCAATGCGTTGCAGCGCGCTGCGCGCCTCCCCCGACGGCATAAAAGACGCGGCACCAAAATCCCCCAGCAAACACGTCCCGCGCCCGTTCCACAGCATATTGTGCGCATACAAATCGCCGTGCAGGATACCCCTTGCATGCAAGTGTGCTGCCGCATCCGCAATACCCCGCGCCATCGAGAGCACCTCATCCAGTGAAAAATGCGTATCGTCAGGATAAATATCGCGTGTACAGGACTCGAGACTGGGGGGACCGGCCAGATTCTTAAAGCTCGCATCAATCAAGGGCATCACTAAGCCTTTCGTGCCTTCAGGATGTCCGCTGACCTTGCCCAGCACCGAAATGAGATTGGCGTGATCGCCTGCCGCGATACAGGCGGCCTTTTCGCTGCGAGGCAAACCATCGCTCGTGACTGCGCCTTTAAAAAGTTTCACAGCCACAGCACTTACCGGCGCCTTGTGCCAGTTTGCCTGATGAATCACGCCGGACGCCCCTTCCCCTAATTTTTGCAGGACCTCAAGGTCGTGCCAGAAAATCGGCTGCTTCGTCTGTTCCATCGCAGATTCAGCTCCATCCGAAAACGGATTGCCGGCAAAGGCAAGCCAAGCCAGACGCGGCAAGGACAGCAGCCACGCGGGCAAAGATTCAAAACCGTTAGCCGAAATGCGCAGCAATTCGAGCTGCCGGCAGGCGGCCATCGTCTCAGGCAGACTTTGCAAACGGTTTCCTGCCAGCATCAGTTTTTGCAAGCGCGAGCAGCGCCCCAACTCCGCAGGCAATTCGCTCAACCGGTTATCAGTCAGAATAAGCCAGCGCAGCGCAGGGGGGAGCGATGCAGCAGACAGACGGCTTATTTGATTGGCCTTGAAACCCACCATCTCCAAACCGGGACAGCGCCCCAGCACCTCAGGCACTTCGGTAAACTGGTTATCGGAACAAAAGATCACCCGGAGTTTTTTAAGTCGCATCAGATCATCCGGCAACGACGACAAGGCATTACCGGACAGATTTAGAATTTCCAGCGTCTCGGCCAGTTCAAAAATCTCAGGCGGAAACTCACTCAGCCCGCACGACAAATCGAGCCGTGTAATGCCTGCCAGTTTGCCGCTGCGCAGCATCGAGAGTGTATTCATGTCGGGTAGGTTTCAGCCAGCCAGCGCGCTGATCCATTGCGTATAGAGCCGCTCAGCTACCGCGTGCAATTGCGGCAAATTCGCCCGTTGCTGCATGAGTTCTGACGATTGCACGGCGGGACTGCCGAGATTAGCCTTGATTTCTGCTGCGCCCGCCTCGCACCAGCTGGCAATCAATGCAGATGTCATTTCAATATGACACTGCAAGGCAAGATGCGGACCCAGGGTATAGCCCTGATTGGCGCAATAGGCGCCGCTCAATAAGCGGGTGGCGCCAGCCGGCAGACTAAACGTTTCACCATGCCAGTGAAACGCATCAAAAACGCGTAACTCGCCCAGCCAGCATCGCGCAGATTCCGTATCGGCTACTGCAACGGGGCCCCAGCCGATTTCCACAACCGGATTTTTCGATACAACGCCGCCCAGCGCCTTAGAGATCAGCTGCCCGCCCAGACAATGGCCCAGCACGGGAATATTGCCCGCCACCGCATCAAGTATCAGATCGAGTTCCTGTGCAATCCACGGCAGATCATCGTTGACACTCATCGGCCCGCCCATGAAAACCAGTCCGGAATAATCCGCGGATGCCTTAGGCACAGCCTCACCTTCGTCAATGGCGATCAACTGCCACGGGATATTTCTGGCATCCAGAAACTCAGCCAGAAAACCCGGCCCCTCGAAGGCGACATGACGAAAGATGGCGATGGGCTTCATTACTCAATGGATAATTGACGATTGATAACTGTCGATTGTCCATTACCCATTGGTCTTGTCCCGCTCGATCAATGCATAGGCCGAATGGTTATGAATAGACTCAAAATTTTCAGACTCGACGACATAGGCATCGATGCGCGCGTCGGCATTGAGCACGGCGGCCACGTCACGCACCATGTCTTCGACAAACTTTGGATTGTCGTAGGCACGTTCGGTGACATATTTTTCATCAGGGCGTTTGAGCAGCCCATACAGCTCGCAAGAGGCCTGCTCTTCTGCGATGCGCACCACGTCTTCAATCCAGACAAAACTGTTGGTGCGCAGCGTGATGGTCACATGCGAGCGCTGATTGTGCGCACCGCGATCGGAAATCTTCTTCGAACACGGACACAGACTGGTCACCGGCACCAGGACTTTCATCGTCACGCTGGCTTTTCCGTCTTTCATTTCACCGATCAAGGTCACATCGTAATCGAGCAGACTTTGCACGCCGGAAACCGGTGCGGTCTTATTGACGAAATACGGGAAACTCATCTCGATGTAGCCGGATTCCGCCTCGAGCAACACCACCATTTCGCGCAGGATACTCTCGTACGACTCGACGGAAATCTCCCGCTCATGCCGGTTGAGAATCTCAACAAAGCGCGACATATGCGTGCCCTTGAAATTGTGCGGCAGGTGCACGTACATGTT
>Ga0172379_10005888_pt1 | contig 16828 bp, 10 predicted proteins | sample GrowelOW334metaG_FD_119756 | JGI IMG/M metagenome (GOLD analysis project Ga0172379, IMG submission 119756) | Groundwater microbial communities from an aquifer near a municipal landfill in Southern Ontario, Canada - Groundwater well OW334 metaG | ecosystem: Environmental > Aquatic > Deep... | reverse complement strand
CTGTTCCATGGAACCGTTCAGGGCGGGATTTTCCTTAATCTGCGGCGCGTCATTGGCGGCCTTGAGCGAGGGCAGCCTTTTGAGCGTTTCCAGCTGGCGGACCTGATTATCCCGGTTCGTGTAAAAATCCACAAAACGTTTCACAAGGTCCAGCTTGGCCGGTTTTTTCTTGAGGTCGGCGTTAAGCATGAAATATTTTCCGCTGATGGTGGGCGTAGGCCACAGGCCCGTTGAGGAAACCTTCGGCAGTTTTGCGGTGCCGAAATTATCCTTCATGGAATCCGAATAGGTCTGGATAGCCCAGTCGCCGTTTATTATAAAAGGAACTTTTTCCTCTTTGAATTTGCTGTCCATGCAGTTGTAGTCGCATTCCTGCGGGACATATTTGTATTTGAATTTCAAATCCTGGTAAAACCCCACCGCGCCCGCCATGGCGGGCGTGTCCAGCGTGGGTTTGTGCCCGTCGAGCATCCAGCCGCCGTAACCGCCCAGCCAGGGCGCAAGCCAGAACGGCTCGCCCATATCAAAAGCCATGCAGTAATCAAACCCCATGGCTTTTGTTTTCGAGCAGAAGGACAAAAGCTCGTCGGTAGTTTGCGGAACGTTTTTCACGAACTTTTTGTTATACATCAGCATCAGGTGGTTGCCGTTGGAAATGGGCACGCCCCAGGTGTTGCCGTCGGAAGAAACGGCTTCCAGCACGGCCGTGTTGTATTTGGAAAGATCAAAAACCCCTTCGACCGGCATGATGAACCCCATCACCGAAAAAACGCTGCCGAAATCGGACGGGCACATAATAAGGTCCGGCCCGGTGCTGGCAATGGAAGCGGTTTGAAACTGCTGGCGGAGGTCCTCGTTCTGGTAATGGACTCTGGTTATGGTGACATTTTCATTGCCGGGCAGTTTTTTAAAATCCGAGAAAATTGATTCGATAAACGGCGCGATGGCGGCGTCCTCCTGCTCCCAGACAACAAGACGGTTCTTGTCATCGGTCACGTTTACGGGTTTTAAGCAGGCTGAGAATAAAAGCAGGGCGGGGATAACTAAAAATCTGAAGTGTTTTATAATCATATATAGTACTGACTATAGCTAATTTAACTACCCAATAAAAGGGCCTTTAGTCCTAGGAAACGCTGAAAGGACGCGGGGAAAGCATGTTAATGTGAAACGAAAGAACAGGCCGGTTTGTAGGAGTGTTCGCAGGATTGCCTGAAATACGATTCGGCGGCGTCGGGCTTATCCATTTTGCGCGCCACGTTAGCCGCCCCGAAGTAATACGCTCCGTTGTCCGGAGCCGCTTCGATAGCCGCGGAATAATCGGCCAGCGCGTCCTTATATTTCTGCTGGAGCGTTTTCACACCCGCCCGTTCCGCCAGGGCGCGCGCGTTTGCCGGCTCAATAACCAGAACTTCCGAATAATCGGTAACAGCGGAATCATATTTGCCCAACGCCGTATACGCCTGGGCGCGCTTCATGAAGGTTTCCGCGGATTCCGGTCTTATGCTTACGGCATGGGTATAGTTGGCGACGGCATTTTTCGCATCTTTCAAATCCTCAAAATATATATCTCCGGACAGGCGGTAAATACTATACGATTCGGGCGCTTCGGCCAAAGCGCCGTCCAGATACGCCAGCGCATCTTTATATTTCCCGGCGAAACGCATTTTCGTGGCTTTGTCTATAGAGGAGGAAATATCTTTGGCCGCGCTCACCGAAGCCTGGGACCGGATTTCCTCCGCTTTTTTGCACGCGCCTGAGTTTTTCAGGTCGCACGCTTTTGAGAACTGGCGGAACGCCCCGTTATAATCCTTCATGCTCTCATACACAAGGCCAAGGCCGAAAAGCGCGCCGTCCAGCGAAGGGTTGTACTGCAAAGCTTTGCGGTAATTTTCAGCGGCGGCCTCGTTTTTCCCGTCGGCCCGGTAAATATCGCCAAGCCCGGAATAAGGCTCCGCGTAATCAGCCTTAAGGCTGATGGCCTTTTTAAAATCGGACTCCGCGCGCGAAACACGCCTTATTTCACGGCTGATAACGCCACGCAGATAAAAAGCCTCCGGATACAGAGGCTTGTACTCAATCGCGCTGTCGAGCGCGTCCAGAGCCTTGCTGGTATTGTCTTTCAGCGTAAAATAAATATCCGCTTTGACATAATACGCGCGTGCCAGATCCGGCGTTTTTTCAAGCGCTTCCTCTATGGCTTTAATGGCGTCGCCCGCCTTGCCCGCCTTTTGTAAGGCAATGGCTTTTTCCACCAGATCGGAAACCAGAACGTACTGTTGCTTTTCCAGTTCGTCCATCTGCTTGAGTACGTCGCAGGCGCCGCGATTGCCCATATCGCAGGCTTTTTTGAAATCCGCCACGGCGGACGTCAGATCGTTCACCGTATAGTAAACTATGCCGCGGTTATAAACCGCCACGGCGTTCGCCGGATCTCTTGAAATGGCCCGGTCAAAAGCGTTTAACGCCTTGTCGTAATCCTTATTCCCGGCGTATTTTATCCCATCTAAAATAAGCGACTGAGCCACGGAATCGCCTTCCTGCGCGAAGGCGCAGGCCGCCGTCAGAAACAAAACCACCGCGATAAAAGTTATCCTCATTTTTTTACGATTCCCTCCGTTCCGGTTTCCGCGAAATACTCTTTTTCGCAGCCGAAAAACTGGGAAGCCAGATAGCCGACATCCGCCAGCGTTTCGGCCCTGCCCGGGATAAGGCCGCCCAAATCCGCGCCGTAACCGATTCTTTTTACGATAAGCGGAAGCGGCTCGCGGTTGTGGTAGCCGTAATCCTCCCGGTGCGCCATACCGTGGTCGGCTGTGATTATAAGGAGATCGCCTTTTTCCAGCTTGCCCTCGATAAGCGGCAAAACGCGGTCCGCCTCCTCCAGGCATTTTATGCTGCCCTCGACGTCGCGGGTATGCCCGTAGAGGCTGTCCGTGTCAACAAAATTCGAGAAGATGAAAGTTCCGTACGGCCTGTAAATCTCCTTGGATGCTATTATCGCGTCAAGCGTGCCCTGCACGGAATAGGGATTGGTGTCTTTCTGCTTGGGATGCACGAAGCGCAAGCCCAGCGAAGGATCAATAAAAGCCCTGCGCGTAAGTTTTATTTTGGAGTGGTACGCGGTATTTACCAGTTCGCTTGTCTTGCCGACCGCCACGGTCCAGACATCCTTATTATAGAGGATATCAACCAGCGTCTTTTTTTCCATCGGCAAAACCGCGTCGTGCCGGTTGGGAGTGCGGATTATCTCTCCCTCGGCGCTACGCACATAGGCGCGCGCTATGGCCCGGGTGACCGGTATGCCCAGGCGCATGGCGGCGGAGAAAGCGGTGTCGGCAATTTTATGCTGTTCGGAAACGGGAATAACGCTTTCGTTCATCGCGATCTGGATTAGCGGATCGCACTTGCTGGCGTACACTATGGGACAGCCGGTTTTTTCATGTTCCGCCGCGTTCAGTTCAATGGCCTCCATACCGCCGGCCATTTTATTGAAAATGGTTTTCCGGCCTATAAGCCGCTCCAGCTCCTTTATGAAATCCGCCGAAAATCCTTCGGGGAAAAGATTGAAGGTGCGGGGATCGCAAATGCCCACCATTTCGCGGTGCCCGACAACGCTGTCCGCCGAAGCGGAATTCTGCGTGAGCCGGGCGGCGTAATTCCTGCCGGACGGTTTCCCTATTCTCGCCCGGTATTGCGGATTTACTATAGCACCAAGGCCCAGCTTCGCCAGATTGGGAAATTTAACGGGCCCGCCGTATTTGAACAAAAGGTATTCGATTGTAGAAAGTCCGGCCGCGTCAAGAACTATGACAACCGCAGTTTTCTGATTTTTCATAAGCTCTCCCTGTATTCCCTTCATTATATAAAATTCCGTAAAAAAACCCGGGGGGTTGGCCCGGGTTTTTCCGATTCTTTCAAAAAAACTTCAACTGTCCGCTTCTTCATCCTCAATAAATGCCTCGGGATTGCCACCGTCCAGCGCCATACGGGTTGCAGGCTTGAGTTCGATTGCCTTGGGCGCGTAACCCTGCTTGTATATTTTATTGAATTCTACCGCATAGGCGTTTATATCCGAAGCGAACGGCGAGAACATAATGTTTTCCAGATTGTTGTTTTCCGCGCTGCCGCTCCAGTTAAACGAGCCGGTAAGCATTAACGCGTTGTCAAAAATGGCGAATTTGTTATGCATCACGCCTTTGCCGGCATAACCTTTGCTCAAACGCACATTAAAGCCATTGCTGGCAAAAAAGCCCGTAAGCGCCGAACTGCCGGCCTGAAGCTTATCCATCACTATGAAAACACTGACTCCGCGGTTTTTAGCCGCCAGCAGGGCGTCGGCCACGTTTTGCGAAAAAAAGCTGTACATGCACACCGATATGGTTTTCTGAGACGCGTTCACCGCGCTTATGATGGCGGCTTCGGTTCCGCCCACGGGTGAAAACACATATCTGGGAAAACTGACTCCGTTAAAATAGTAGGGCGTGGTCGGATCCGAAGGCGGCCTGCCGTAACTGCCGTAAGGAATTTCGGAAGTGTCGGCCCCGCTCGAAATATGTTTTGTCAGCGCCCACATCCAGTCAAAGTAAGCCTGATAGCCTTGTATAATGCCGGGGTCGGTATTAAAAATCGCGTTTTCGAAATTCGCGGTATCGGCGGTGTTCGCCCAGTTAAAGGAACCCATTACCAGGGTTTTGCCGTCAAAAATTCCGATTTTATTGTGCATTATGCCCCATTTCCCGGTCCCGCGCAAAATACGCATGTTGACGCCGCAATCTATCAGCCGCTGTATCTCGGGGGAGGTTTTGGGGAAAACGTGGCTCTGGTTCATTATCACGCGAACGACAACGCCGCGGTTTTTGGCGTTAACCAACGCTTCGGCAACCGCCGGCAGGGAAAGCCCGTAAATCGCCACGTCAACCGAAGTTTTACTGCCGTTAATAAGCGCGGCTATGTAATCGCTTATGCGGTTCGTATCGGAAAAAGCCACGCGGGGAATCTGTCCGCGAAATACCGGCGCACGGGATTCATCAGTCCCGCCGGTACGGACCGCAGGGATTTCATCGTCAAAAGACGCTACCGAATTCCGGAGCCCGGCAAGAGCGGAAAAATTATCCGCGCCAAATCCGGCAAGGCAAAAAACCGCCGCGAAAGAGATTAAGTGAAATAGTTTTAACAAAGCATGTTTCATAGGCACCAATCTAATATAAGGGAAATGCACGCGGTTAATAAGGGTCTTTGGACCTATTTTTCATCTAGGCCCTTTTTCTTTTTTCAAAATGGACAGGATCACCTTTTTCGAAGTATCCTATCTCCATGCCGGTTTCGCGTATTCTGCGTTCAAGACAGCCTTTACAGCGGGCGGCGTCCTCATCAAGGCAAGGCTTGCCCTCATAGAGCTTATAGTCCGCGCGGTATTTAACCGGAGTAAGATTAGGCATTATCACATTGGCTCCGGCTTCAAGCCCCAGTTCGCGCCCGCGAGGATTTATGGCCTGCAATGCGGTGGTGGCGGCGATATTTACATCCTTAAGCATTATGCGGGCGACGGCGATCATAAGGAGACTGAGGTCAAAATTCATCTCAGCCGAAACCTGCGAACCCGCCAGTGGCGTCTGCTCATGCACGATATAAGGACCCATACCCAGCATATCAACATCCATTTTCTCAAAAAACAGCAAATCATCCGCCAGATTTTCGATAGTCTGGAAAGGCAAACCGATCATAACGCCGGTTCCCAGCTGATACCCCGCGGCTTTCAGGTTTTCAAGACACTGTATTCTGCGCTCGAAACTGTGGTCAGGAGGATGCAGTTTTGCGTAAAGTTCCGGCGACGACGTTTCAATTCTGAGAAGATAACGGCTCGCCCCGGCGGCCTTCCAGCGCAGGTACGTTTCCACAGGCTGTTCGCCTAAAGAAAGGGTTATGCCCAGTTTTCCGTCTGTTTTGCGCATGATTTCGGTTATCAGTGTTTCGATAAAGGAAGCTGATTCTTCCGAAACCATTTCTCCGGACTGCAGCACCACGGACCCGTAGCCGTTGATATAAGCCCAGGAAGCGGCGTCCACTATTTCCCCGGAGCTCATAGCGTAACGGTTTACGGCGGCATTGTCCCGTCGGATACCGCAGTAATAGCAGTTCTTCCCGCAGATATTGCTGATTTCAATAAGGCCGCGGAAATATACCTTGCCGCCAAGACATTTATCGCGCACCAGACAGGCTTCGTGGAAAAGCTTATTAATTTCACCCTGGTCGCGCAGGCTCAAAAGCGAGATGATTTTTTCTCTGTTCATTAGTCTCTGCCCAAAACATCAGCCCCAGATTATTTTTGGCGTTTTGCGCATTGGCAGACGCGTGTATTTATATTCAGGATATCCTAGCATAAGTCCGCCATAGCAAACATGTCCGGGCGGCACGCCCAGCGAATCGCGCAAAGCGGGCCAGGCCCGCGCCGCCATCATGATAAAACCTGCCCAGCAGGCCCCGAGGCCCAGGGAAATAGCCGCGAGTTCCATCTGGGTGAGCGCGATTGTGCAGTCAATGCACGCCAGTTCATAATTTTCCGGCGCATGGGCGAACACCAGAGCCGGAGCTCCGCGCGAGATAATATCTTTTCCGGAATAAAAAGCCTCGGCAATCAGATCCGGACGGTATTTCCCTGCGTTGCCCGCTTTCGCCAGACTGCTGAAATAATCAGCGGTTTTAGCCGCCACTGCCGCCACTTTATCCCGGGAATTCAAAACAAGCCATTCCACCTGCTGGCTGTTGCTTGCGGTGGGCGCGTAATGCGCCAGGTCAATAAGCCTGGCGAGTTTTTCTTTCTCCACCTGTTTGGCGAGATAGTGCCGGATGGAGCGGCGGGACCGCAGGAGCAATTCTATCTGACCGTCGTCGAGTTTCGGCGCGTTTTTGGCTAGAGGACAGTCCTGCGCGTTCATCCCGGCAAGAGACAGCGCGCCCCGCGGACAGACCGCCACACAGTGTCCGCATCGTATGCAGGATTCGGAGGCATGGGCGACCGGGACAGGGATACCGTCCTTCATGCTGAAAAGCCCGAGCGGACAAATGACCGAACACAATCCGTCACCCCCGCATTTGGTTTTATCCACGGAACAAAACTGTTCTTGCGGCATACACGCTCCTTAATAAACAAATTGCCTGCAAAACCATTCTATAGAAACGCTTAGCGTTGCGCAAGTATGAGATCCGCCATGACCGCCAATACATAACACAACATATCAGCTTTGTTGTTGACAAATAGCATTATTCCTGATAGGCTATCACCATGATAAACCTTGACCGAGACGAAAACACTCCTCTGTACAACATCAGCACCGCGGCGAAACTGTGTGGCCTGCCGGTTTACACTATCCGCTGGCTTGAAAAAAACGGCATCCTGCTGCCCAGCCGCAGCGGCGGGAACCAAAGAATGTTTTGCGACCGGGACATTAACCTGCTTATTGAAATCGCCAATATGCTACACCGAAACGTCAATGTCGAGGGCATAAAATTCGTGCTGGAAATAAAACAGATTTACCATATTAATTTAAAGGATATAGAGAACTCGGATGAAAACGGATAAATTCACGGTAAAAGTGCAGGATGCCATAGCGCAGGCGGAAGAAATCGCCGCCGAGCGTTCACAGCAGCAGATTGAACCGCTGCACCTCCTTTATGCCCTCTTAACCCAGGAAAACGGCCTGGTCGCCGACGTTATCGCCAAAACCGGAGCCGCTCCGGAAAGCGTCGCCGCGCAGGTTGAAGCCGAACTTAAAAAACTGCCATCCGTAAGCGGAGGCGAGCGTTATTTTTCCAGCGCGCTAAGAAAAACGCTGGACGACGCCCTGCGCGAAATGAAAACGCTGAAAGATGAATTCATTTCCTCCGAACACGTGCTTCTGTCCATGACTAAGGAAACCGGCGACTCAGCCGGAAAAATACTTTCCGTTAACGGAGTAACGCATAATGAGGTTTTAAAAGCGCTCGCCTCCATAAGAGGCGGACACAAGGTAACTGACCAGAACGCCGAGGGTAAATACCAAGCGCTGAAAAAATACGCGCGCGATCTGACCGACGCCGCTCGCCAGGGAAAACTTGACCCGGTTATCGGGCGGGACGAGGAAATCCGCCGTGTTATTCAGGTGCTTTCCCGCAGGACAAAAAACAATCCCGCGCTTATCGGCGAGCCGGGCGTGGGCAAAACCGCCATAGTTGAGGGGATTGCCCTGCGCATCGCGGCGGGACAGGTGCCGGAAGGCCTGAAAAACAAAAAGGTGGTTTCTCTCGATCTGGGCGCGCTTATCGCGGGCGCCAAATTCCGCGGCGAATTCGAGGAACGCCTCAAAGCCGTACTGAAAGAACTTGAAGAATCGCACGGCGCCGCCATCCTGTTTATTGACGAAATCCACACGCTGGTCGGGGCGGGCGCGTCGGAAGGGTCAATGGACGCGTCCAACATGCTCAAGCCGGCTCTTTCGCGCGGCGAACTGCACTGCATCGGAGCGACCACTCTTAACGAGTATAAAAAGTATATCGAAAAAGACCCCGCGCTTGAACGCCGGTTCCAGCCGGTTTTTATAGGCCAGCCTTCGGTGGAAGATACCATCGCCATCCTGCGCGGCCTGAAGGAACGCTATGAAGTGCACCACGGCGTGCGGATAAAAGACAACGCCATAATCGCGGCGGCGAAACTGTCGGACCGGTATATAACAGACCGTTTCCTGCCGGATAAAGCCATAGACCTTATTGACGAGGCGGCCTCCAGCCTGCGCGTGCAGATTGACTCCATGCCCGACGATATTGACAAGCTGGAACGGCGGCTCACGCACCTGCAGATTGAAAAACAGGCGCTCAGCAAGGAAACCGACGAAGGTTCCGTGAAAATGCTTAAAAACACCGAAGCCGAAATCGCCAACTTAAAGGAAGACTCCTCAAAACTCAAGCTTAAATGGACCGCCGAAAAGGAAATCATTGCCAAGATACGCAAACTGAAAGCGGACATAGAAAAAAGCAGAACGGACGAGGAACTCGCTCAGCGGCAGGGCGACCTGGACAAAGCAGCCGAACTGCGCTACGGCAAACGCCTTACGCTTGAAAAAGAACTTGAAAAAGCGAACGGCGAACTGGCGAAAATCCAGAAAAACGGCAGTATGCTCAGGGAAGAAGTGGACGAGGAGGATATCGCCAAAATTGTTTCCAAATGGACGGGCGTGCCCGTCGCGAAAATGCTTGAAGGCGAGGTGAGCAAACTTGTAAACATGGAAGAACGCCTGAAAATGCGCGTAGTGGGCCAGGACGAAGCGCTGGGCCTGATAGCGAACGCCGTGCGGCGGTCACGCTCGGGGCTTTCCTCGCCCAACCGGCCCATAGGAAGCTTTCTGTTCCTGGGCCCCACCGGCGTGGGCAAAACCGAACTCGCCAAGACGCTGGCGGAATTCCTGTTCGACGACGAAAAGGCCATGATCCGCATAGACATGTCCGAATACATGGAAAAGCACGCCGTCGCGCGGCTTATAGGCGCGCCTCCCGGTTATGTGGGTTACGAAGAAGGCGGGCAGCTCACCGAAAAAGTGCGTCGCCGCCCCTATGCGGTCATACTTCTAGACGAAATAGAAAAAGCGCATCCTGATGTCTTTAACGTGTTCCTTCAGATTCTTGACGACGGGCGCCTAACCGACGGCAAGGGCCGAAGCGTTGATTTTAAAAACACGGTCATCATAATGACTTCGAACATAGCTTCCCGTGAAATCATGGAAGGCGGCGGCGCGGAAAAACTGCGGGACACCATCCAGAAAATCCTGCTCGAACACTTCCGCCCGGAATTCATAAACAGAATTGACGAAACCATAATTTTCAATTCGCTGACAAAAGAAAACCTGCACGTGATAGCGGACCTGCAGTTAAAGCACATTTCCAATCTGCTCAAGGACCGGGATATGACTCTTGAACTTACCGACTCCGCCCGGGACGTTCTGTTTGAGCAGGGCTATGACCCCGCCTTCGGGGCCAGGCCCATGAAACGGGCTGTTCAGCGGCTGGTTCAGGACCCGCTGGCAATGCAGATATTAAACGGCTTTTTTGTGCCGGGCGACCGCATTACGGCTACCGCCGGGAAAAAGGACCAGCTGGCGTTCAAAAAAGAAACACCCGTAAAAGCAGGCAATATTTAGGAACATTTCAGCGTTAAAGAATGAGGATGTGTCCTGAATCAGGGCTAACTCTTTTTGGTTATATGTGACAAAAATGGGATTGTAAAGAGCAAAAATTCAATATATGATTATATTAACCCGCCCGCCGCGCTCAGGACGGGGAAGATGTTTTTGGCTCTATAAAATGCAGACATCATTTCGCAGGATTTTCTATGCGGCGTTAGCCGCGCTGGTTATAGCGGAAGGCAATTCCTTCGCGCTGAGCCGCCCGCGTCCAGGCGATCTGGACAGAGCCAGGGCGGACGGTACTTTCGCGGAAAAACTGGCTTTCGCGAAAAAGCTGGGTAACAACAAATTTTCCAACAATCTTATCCAGAAATATAACTACCGGATGCAGCAAATGCGTATGTCCGCGCAGGGAAAAACGGAAATCCTTTCCGCCCCCCCGCCGGACAAGCAAAACATGCCGACAACAGGCTCCATCAATATTTTCGTCTTGCCGATAAAGTTTAACGACGCGTCGAACAAATTCACCAAGGCGCAGATCCAGACGGCGTTTTTCGGCGGCGGCACCGGCTCGCTCAAGTCCTTTTACCTGCGCAGTTCGTTCAACGCGCTCTCCATCGGAGGCACGACGCTGGACTGGTACACCTATCCCGGCACAAGAGCCCAGGCCGAAGCCGCGGGGAATGAAGAGGTCATAAAAGCCGCTCTCAATTATCATGTGGGGCGTGGCGTGGATTTTTCGTCTTACGACAATAAAGGAAACGGCGTCATAAATTATTTCATAGTGGTCTGGGCCGGCACGCAGCAGGGATGGGCGTCTTTCTGGTGGTCTTATAAAACAAGCTGGACCGACACGACGTACAGCGTAAACGGCAAAGATCTTAACGTTTATTCCTGGCAGTGGGAAGCGTATGACCCGTCTTCAGCCACAGCGCCTGACGCGACGACGGCGCAGCATGAAACCGGCCACGCGCTTGGCCTGCCGGACTATTACGATTATGACGATAACATCGGTCCGGACGGAGGTATCGGCGACTACGACATGATGGACGGATCAACCGCCGACCATAACGCGTTCAGCAAATTCCTGCTGGGCTGGCTTACGCCGCAGGTCTACACATCCGGCACAAGCAGTGTTTCCCTTTCTCCTGTCGCGACCTCGGGGCAGGCCCTGCAGATGATGCCCACCGCAGTGTCAGGCACATCATGGGATGAATATTATCTGGCGGAATACCGCGTCAAATCTTCAGATGACGCCAATCTACCGGCGAGCGGCATCTATCTCTGGCACGTTGACGCCCGACTCACCGCCGACAACACCGATTTTTATTATGACAATTCGTTCGCCCGGCATAAACTTTTAAAACTCGTTGAAGCGGACGGGCTGGACCACATAGAAAAAGACAGCAACAACATGACCGCCGCCTCCGTATACACGGCCGGCAGCACGTTCAGCCCCGCCAGCACGCCGGCAAGCACGGACTATACGGGCAAAAACACTGGCATAACAATGGGCCCGCTGACAGCGGGCAGCGGCGTATACACCGTACCCGTTTCAATCGCGCAGGGCCCCGCGAAAATAACGAACCTTTCGGGCACGCGGACCGCGGTAAACATCGCGCAGCTTTCCTGGACAGTACCGGCCAACGCGGCCTCTTACCAGATCCACTACGCCACCTGGACGGCGGCGCAGTCCTTTAACTTCAACAACGGCTTCGGCGGCGTCTGGGACATGGACGCCTTCAACGCAGCAACCGGCAACTGGCGTATAGTTCAGGGCGCGGGGCCGGACGGTTCCAACGCCATCGTCTCAGGCAACCTGTCAAGAACCCAGGAAAACACTTCCAATAACGATTATTACGGCTACTCGGAAATAAGCAAGGTTGTTTACGGACCCGCCACGGTGGCTTTTACCTGGAAAGTAAGTTCGGAAGAGGATTATGATTATCTTAATTTCCTTATAGACGACAAGCCCGCCGCTGCGATAACCGGCATTACCGGCTGGAGCACCGTTTCCAAAACCATACCGGAAGGAGAGCACAAAATAGCCTGGGAGTACCGCAAGGACTTATCCTACCAAGACGGTGAGGACAAAGGCTATGTAGACAACATAACCATTACCCCATCCGGCACAACTCCGCTTGACTGGGCTTATTCAAGCGTCATCACCGCGCCAACACCTGCGGCAGCCGGCACGACGCAAAACCTCACGGTGGGCCTGAGCCTGGACACAACCTATTATTTCGCCATCCGCTCGCTGGATTCGCGCGGCGTTCCATCCTATATTTCCAGCCCCGCCACTGTTTACACTCTGGGAGACAATACCGCGCCTTCCGCGGTTTCCAACCTTTCAGCAACACCCGGCTCGCTTGAAAACCAGATAACGCTGAACTGGACGGCGCCGGGCGACGACGCGGCCTCGGGAAACATAACCGGCGGAAAATACGAAATACGCTATGCGACAAACTCGAATATCAGCCTGACGGAAGGAACCCTTATCAGCATTTCGACGAACAGCACCGCGGGCTCGGCCCAAAAACACACCGTAAGCGGACTTACAGGCTCGGACATGACCTATTATTTCGGCCTGTGGACATATGATGAGAACGGCAACAGGTCGGCAATATCCAACATAGCGAACAGCGTCGTTTTGCGAGACACGGCACCCCCATCCGCCGTGACTAACTTAAGCGCGGTGCCCGGCTCGGCAGAGGGCTCTATAAAATTAAGCTGGACGGCACCGGGCGATAACGGCGCCGGCGGCGCGCTGTCTGGCGCGTCCTTCATCGTTCATTATTCCTCGTCCGGGGCGGTGAACATAAACACGGGGACGGAACTCATAATCTCCACATCCGCGGCGGCGGGCAGTACGCAGTCCCTGACAATTTCCGGCCTGATTTACGGGCAAACCTATTATTTTTCGCTTTGGACGGAAGACGCCAAGAACAATCTTTCCGCCCAGTCCAATGCAGCAAACGCGCAAGCCACCGATTTGGTTCCCGCCGCGCCGGCTAATTTGCGGCAGTCCGGCTCCTCCACCAATCTGACACTTCAGTGGGACCCGGTGTCCGCGGGAGATCTGGCTTATTACCGGGTCTATCAGGACACCACGCCCGCAGGAAAATGGGATGACGGGATTGTCCTCGCCACGACAACACTGACCGTCTATACCATCACATCCCTGCCGCAGGGTGTAACGATTTATTTCAGGGTAACCGCCATTGACAACCCGCCCCTTTCGCTTGAAAGCGTTTATTCTAATGAAGTGACCTATCTCGACCAAGACCTGTTGGGTCCGGTGCAAACCGCCTTCGCGTCCGCCAGCCACGGCACGCTCGGCGAATGGAAATCAAAAGCAAACGCCGTTTTCTCCTGGAGTTACGCCGATCAGGGGTTCTCCGGCGTGAAAGGCTATTACTATAAAATTTCCAGTTCCGCGGCCCAGAATGTTAGCGGCGTAACCACGGGTGGTATCTACACAACGGGTGTAAGCGCAAGCACCACAGTCGCAGACGGAGTTTGGTATTTCAACATGGCGGCGCAGGACAACGCCAGCAATTATTCCTCCGTATTCAGCCAGATTTTCAGGGTGGACACCGCCAGCCCGACCGCCGCCATAACCCTTTCCTCAACCGACACGCTCCGCAGCGGGACATATCAGGTGGCTCTTGCCGTTTCGGATATAAGCGGAACAGCTGGCTCGCCGCTGTTAAGCTATTCGCTGGCGGGCGGCGCGTCCCGAAGTATAGTGCTTTCGCAGTCCGGCTCGAATTGGACGGGCAGTTTGGTCATTGAATCCTCCGACACGGCAGGAACGGGAACTTTCTCCTTTTCCGCCGCCGACAACGCGGGCAATACCGGGACCGCCATCACCTCAGGCGCAAGCTTCACCTTTGACACCGCCGTAACCGCTTCCGGCGGCACAGTCACAAACCCGGACAACACCTCGGTTTACATGCCGGCAAACAGCGTCACGAGCGCGATAACGGTGCGGATAAATAATCCGCCAAGTTCGAGAAACGACATCTCGGGCGCGAACGCGTCTTTGGATCCCATTAGCGGCTACTCCGCGGTTACGGAAGTTAATTTCAACCGGGAATTTTCGGCTACTGACGCCTCCAGCGTTCCTGTAACGTCCTTCAACGCGCCCGTGCTGATCTCCATTCCCTACAGCGACGCGGATAACAACGGCAAGGTTGACGGAACCGCCATAGACGCCGACTCGCTTGCCATGTATTATCTCAACGGCACCAGATGGGATCCCGTGCCCGGCTCGACAAATAACGCGTCAGCCAAAGCGGTTCAGGCCTGGGTGAGCCATTTTTCGGTTTACAGCCTGCTTTCCGTGACAAAGCTGAGCGTTGACCTGACAGGGGTGAAAGTTTATCCCCAGCCCTGCTACATGAAACGGGACAGCAACGTCATTTTCGGCAGGCTGCCCAATATTTCCGATATACGGATTTTCATTTACACTATCGCCGGCGAACTGGTGCGCACGTTAAACAAGGACACGGAAATAACACTCGTCGGCGCGAATCTTAAGGGCGTGTGGGACGGAAGAAATTCCAACGGCGAGCAGGTAGCCAGCGGCATGTATATTTATCTTATAAAGGCGGAAGGAACAACCAGCAAAGGCCGCATAGGGATATTCTGGTGATCGCGATGAAAAAAATTACGGCTCTGCTTATCGCGCTGCTGTCTTCCCCCCTCGCCCTGGCGGGAGGGGCGGGCACCACCGCGGCGTCATTTTTAAAAATAGACCCCGCCGCCAGAACCGCCGCCCTGTCCGGCGCGGCGGTGGCGCTCGCCGACGATGACGCCACCCTCATCAACCACAACCCCGCCGGCATCGGGGGCGTGGAGCGCAAACAGTTTTCTTTCACGCACAACGAATGGGTGACCGGCATAAAGCTGGAATCGCTCAGTTACGCGCATCCGGTGACCGAAGATTTCACAATCGGAGCCGCAGTCAATTACCTGCACACCGACAGCGTGGGCTCGACGGACGGCCTCGGCGCGGACACGGGCTCGTCTTTCAGCCTGAACGACGGCGTCGCTACCATCGGAGCGGCGAACAGGTTCGGGGAATATTTTCTGTTGGGCGCGGCGGTCAAGGGCATCCGCCAGTCGATGGATTCGCGCAGCGCCATGGCGATTGCTGGCGACGCGGGCGCCATTTTAAAATTCCAGTATTTTTCGCTCGGTGCGGCGGTAACCAATTTCGGCTCCGGCATCAAGCTTTACGAGCAAAGTTCGCCGCTGCCGCAAACCCTCAAAGGCGGCCTCACAATCCTGCCGGTAAGAAGCCTTCTGCTGTCAGGCCAGGCGGACAAAGCCGTTGACTCCAACGTTATTCTGCGCGGAGCCGTCGAATACAGCTTCCGCGGCATCATCGTGCCAGACGACCGATACTCCCTGCGCGCGGGTTACCGCAACGGCAGTTCGGAAAACACGGGGCCCGGCTTTTCGTTCGGCGCGGGCATGAGAATCAAGGCTCTGGGGATTGACTACAGCTTTGTCCCGATGGGCGATCTGGGAGCGGCGAACCGTATCAGTATTTCCTTCGCATTCGGAGAAAAACGGCCCGATCCCACCGACGCCTATTCCGATTTGTTCCGCGACATGGAATCGTCGGACTATTCCCGCCGCAAACCCGTGGCCCGCGTTTTAGAAGAAGAAAAAGAAAGCGCTTCCACGGCGGCGGACGAGACGAAGGCGGCGGATACAAAACCGCCTCAGGAAACCCTCCGCCAAAGCGACGCTTTTTCGGACGCGGACAAAGCCCGCACCAGAAAGCCGCGCCGTTCGTCCAAACCGGCCGAAATTTCAAACAATTAACTCAAATAGGGAAAAGGCAGCGTCAGCCCAAGCTAATAGCAACCGCAGGTGCGGATGCGGGTGACAACGTCTTTAAAACTCTGCGGCGGTTCCGCTTTAATCGTGATGCTCTTGTGCATGGGAAGAGGAATCATTATCTGGTGCGAGTGCAGCATCATGCGCGGAAACCGCTCCTGCAAAGCCTTATCAAGCCCGTAGCGCAGGTCGCCCGCTATCGGATGGCCTATGCTGAACATGTGCGCGCGGATCTGGTGCCGGCGGCCCGTGATAAGTTCCACATCCAAAAGCGAAAAGTCCGAGAACCGCTCCTCCACGAAATAATTCGTCACGGAAGGTTTCCCCTCCGCCGGGTCCACGCCCACGCGGCCCGAGCCGTACTCCCGCAAAGGCTTGTTTATCGTGCCGGAAAAGCCGCTGAAAACGCCGTGCACGAGTGCGATGTAATGCTTCTCGATAGTCCTGTTTTCAAAAGCGAGCGACAGTTCCCTGTGCGAAATCTCGTTTTTCGCGAACAGGATTGCGCCGCTTACGGGCCGGTCCAGCCGGTGCACCGTGTAAAGTTCCCTGCCCGCCTGGGCGGAAAGAATTTTAAGGAGCGAATCCTCCGTCCCTTCGCGGCCCGGAATGGTCAGCAGCCCTTCGGGCTTGTAGGCCGCGATAAAATCAGAATTTTCATAGAGTATTTCGATTTTCATTAGTAACCTTGAGTTGTGCAGTTGCAAGATGTCCTTATATTCTTTAATATAGCATATAGGCGTATACAGGAGATTGTCATGACCACTAAAGCGAAAAACAAACCTTTGGCCAACGACGCAAAAAACGGCTACGAGAACATCACT
>Ga0172379_10005887_pt1 | contig 16828 bp, 14 predicted proteins | sample GrowelOW334metaG_FD_119756 | JGI IMG/M metagenome (GOLD analysis project Ga0172379, IMG submission 119756) | Groundwater microbial communities from an aquifer near a municipal landfill in Southern Ontario, Canada - Groundwater well OW334 metaG | ecosystem: Environmental > Aquatic > Deep... | reverse complement strand
TCAGCGCGCGTTTGGTCGGACATAATCAGTTTGCGTTTTTCGTAATCATCAAACTTTGCTTTCCAATCGCCCTCGAGTTTTTTCAATTCGGTCTGCCATTCCTGGATGATCTGGTCAAGCTGCTGGCGCGCATCCTGCGCATCGGGAAGTTTTTCCATTATTGCATCCGAATCAACATAGCCGATTTTCAACTGTGAAAATGAAACGGAGCATAATCCAAAAAAAATGAAAAGACCGAAAATTATTTTTGCTTTCATAAAAAACCTTGTTTTATATTCAAATCCCAAATAACAAAAAACAAATTCCAAGTATCAAAACCAAAAATTGAATTTTGGGATTTGTTTTTTGGAAATTATTAATCTCTATTTTCCTCTTTTTAATTTGTCGAGAACTTTGTAAGTAATTTCATAGGCGGAATCGGCATATAATAAAATTGCCGCTTGTTCTGTTTTATCAAAAACGAACTGCATGCCTTCTTCTTTTGCAACGGTTTCAATAGTTTTCAAAACTTTATCTTTTACCGGTTTAAGTAATTCTTCCTGTTTTTGATAGATTTCACCTGTTCCTTGTGCAAATTTTGATCTTCTAAATTCTTCAACAGATTGTTGCTGAGCTACTAATTTTTGTTGAATCTCATTTTTCTGAGCTTCTTTCATGGTAGCGGCTTGTTTTTGATAATTTGAGTAAGCTTCTTGAAAAGTTTGTCCCATACTGTCAAGTTGTGCGTTCCATTTTTGAATTAACGCATCTAACTCGCCTTGGGCTTTAATTGCTTCTGGGAGTTGCTTTAAAATGATTTCCGAATCAACGAAACCAAGTTTAATTACCGCCGGGGTTTGCGCAAATGTACTTGCTGCAAAAATGAATAATGCAAAGATTAAAAAATAACGTTTCACTCTGTATCCTTTATATTTATTTGTTTATGAAAAATAACTAATTAAAAACCTTTTCCGAACTGGAAGTGGAAAACCCAGGAAGGATCTTTTCCGTCAACCGCTTTTCTGTCGAAACCATAACCAAGATCAAAACCGATCAAACCAATCGGGTTTATCATAATTCGTGCGCCAATACCGGCAGAGCGGCGGAGATTAAATGCTTGCGTTGCATTGATGCTTTCAAAAACATTTCCCGCTTCAGCAAAAGCAATTAAGTAAAGAGGGATAGGTTCAAGCGCAACAGCAAAACGTAATTCTGTTGTATAACGCAAAGAAACTTTTCCTCCATAAACATCGCCGGTTTTATTTATTGGTCCAACGGTTCTGTCTTCATAACCGCGCAATGGAGTTGTTGCAACAATTAATCCGTTTCCGCCCATATAAAAATATTCAAACGGCTGAATCGGAGTTCCTTTTTTTAGCTCTCCCAAATATCCTAAATCTGCAACAGAAAATAAAACTAATTTACTTATTCCGAATAACCGTTTATACCATTCAGTCTTGAAATTGATTTTGTAATAATCAACATCTCCGGGAAGAAAAGGTCCGCCGGAAATTTCCGCATCTAATCCAATCGAAGAACCGATTGATGGGAAGATTGGATTATCAACATTTTTTCTAGTAATGCTTGCACCAAGTGTAAACTGTTGAGTTCTTCCTTCACGGTAGTAACTGCCGCCGTTAATAACATTATTAGACTGGTAACGGAGCGTTCCCTGAACATAAAAATAATCATCGGGCCATTTTAATCTTCTTCCGAGGCGCATGCTTGCGCCTGACTGGCTTAAGTCGTAAATATAATTTTGGCGTGTATTGAAGAAATCAAATCCGATAAGTGTTGGTGTGTCGTATAACCAGGGCTCTGTAAATCCAAGTGAAAAAGTTCGATATAAATTTCCAACGCCGAACTGCCAATTGAAACTTAACACTTGTCCGCCGCCAAGCTGGAATGGTTCTGCCATAGAAAAGTTTGTTAACGTAATACCAACCGAACCGCTGAATCCATAGCTTCCGCTATATCCAACCGACGCATTTAAGTAGTCGCTTGATTTCTCTTCAACTTTAAATGCAACATCAACCGTGCTGTCATTTGCCAATTGATAATCAACACCTTCCTGGTATAATTTTTCAACATTGAAAAATTGAAGGTTAGCTAATTGCTGCAAACTTCTAAACATATATGCGCGGTTAAAATATTCTCCGGGAATTGTGTAGAGTTCTCTGCGGATTACTTTGTCTTTTGTTTTATCATTTCCGAAAACATCAACCTTACCAATCTTAAATTGATTTCGTTCGGAGATTTGAATATTAATATCAATTGAATCTTCAGAAACTTTTGTCTCTTCTGTTTTCATATTGAAAGTTAAGTAGCCGTTATCAAGATAGAGGGCTGCAACATCAGTTTGTTTTTCATTTCCGCGCAAATTTTGATTAAACAATTCATAATCAAAAACGTCTCCCTTGCGAAAACCAAGGCGTTCATTCAATGCATCCGCGGTATAAATTGTGTTCCCTTCCCAGGAAATGTTACGAACTTTATATTTTGGTCCCTCGGAAACATTGAGAACTATTTCAAGGTCTTTTTTATTGTTTGAATAGACGAGAGAATCACCCAATACTTCAGCATCACGGTAACCGTTTTTCAAATAATATTTTTGAAGCAACTTTTTGTCTTCTTCATATTTATTTTTATCGAACTTTGCGCTGCTCCAAAACTTCCACCATTTAGCTTCTTCTGTTTCCTTAAAAGCGCCTTGCAGGTCGCTGCCCGAAAATTCTTTATTTCCTTTGAAGGTAATTTTACGGACTTTCGTAACATCATTTTCAATGATATCATATTTAAGAAGAACCCGGTCTTTTATTTTATCAATTAAATTAGTGTAAGTTTTATCGTCTTTGTCAAATTCAAGTTTATACTCTTCGGAGAAGTCTTTTTTATTCCGCCAGTGAGTTATAATTTTGTCTTTGGAAGTATCGGCTTGGAAAAACTGAAAAACCTTTGGAGTGATATGAGCGTTAAAATAGCCGTCTTCTTCATAGAGCTTCATGATTTTTAATTTTATTTTTTGGACATCGGGAGTTTTCAAAATTTGTCCGCGAATAAAATTAATTTTTTCTTCAATCTTGCTCGTGCTTATTTCGTCGTTTCCTTCAACTACAGCCTTTTCAATGCGGGGGAATTCTTCAACTTTAACAAGAAGAAAAACGCCGTCTGCAAGTTCTTTTTCAATTAAGATTTCAACGTTGGAAAAAATATTTAAAGACCAGAGTTGTTTAATTGCCCCGATAGTTTGATCTCCGGGAATTTGAATTTCATCGCCTATTTTCAATCCGCTGTTTGCTACAATAGTACGAGCGTCTGCCGAAGTATTTCCTTCGACTGAAATTCCTAATATTTTGAATGTCTTTGGAGCCGTTTGAGCCGCCAATAAAAAGGGAAAGAGAAGAAAAAGAAAAATGATGTTTAAAAAATAATTCCGTGAAAGGATCCGCATGCTAAGTACCTGTTTCCTTTTGTTTGATTTGTTCACTTACCTTACCGAATCTCCGTTCTCTTTTTTGAAAATCACGAATGGCTTCGTATAAATTTTTTCGTTTAAATGCAGGCCATAACGTTTCGGAAATGTAAAATTCCGAATACGCTATCTGCCATAATAAAAAATTGCTTACTCTAAATTCTCCGCTGGTTCTAATTACCAGGTCCGGGTCGGGAATTTGCTTTGTGTTTAAGTAAGATGAAAATCGTGCAACGTCAAGTTCGTCTGCATTTAACTTGCCGCTTTGGGCGTCTTTCATCATTTCTTTAACCGATTCAAGAATTTCCCATCTTCCGCTGTAACTTAACGCGAGCACTAAATTCAAGTCGCCGTTGTTTTTTGTTTTCTCAATTGCATCGTTAAGTTGTTTTTGTACATCAACCGGCAACGCAGACATGTCGCCAATCATCATAATGCGAACATTGTTTTTGTGCAGGTCATCCAGCTCTTTTTGTAAAGTTTTTACAAGCAGACGCATTAAGGTTGAAACTTCATCTTTTGGACGTTTCCAATTTTCCGTAGAGAACGTATAAAGCGTGAGATTCTTCACACCTAATTGGACGCACGCGCGGACAATATCCCTCACAGATTCTACTCCAGCTTGATGCCCGGCAAATCTCGGCAAACCTTTGCTTTTTGCCCATCTGCCGTTTCCATCCATAATAATTGCTATATGATTGGGGATGCAGCCTGACTCTTTAAGTTTTTTTTGTTCGGCTTGGTCTGTATTGAGCTTTGTTTTATTCAATGTCTTTAAATTTTAATATCAATAGAACTATAATCTATTCATGATTAAACACAAAAGTGTCCTATTCAAGAGTGTAAAAGTACGTAATTATTGCTTTTTATGAAAAGGAAAAAAGAAATGACTATTCTTTGCCAAAGTTACAGTTTGTCGATCTGGTCAAAGGCGGGGAAGAGAATATGCACAGTAAAGGTTTTTACTGTACTCTTTCAACATTTTTCTGAAATACTTTATCGTAGTTTGGACTAAATAAATCGCTTTGAACTGTTTCATAGACAGGAACGAGATAAATATTTCTTTTTATTGGATCATCTAAAGAAGCGGTCAAATCTTTAACGGTTTTATAAATTTCAAATGGGAAACCCATAAAGAGGAGAACCTCTTTATTTCCGGTCTTTGTTTTGCGGGAAGCTAAGTAGTTAAGTTTTTCCAAAAATTTAGAATCTTGTAAATCTCTTTTGTCGATGCAAATTCCCATAGCATACTGGCGGTGAAATTTAGCCACAATATCAATTTCGTAACCATTTACCGTCGGCGGATCCGAAAGGTAAGTCCCTAATTTCCGCTTTATAATTGTGTAGCCAAGTTTCCACAAATGGCTTACAAGCAGGTCAATATTTTTTTTCCGGTTATACATTTTTAGTTAACATAAGTTGGAAAAGGAATAATCGGTATAATAGGTGAAAAACGAATATTGTTCATCACTTTTATGTTTGCTATTCTTTCGTAAGAAAATTTTTCAATTTCCATTGAACCCAACATTTTACCATAGATAAATTTCTTGCCGTTTTTATCCATGCCGATAAAATAAGGATCAAGAACCACTTCGGTTAGACCGTAATAAAAACGGACTCTTCGTCTCTGTTTGATCGCGTTATAAAATATTTCGGATTTCATACATTTTTCCTCTTTAATTATACCAGCGGATAACGCCGATAACTTTACCTGCAATATGAAAAATTTCCTTGTTTACAATTTCAATCGGTTGATAATTGTCATTTTCAGGAATCAATTTAATGTCATTATTTTTTTGCCAATACCGTTTCACTGTTGCTTCGTCATCAATTAAAGCTACAACAATATCATTATGTTTTGCAAAATTTTGTGCGGCTACAATCACGTGATCTTTTTCAAAAATTCCCGCGTTTATCATGCTGTCTCCCTTAACTTTAAGAGCAAAACAAGTTTGATAACCTTTTAACATTGCGGGGTCAACAACAACATCGCCTTCGTGATTTTCAACTGCGGTTATAGGAATGCCTGCAGCCACACGTCCGATGATTGGTATCTTTTTGAAAAACTTTTCTATATCACCGAAAACTGGAGATAGCGGGATAGTTTCTCTAAAGGATCGTTCCGAAAAATTTGAAAGAACAGTAATACCACGGCTGGCATTGCTTTCAATCAAAATATAACCTTTTTTCACTAAGGCATCCATATGCCTCTTTACACCAAATGTTGAAGATATGCCAAACTGCTTCCCAATTTGGCGAAGCGTTGGCGGATATCCGTTTTCGTTTCGGAATTGCTCAATAAAACTTAAAATGTCTTGCTGCCGGTCTGTTAATTCTTTTTTCATTATAGTGTTATTTTGTTCACTACAAATATAGTGTTCATACGAACACTTGTCAAGGGAAAAGTTGTTCATGCCTTATTATCGCACAAAAAAGAGATTTCTTTATTTGATAGAATGGCTTTGGCTTGTAGAAAAAATTTTTGGGGAAGGATTAAAAAGCATCACTACACTTTAGTGAACGTGATGCTTTAAAAGATAAATTATATCTTCAGTAGAAAAGTCTTACCGTTGAAGGTGGAAAAACAATTTTTCATTAAGAGAAACTATTTGAAATTCCATCCATGGCTTGCGATCTGGCATGCAGTTCATTCAATTTCTGAATTATTTTTAAGATATGAGTCCGCCGTTCATCTACAATTTCACCTAAAAAATTTTTCACTTCCGGTGCATTGCAGTCGTCATAAACGGTCTCGTAAAAACGGACTGAAGCGGTTTCTCTCCTGAGTGCTTCATTAAGCATCGCGCATGAGTCTCTGCACGTGTGATCGCATCTTACATTATGTTCAACCATTATAGTGGTCCCCTGTTTTATTTGTTAAACAGAAACATGATAATTAACTTCAATTAATTCTTTTCCCCTTATCAAGGCTTGTTCATTTACAGGAAGTAAATGATGATGCCGTTCAGGTAAAACTTTTTTAAGCGCCGCTAAAACGCTTTCCATTTTTACGAGTGGTTTTATTTCTAAAAAAGCTCCGAGCATAATCATATTTGAAATTTGTTTCTTCCCCATTTTATTTGCTTCTTCAATAGCGGCAATTTTGTAAACCATAATATCTTCGCGTGCAGGGGGTTTTATAATAGTTGATGCTTCATAAAAAAGAAATCCATGCTGCTTAACGTGGTCTTCAAACTTTTCAAGTGAAGGCTGATTAAGAATGATGGCTGAATCAAATTTTGAAACGATTGGAGAACTGATTTTTTTTTCTGAAATGATGGTAATACAATTTGCAGTTCCGCCACGCATTTCGGGCCCATAAGAAGGCATCCAGCTTGTTTCTCTATTTTCATAAATAGCAGCATAGGCAAGAATTTTCCCCATCGAAAGAACTCCTTGTCCTCCAAATCCGGCAATAATAATTTCATCGGTTATGTACATTGTTTCCTCGTTCGGTTAATTATTGTTTTGAGTCGGAACTTTCAAATCCCCAAGAGGATATTCCGGCAGCATTTTTTCTTCGATGTAAGCAAGTGTTTCTTTCGGAGTCATTTTCCAACCGCTTGGACAATTAGAGACCACTTCAATAAAGCAGGTTCCTTTTTTTAATTTTTGAAATTCAAAAGCATTTTTAATAGCTTTCTTAAATTTCCGAACGGTGTTTGGTGTGTGCACTGCTTGTCTTGTAACATAATATGCACCGGGAAGATGAGCAATTAAATCGGTTATTTTTAATGGATAGCCGTTATGCTCAACATCTCTGCCGTAAGGTGAAGTAGAGGTTTTTTGTCCGAGCAACGAAGTCGGAGCCATTTGTCCGCCGGTCATTCCGTAAATACCGTTGTTGATGAAAACGATTAAAATATTTTCACCGCGGTTTATAGTATGAATGGTTTCGGCAGTTCCTATGGCGGCTAAGTCCCCATCGCCCTGATAAGCGAAAACATATTTCTCCGGAAGCACTCTTTTAATTCCGGTTGCAGCGGCGCTTGCTCTTCCGTGAGCAGCTTCCTGCATATCAATATTCATATAGTTATAAGCGAAGACAGAACAACCTACAGGCGCAACACCGACAATATCTTCTTGAATACCCATCTCTTGAACCACTTCCATAAGAATTTTGTGGGCGACCGCGTGTCCGCATCCCGGGCAGTAGTGCATATAGTCATCGGTTAATGTTGCAGGTTTTTGATAAACGCATTGCATATCTTCTAATAAAATTTCTTGTGACATAAGCGCTCCTATTCCTGCAAGATTGGTTGTTGAATAATTTTTTCAATTTCTTCCAAAACATCTTCAGGCTGAATAATCATTCCGCCCATCCTTCCTTTAAAGTGAACCGGGCAATTTCCATTAGCGGCAAGCATAACATCTTCCACCATTTGTCCTGCGTTTAATTCAATTACAAGGAAATGATCTATCTTTTTTGAAAGATCCGAAAGGATTTTTTTAGGGAATGGGAATAACGTTATCGGACGAACTAAACCTGCTTTGATTCCTTTTTCGCGGGCAAGCTCAACAGCTTTTTGACAAATTCGCGCCGGTAATCCGAAAGCTACCAAAACTATTTCGGCGTCTTCAACATCAAGTGTCTCGTAGCGGACTTCGTTTTCCTCAATTGTTTTGTATTTTTTTTGAAGATGAAGATTGATTTCTTCCATCTTTTCAGGTTCCATATGAAGCGAAGTAATAAAGTTTCTTTCTCTTCCTTTTTTGCCGGTCGTAGCCCAATCAGGCACTATGTGCGGTAGTGAACCTTCTTCAGGGAATTCAACTTTCTCCATCATTTGTCCAAGTGCGCCGTCTGATAAAATCATAGCGGGATTGCGATATTTTTCTGCAAGTTTAAACGCATCAAAAACAAAGTCACACATTTCTTGTACAGAAGAAGGAGCAAGAACGATCAAACGATAATCGCCGTGTCCGCCGCCTTTTGTCGCTTGAAAATAATCTCCTTGCGAAGGTTGAATTGTTCCGAGTCCTGGACCTCCGCGAACTACATTTACAAGTAAACAGGGAAGTTCGGCGGCGGCAATGTAAGAAATTCCTTCTTGCATTAAACTCATTCCGGGAGAAGATGAAGAGGTCATCACTCTTGCGCCCGCTCCGGCAGCGCCATAAACCATATTGATTGACGCAACTTCACTTTCGGCTTGAAGAACTACTCCACGCCGTTTTGGAATTTGTTCGGTAAAATATTCTAATATTTCCGACTGGGGAGTAATTGGGTAACCGAAATAAGCATCAAGACCGGCACGAATAGCGGCTTCGGCTAATGCTTCATTCCCTTTCATTAAACGAACTTCGGATTTTTTTGTTTCCATGGTTTCTTTCAAAATTGTTAAACAGCTTTTTTATAGTTTTGTTTTGATTGCCGGTAAACTGTTATTGCTGAGTCAGGGCAAACGATAGCGCAATTTGTACAGCCGGTGCAATTGTCCTGTGAGAGTTCAACATAACGGTACCCTCGGAGATTGATTTTCTGAGAGAGTGAAAGACTCTCTTGCGGACAGGCAACTATACAGAGCTCGCAACCTTTGCAATTTTCAGAATTAATTAGAACCGTTCCTTTTATCATAAAAGCCTCAATATTTAATGATTTGAAAAGTTCAAGTTATATGCCAGTAAAAGTTAAGAATTTATTCTCTTTAAAGAAAAAAAAAGAAATGAATCTATCTACTTTTACCAATTATAAGAAGTTTGGAAAGTTTCTTTTTCCAATTAATGAGAAGTAACTTTTCTGTGAGGTAATTATGAACGCGAACACTTAATTTTGAGGTGGATCGACGGGAGCTGTTGAAATTTTGTTTTCTATTGTTCTGCCTGACTTTAAAAGTGTTTCTTTCAATAAAAACTCTATTTGCGCATTGATGCTGCGCAAATCATCCGCCGCCCATTTTTCCAGGGCGGCGTAAATTTTATCGTCTATTCTTAAAAGAAATTTTTTCTTTTCAGCCATTTTAGTTTTTACTAATTATTTTTTCAGAATTATCTTTTAAACTCCGCCCAACATCATTGGAACCGCCGCTGCTCTTGATTGTTTCCTCTCAATTGCTACAAGCTTGGCAAGCATGATGAGCCACGGATATTTATTAACTATTGGCGATTTGGCGGTGATGGTTATTTCAGCGCTGTCTGTCCAGGCGAATTTTGTTGCCATCCGAATTAAGCAATTTTCATCTTCGGTTTGAATTTCAACTTTTGCTTTAAATGGAAAGAAAACCATTTTAACTTTTTCACCTACCGGAAGAAAAATAAAGCTTGCCCTTTTAAAAAATTTTCGTTCAAAATGAGCAAAAGAATTTTCATAGCCTAATTCCCTAATTTCGTAACCTCTCTGCCAAAAAGATTTTTTATAAATCTCCCATTTTTTATCGCCAAAAGCTACTTCTGCGGAATTGCCGAAGAATCCGCGAATCTGCATCGAGCCGATAAATTCTTCAGTAGTTTTTAATTCATAGTATCTTTTAAAAAATGAAACTTGTTTTAACCGCAACGGTTGATTTAAATATTCACTTAGTTCTTTCATATTAATCCTTTAAATGAATTTTTTCTTTCTTAATCATAATCATAATCTTTTTCATACTCGCTAATCTTTGGAAGAATCTAATTTAAGTTCAATACAAAATGAGTAAGATTAAGAATAAGATTATGATTAAGACTCCTTAATACAAATTGTGTACGCCACTTTATTGATACAACGTTCCCGTATTAATAACCGGCTGAGCTTGAGTTTCGGAAACGAGCGCAACTAAAAGATTATTAACCATTGTGGCTTTTTTATCTTCATCAAGAGTAACGATGTGTTGTTCGCTTAATGCTTTTAAAGCCATATCAACCATGCCGACAGCGCCTTCAACAATTTTTGCTCTTGCCGCTACAACCGCCGTGGCTTGTTGACGGCGAAGCATTGCCTGCGCAATTTCCGGCGCGTAAGCTAAATGCGTAATGCGCGATTCTATAACTTCAACGCCGGCTATTTCCAATCGCTGCTGAAGCTGTTTTTTCATATTTTCAGAAATTTCCTGCGGATGACTGCGAAGAGACGGCTTATCTTCGTCGTTTGAATCATACACATACTCTGATGCCAAACCACGTACAGCGGTTTCACTTTGGATAGCAATAAATCCCTCATAATTTTGTACGTCAAACACAGCGCGGGCAGAATCAACAACGCGCCACACGATAACAGCAGCAATTTCAATCGGGTTTCCGTGCAGATCGTTCACCTTAATTTTATCGCTGTTGAAATTATGAATTCTCAGCGAGACTTTTCTTTTTTCTGTAAAAGGATTGACCCACCAAAAACCGGAATCGCGAAGTGTTCCAATATATTTTCCGAAGAAAACTAAAACTTTTGATTCATTCGGTTGAACAATTGTAAATCCGCCGAGAGAAATAAAAAACAATAGCATTAAGGGAACAAAATACCAAAGAATTGAGACATCATCGGCTCTAATTCCCGTGACCAACACAAAGACATTAAATGCCAGTAGAGCAATAACTAAAAAAAGAATAAGAAATCCGTTAATTTTATTTGCGGATTTTTCGGTAATGGTTTCCATTTTTGAACTCCTTTATTTTTGCTATCACAATGATATCATATTAATATTAAAAAGTCAAGAGATTTTTTTACTAAAATATAAAAAGTGAGATATTGAAGCAAAAACGAAAGATTAACATTGAGTGACAACCATGTTAACAGCCGACAATCTTTTTCGATTATTTCTTGCTTGCGAGTTTGAACAGCAAAATAGGTTTGAGTAAAAGCTACTTCGGGTTTTGAAGGATCGCCATTTTGTGCGATTAGTTAACACGCGCATCTTGTGAGAGTGATATCGTCAATCGTTTTGAAGGCTCCTTTAGGCATTGGTATCGTTTTGCTGATATCAGCAAAATAATCAGAAAGCTTTTCGCCTGCGTTTTCACAAGCTCTCTTTGCTTTTTCAATAGCATTTTCGAAGTTCCGCCATTGTGTGTAATTAAAAACATCCTGCAATTCTCTTGCGCTCCAACATTCTACATTTTCCAAGAGATACAAGCATGTTCAAATTTTTGAAATAGTTCTGCAATGAGTTCTTTTTTCATTATAGACTTCTCCTACTTATTTAACTCCACTTACTTTTATTAAATTCGTTTCACTCAACCCATTCACTTCCGGGTAGTACATTAAACTTGCTTCTGCCGGAAGCCAGGAATAAGCGCCGGGAATTTGCGCTTTTATTATGTATGTAAATTCCATTTCCTTCTGCGGATAGGTTACGAAGAAAGCAATTTTTTCGTCGCGGATTTCTTTAGAAGCATAATTCCACCGCCAAGGCATAATTTTCCCGCGCCGGATGAAATGTTCCTGATAAGCATTTTCGCCATCTATATTGTAATGTTCTTCATCCTTTACAATTTCAAAACCTGATGGGAATTGGTCTTCAAGCATAAAATATTGCAAACCTTCTTCGTTTGCTTTAACAGTAAGTTTCACAAAAACATCATCGCCACTTTTCAAAGGCTCCTTAATTTTTTCTTTTTTATAGATGATGCCGCTTTCTCCTTTAAATTGCGTCAGCCTGTAATATTCCTTTTCAACAGTAAATGAATTTTGTTTTACGATGTTTTCCGGTTTGGCGAAATAACGGTTGTAGCCGCTAAAATAAAGCGTTCCCTTTCCGCTTTTAACAATTGAGATTTTATTTTCTCCGTTGTTCAATTTTTTTAATTGATCAACGCCGAATGAAAGCTTTTCGCTTTCCTCGAAGATGTTTTGTGCGCTGAATTTTTTCTCTGCAATTTTTTCATCATTTAAAAGAATGGAAACGGTGTAATCGGGTTCTAATTCTTTTGTGATTTTCAGATAATCTGTCAGCGCGAAAAGTACGGATGCCGTCTGTTGTGTTGAGTTCCACGAGTAACCTTTTTGCTGGTGTAAAAGCCAGCTGACAATCTTCGGAATTATCGGAGATTTTGGATCATTGCTCAATAAATATTTTAATGCGAACGCTGTGCATTGTACTTTGTCGTCTTCCCAACGGTAATGCCACTGCTTTCCTCCCCAATAAGCAAATTTATCACTAACGTTTATGTTGTTCATCAGTCGTTCGAAAATTTTCTTTTCGTTTTCTTTATCACCAAGTTTCTGATAAATTGATGCAAGCAACGAAAGTGTATAAGCGTTCGATTCTTTCTTTGATATTTCATCCAGCAAAGATTTTGAGTCGCCGAAATCTTTCACTGCCGCAGTAACTAATGAGTAAAACATAAACGCAATTGTCGTTTGCTCATCTTTATTTATGGTTTTTAATTGTTGAAAAAGATTTTCTTTTCCTCTCTGAAAAACTTCTTCATTAATTTCATATCCGGCAAGCTTGGCAAGACTCAATCCGTAAACCACATACGCTGTCATGTACGGATGCGTTTGATCATTTTGCCACCATCCCCAACCTCCATCAGAATGTTGAAACGAGTAAAGTCGTTTTAGTCCTTTCTTTATAACATCGGGAAGTTCTTTTGTTGTTTTTTCTTTTAAAGGAATTTGAAGTTCTTTAAAAGTATTCGCTACAATAATTGCCGGAAGAAATCTGCTCATCGTTTGTTCAACGCAGCCGTAAGGATATGCAACAAGATCATCAATTGATTTTAAGATTGTGCCTGCAAGCGTTGGACTAAGCGAAAAAGAAATTTCGGCAGAATGCAAATCAACATTTTTCGGAATGCTAAACGTTAACTCTTCTTCGGAAGAATTTTTTTGAACAACAACATTTAACGCAACGTTTTGTTTTACTCCGTACGGAAGAATCGGAACGGAAACCTGCATTGCATCGGACTCTTCATTCGTCAACGCTTCAACATAAATTTCTGCGTCACCCGTTGATTTTTCCACAAAGACTTTCCAGTCAATTCTTGCCTCATCATTTTCTTTTACCAATATTTCATCTTTCTTCCCGATGCTTGATGAAATGAGTTTTACGTTTTTCGATTTAAAAGCAACTTTAATTTTTTTGTTTTCGTTAAGATAGTTGTGGATGTTCGTAGCGATCAACAGCGTATCGCCTTCTCTAAAGAAGCGGGGAGTTTCCGTTCGCACTAAAAGATTTTTCCGTGCAATTATAATGTTCGTTCCTTGTCCAACTTCCGTAGCTTGAGTTATACCGCGAACCGTTGCGCGCCACGAAGTTAAATTGTCAGGCAGCGTTAGAGAAATCTCAGCCTCGCCGTTTTCATCGGTAACAAAACTTGGCTGCCAAAATGCGGCATCAACAAAATTCTTGCGGACATCAGGAGTTACCAATTTACCTTTCCTGGCAGCTCTTTCTTTTTGCATCGCTACCGACATGTCTGACTGGAGCAGTTCGTTTCCTCGTGCTTCACGAAACATTGGTTGAATTCCACCATCACTCCACCAATCAAAATTGGGAAGACTTATTTTTCCGATGTCTGTTTTTCTTTTATCAACTGAAACATTTTTAAGAAATCTGAAATTTCCGTCTGTAGTTAACAAGCAAAGTTCATAATTCCCTTTTGTAATATTGTTGAATTTGAAATTCGATGTTGACTGAGATTTCGTAATAAAATATCCGTCTTCATTCACCAATAAAAAATAGACGGAAACGGTATCTTGAGTTTCAATGTTGAAGACCAACTTTCCTTCAAGTGAATAATCACCAACTTTTTTTCGTTCTTTCATTGTTAAAAGATTTTTATCGAGAAAAGAAGTTGCTCTGCTTGTGGAAGAAAAACTGATTGCCGTTAATGTTGAAGCCGTCGGAATGTAACTATATTCCGGCTTGTAAAAGTGGTTTTGAATATTTTCAGTCTGCTCTTCTCGAATTGCGTAAATGCTTTCATCAACCAAACCGAGAGATAGCTCGGTGTTTGCAACCGGTTTTCCGGCGTTGTTTTTAACCGAAAATTTATATGCCGCTTTTTCACCGGGTTTGTAAATTCCTTTACTTGGTTTTATTTCTAATGAAAGGTAATTGTCTTTGTTGAGTACGATAATCATTTTTGAATTTGAATGGAGCACTCTATCATGCACAAAAAGGATGGCAATCGAAAAACTCGGGCTGAATTTCTCCGTCAGTTTTTCTTTGATGATGAGCGAATTTCCTTCAACTGAATATTTCCGATATTTCAAGAATGATTTACCTTCAAACGAAACAAGAACATCAATGTCATTTTTGGGAAGAAAAATAATGGCGGTAAGCGTGTCTCCTTTTTCGTAAGAATCTTTATCCGTAATAATTTCAATATCATTGCTCGTTCGCTGGTAATAGAAATTTTCTTTGTCATTAACAAAGAATGAACCTGAAGTGGAAATTTCATTCTTGCTGCTGTCGAGAGCAGCAACGGAATAAGTGTAATAGCCTGTTTCTTTCGGAAGAAAAGTAAAACTTGCTTTACCACTTTTGTCGGTTGAACCGGAAAACTTTTCAATTGTTTCTTCAATTTTATTTTGAAGTCCCGAAAGTTTGTTGATAATAACCTTAAATGTAGTTTGCACCGGCTGTTGAGAAAAATCAAAAGCATTTATGCGAAGCTGAACAGAATCGCCAAGCGTAAGAAAATATTTATCTGTTGAAGCAGAAAGCGAAAAAGCTCCGCGCGTTATAAAAACATTTGTCGAGTTTGAAATTACCCGCCGTGAAGCGTCTTCAACTTGAGCGGAAAATTCATAAGTGAAATCAAAATCGGTCGGTTTCTCCGCGGAAAATTCAAATTGAAATTCTCCTTTCTCATTCACTTCGCCGTCAATTTGTTTTATAAAATCAGGCTGATCATAAGAAGAAAAACCGATTTTCTCAAAACTGTTGTAAAACCAACGGTATTCAGACCAATACCACCAGGGAATCCAAAATCTTTTTTTAAAAATTTGCACCGTTACTTTTGCAGAGGTTACCGGCGAACCGAAATAATAATTAGCTTTCACTGTTCCGGAAATTGTTTCGCCGCCGGAGTAATTTTTCTTTACTGTTACAACTTCAACTTTGTATTCCGGTTTTTTGTATTCTTCAACTTCAAACGAGCCGTAAAAAGTTTGTTCGCCACGTGAAACTTGAATAGAATAATATCCTATTTCGGTTTCTTCATCCAAAACAAACTCGCCCCAAATACTTCCAAATTCGTTTGTCTTAAAAGTGCCGGAAAAAACTTCTGCATTTTTCGGAGAGCGGATAACGACTTTACATTCTTCATCCTTTAAAACCGAAAAATCAAACTCATTTTTTTTTCGCAGAATACTTTTGAAAAAAACTTTTTGCCCCGGACGATAAACCGGCTGGTTGGTGAATGTGTAAGCAGTATAAAACTGACTTTCATTATTAAAAAAGAAATAGGGATTGCTGAAAACAACTTCATCTTCGGTTTCTGCGGTAATTAAAAGGGTTTCATTTCCTTTCAGTTTTCCGGCGGTTTCCATTACAAAGATTCCGTCTTTGCCTGATTTTCCCGATTCAATTAAACTATCTTTTTTATAAAAGCCGAACCTTGCTTCGAGAATAAACTTTCCCGTTTTCGCATCGGTTAAGAAAGCTAAAATTTCAGAACTTGAATTTTTATAGATCAATGCATAATTGGTAACTACAATTGGGCAATAGGCAACCTGGTCATCGCGCAAAGCCTGGAGGATGTAAATTCCCGCTTTTTCAACCAGTTTAATAGTAAGCTGATTGCTTCTCCATTTCTCCGAAGTTTTTGAGATAACTTCGTTCCATTCCCGCTCAAGCGAAAAGTATTTTGTAAGAAGTTCTTTATCCTTCCCCCAAATATCAAAATTGTTGCGGAGGCGAGAAGCGATTCCGCTCTTTAATAAGCCAACAGGATTGTTCAACCGCATCAGCCGGAAAGTAAAGCTTTTCACTTCCTGCGGCGCATAAAGTGAAACTATAATTTTTTCTCCGGTTCCGAACGTTGAATAATTGGAAAGATAAAACTTCTTTTGCGTATCATCCTGTGAAAAGAGAAGTGAATTTAGGGAGAGAAACATGAACACTGCGGAAAGATATTTCGGCTTCATGGCGTTGACCTATCATTTTTAAATCTTAATTGAAATTTAACGAATTCGTTTCTGCAACAAAATGATTTTTCCATGAGATATTCATTTTTAAATTCTTCATTCTATAGAAGTGAGTGAGCGTGTGGTTATCCCTCATTTCGAAATAATGAGAATGCCATTATCTTGATTTAATTATAAACTCTTTTTTGGTTTTTTCAACCGTGGCCCATATATTCAATTAATCAATTGAATAGTTTATTAGAGTAACTTATGACCGGAAGAGAATTTAAGGATTTAACATTCCAACAGTTTGCTAACATTGCTACCGCTTTTGCCAGTCCCAAACGGCTTGAGTTGATCGACATTCTTTCTCAAGGTGAAAGAGATGTTGA
>Ga0172379_10005886_pt1 | contig 16830 bp, 15 predicted proteins | sample GrowelOW334metaG_FD_119756 | JGI IMG/M metagenome (GOLD analysis project Ga0172379, IMG submission 119756) | Groundwater microbial communities from an aquifer near a municipal landfill in Southern Ontario, Canada - Groundwater well OW334 metaG | ecosystem: Environmental > Aquatic > Deep... | reverse complement strand
CGAATAGTGTAATGACTGGGGAACTGTCTCGGAGCACAGCTCGGTGAAAATACAGTACCGGTGAAGATGCCGGTTACCTGCAGATAGACGAAAAGACCCCAGAAGCTTTACTGTAACTTGATATTGCGTATACGGTTTTACTGCGTAGCATAGATGGCAGAGGTTTGACGGTAACGATCTTGGTTGTTATCTACTCGAAATATGAAATACCATTCTGTACGATTGTATGCGCTAATCTGTAGGACAAAATCCTGCAGAGACAGTATCTGGTGGGCAGTTTTAGTGGGGCGCTATCCTCCTAAAAAGTAACGGAGGAGTGTATTAAGGTCGGCTAGGCGCGAATGGAAACCGTGCCGATAGCGCAATGGCAAAAGCCGGCTTGATTGCAAGTCGTAAATGACGAGCAGGTGCGAAAGCAGACCATAGTGAACCGACCATCCGCATTAGACGCGGTGGGAGATTATCTGACAAAAGCTACTCTGGGGATAACAGGCTAGTTCCGCCTAAGCGTCCATAGCGACGGCGGAGTTCGGCACCTCGATGTCGGCTCAACATATCCTGGGGGTGGAGAAGCTCCCAAGGGTTTGGCTGTTCGCCAATTAAAATGTTACGCGAGCTGGGTTCAGACCGTCCAGATTCCGAAGTAATTCGGTGTTTGTACTGTCTGAACCGTCGAGAAGAAATTTTCGTTCATAAACAATGTCGAAAGACATTATAAAAAAGTAAGGAACCAACCAAACACGGCGGTCGCCAAATATCTAAAAAGTATTTTGCGAAGAAGCTGATTGATATCGGGAGAATCCGCGACGATAACGCGGACAATACCGAGGGAATCTCGAAAGAGAGCCCGTAGAGACTGAACATCAGCCACCCGAAATTTTCGGGGGAAGCTACAGTCCAATGCACACAGTAATGTGTGAAAAACATGCGTGAGACAGGTTGGTCTCCTATCTACTGCAGGCGTCGATACTTGAAGAGATTTGTCCCTAGTACGAGAGGACCGGGATGAACCGACCACTGGTCTACCAGCTGTACTGCCAAGTGCAACGCTGGGTAGCTATGTCGGGATCTGGATAAGCGCTGAAAGCATCTAAGCGCGAAGCCGACTCTAAGATGAGGTATCTTTTAAGATCCGTAAGAGATGATTACGTTGATAGGCTTTAGGTGTACGCATCGTAAGATGTTTAGCCAAGAAGTACTAATCGATCGAGTTTTCTCTCGAAAGGGAAAGGATGCTTGAGCGTCGCAATAATTTGTGGTTTGTAATTTGATTACTTATATTTAGAAATTCTGTTCTGGTGGTTTAACGGCGGGGTCACACCCGTTCTCATTCCGAACACGGAAGTTAAGCTCGCTAGTGGCGATGGTACTCTGCTTTACCGCAGGGGAGAGTAGCTAACCGCCAGAACAGAGGGTCTAAATTTCATATTTATAACAGCTGCCACTAGGGCGGCTCTTTCTGCTACAATTACTCGATGGCACTTAAGTGGGCAGCACGCAGGCAGGTACTCTATTACATCGTGGCAATAATAATTGCCACATCGCTTGGCGTTTTTGTCTGGCAAACATTTTTTGTAAGCGCGCCACTCTGCAGTGACGGTGTACAAAACGGCACTGAATCGGGCGTAGATTGCGGCGGCACCTGTGCAGCCCTTTGCCCCGATGTTGCGCGTGCTCCCGTTATCCTTTGGAGCCGCTCCTTTCTCACCTCGCCGCACACCTACAGCGCAGCGGCATACATACAAAACAACAACATCGCTTCGGGCGCTGGTGCTAAAGGCGTCCACTACTCCTTCCAACTCCTCGACGATAAAAATATTCTCATTGCCGAGCGCGAAGGCGTGATAGACATCCCCCCATCACAAATTGTGCCGATTATCGAGCAGGGGATAGACGCCGGCAACCGCGTGGTTGCGCGCACCTTCTTTACCTTCTCAAAAGTGGATCCAATTTTGTGGAAGAAGATTCCTACCGCCTCACTGCAAAAGCTCCGCATTGCCGAAACGAGCTCCTATGAAAACGGTCGCCTCAGCGCAACGATTGCCAACGATGCGCTCGACGACGCACGCCGCGTGCAGGTTATCGCAGTGCTTTTTGACGGCGACGGAGTGGCACGCGCAGCTTCAAAAAGTATTGTGAGCAAAATTGCACGCAAATCATCCGAAAAAATTATCTTCACCTGGCCCGAAGAGTTTGAGGGTATCAGACGTGCCGAAGTAACCGTCTTACCCTCGTTTTAGAAATGATATCTCTTGAACTCCCTAAGAAAAAATCAGGAAACATAGACTGGTTTACCTTTGCGGCCGCCCTCACCTTAGCGGCGTTTGGCCTCTTTACTATGGATTCGTTTGCCGGTGCCGACCCACTGTTTGTGAGGCAGGTTATATGGATCATCATTGGTGTCTTAGTTTTTTTTGGTGCGAGCACTATCGACTGGCGTTTTCTTCGCAGGGGGGGTGTTGCAGCTGCTATCTACTCGCTCATCCTTATCCCGCTCATAGTGCTCGTGGTGCTGGGGCAGGCAACCAAGGGCGCTAAATCATGGTTTGATTTGGGGCCGTTTGCCCTGCAGCCGGTTGAGTTTGTAAAGCTTGCGCTCATCATCACGCTCGCTAAATATTTTTCTCGCCGCCACATCGAGATCCGCAACCTACGCCATATCTTGGTGTCGGGCGCCTATGCAGGCATTGTGTTTGCACTCGTGGCTATCCAGCCCGATTTCGGCTCGGCCATCATCATCTTTCTTATCTGGCTGGGTATGGTGTTTGTCTCGGGCATTTCAAAGTTTCACCTCGGGGGGCTCTTTATGCTCGGGCTTGTGGTGTTTACGGGCCTGTGGTTTTTTGGCTTTCATGATTATCAGCGTCAGCGCATCATGACGTTTATAAACCCGATGGCCGACATCCACGGTGCCGGCTACAACGCCTACCAGTCCACAGTGGCGATAGGCTCGGGGCAGATGTTTGGCAAAGGCATCGGCTATGGCACACAAAGTAAATTACGCTTTTTGCCCGAGTATCAAACCGACTTTATCTTTGCTGCGTTTGCCGAAGAGTGGGGCTTTGTGGGCGTCATCATAGTCTTTGGCCTCTACGGAGTTATCCTCTTTAGGATAGTGCTGGTGGCGTCGCGCGGCGCATCAAACTTTGAGACGCTTTTTGCGCTCGGTATCTTTTTCTATTTTCTTGCACACTTTGTGCTGCATGTGGGGATCAACCTCGGAGTACTGCCGGTTACGGGCACCACTATCCCATTTATGAGCTATGGGGGCTCGCACCTCCTCGCCGAGTTTTTGGCGCTTGGCATCCTCTCGGGGATGAACAAATATAGTCGGGCAACGCATCGCGACGCGCTTAATCGCGAGTTTAGCGGCGGCTACGACGTGTAAACCTCAATAGTTTTCTTTACCATTTCCTCGAGTGTAAAGTCTTGAGCAGTCTTACTATCCAAAATTTCGCCAACACCTCCCACACGGTTTGCCTCAATTGGGAGCCCTGCTGCTTTTGCTTCGAGCAATACATAGGGCAAGCCTTCTTTAAGAGAAGGGAGCGCAAACACATCAAACCCCTTCAGCACTTCGCTTGCCGGCATAAAGCCAAAAAGTTTTACGCGATCTCCTAAGTTGTACTCTCTTCTTTTTTCTTCAAGCATCTGACGATTTTCGCCTTCGCCCACGATAGCAACATACATCTCAGTATTATTTTTTGCCTGCTCGATAAGTGTAATCTGATTTTTATTTTTGTTCAGTTCGCCGATTGTGCCGGTAATGTGCGCGCCTGCAGGGAAGGCACTGCGGATTTTCTCGCCCGAAGCAAGATCCATCTGGCCTATACCGTTATATATTTGCACCACTTTGCCTCCCACGAGCGGCATTCGTCTTGCTATACGGGTATCAAACTCTGAGATGGTAATAACTTTGTGAGAAAGAAGTGCGGTAACCCATGAGCTGAGCCAAATAAGCGCAAGCACAAACGCATTTCGTTTTTCTAAAAAAGGCCAACCATGTGCAGTAAAAATAATTTTTGGCACCCCGGCTACGCGCGCGGCCAAGCTCCCTAAGCCCCCCGCCTTTGAGCTATTTAGGTGCACTACATCCGGCTTCTCGGCCTTAAAGAGATTCACTAGCTCAAAAAAACTTTGCAAGTCATTGCCCGCGGATATATCGCGCTGCATAGCGCCAATAGTACGGGTGGGGATGCCTGCCGCCCTTAGCTTTTCGGCAAGAAGCCCGGGCTGCCCAAAGGTCTCACCCGTAGGGCTATGACCGAGGGCGACCATAGGCAGAAACTCGCCCTTGGGGAGGGAGGTGGCAAGGTCAAAAACGTAGCGCTGGGCGCCACCCCAGTTAGATTTGGTGATAACAAACAAGATTTTGGGAACTTTCCTTTCCATAGGTATGTTGTATTCTACACAGTATAGTACTTTTATGACACACGCCTTCCGTCCCCGAAAGATTGTCCTATTTCTCGGGGATCTGCTTTTTTTTGGATTTGCACTCTGGCTCTCACTATTTTTGAGAGCATTTGAGATCCCCACCCGCGAGCTCTTTGTGGCGCACGTGGTGCCTTTTTCGTTTTTGTTTTTGCTGTGGGCGTTTGTATTTTTTATTGCAGGGCTCTACGAAAGCCGCTCGATAGTGCTCGCCCGAAGGGTGCTCTCAACCACGCTGCTCGTGGCACAAACCATTAACATTTCGTTTGCTGCACTCTTTTTCTTTATTGTGCCGTATTTTGGCATCACCCCAAAAACGCTGCTCATTATTTACTTGGCGGTTTCTTTTATCCTTGTGCTTCTGTGGCGCGTCGTAATCTTCCCGTGGCTCGGCCTGCAAAAAACAGAGAACGCGCTTCTGGTGGGTGAGGGTAAAGAAAATGAACAGCTGGTGAGGGCACTCACGCTTGCTGAACGTGCACCTGCGCGCGTTGTCACCACTATCTCGCCCGCAAGCCCCACACTCGCTCAGGATGTTGAGTTGGCACTCAGCCAATATGGAGCAAGCTCGATCATCGCCGACTTTAACGACAGCAGGGTTTCTGAGGCATTCTCTAAACTCTATAGCTCTATCTCAAGCGGGATACGCTTCTTTGATGCCTCCGAGCTCTATGAGGAGGTGTTTGGCCGCATCCCGCTCTCTGTCATCGATAACAACTGGCTTGCACAAAACGTTTCGCGCTACAGCAATACGCTCTACGATAATGTGAAGCGCATTACCGATGTGGTGATCGCGGTGCCTGCAGCACTTATCTCCCTGGTGGTGTACCCATTTGTTGCGCTTGCTATAAAAATAGAAGATGGCGGTCCGGTACTCATCTCGATGCAGCGCGTGGGCGAAGGGGGAAAGCCGTTTAATTTTTATAAATTTCGCAGCATGTCGGGCAACGACAAAGGGCAATATGGTGCAAGCGGAGCCTCTAAACTCTATGTCACACGTGTGGGCAAATTTTTGCGCACCTCGCGCATCGATGAGCTGCCACAGCTGTGGAATATTTTGCGCGGAGACCTCTCTTTAATAGGGCCTCGGCCCGAGTTCCCGCCGCTCGTTGAAGTGTATGAAAAGGAGATCCCATACTACGGTGTGCGCCACTTAATAAAGCCGGGGCTCTCGGGCTGGGCGCAGCTCTATCATCACTACGACCCGCACCACGCTACCAATGTAGAGGCCACCACGATGAAACTTTCGTACGATTTGTACTATTTAAAACATAGGTCGCTCGCGCTCGACTTAATTATTATTCTCAAAACAGTCCGCCGCCTCCTTATTAAAAGTAACGCATAACTAAAAAATGAGTAAAAAAGCAGTAGTGACAGGAGGCGAAGGATTTATCGGCACACATCTTATAGAAGCGCTCAGGGGTGAAGGGTACGAGGCGGTGAGCGTTGATATAAAATCAGGGGGAGATATCCGCGATACGCAAAAACTAACTGAGATTTTTAAAGGGGCTTCATACGTCTTCCACACCGCTGCGCTCCCACGAGTGCAGTATTCTATCGAGCATCCGCAAGAGACCAGTGATGCAAATATTGAGGGAACGCTTTCGGTGCTGGTGGCTGCGCGAGACGCAGGCGTAAGCCGAGTGGTGTACTCGGCCTCAAGTTCGGCATATGGCGACCAAAAAATAATGCCGCTCCAAGAAGGTATGCCAGCAAATCCTATCAGCCCATACGCGCTACAAAAGCATGTAGGGGAGCTCTATTGCCGCCTCTTTGCAGAGGTGTACGGCCTCTCAACAGTATCCCTGCGCTACTTTAATGTGTATGGCCCGGGTGCAGACCCGAGTGGCGCATATGCGCTCGCTATCGCCAAGTTTTTGAAGCAGCGCCAAGAAAATACCCCCATTACCATTACTGGCGATGGCACCCAAACACGTGATTTTACTCATGTAAAAGATGTGGTGCGCGCAAATATACTTGCGGCAACGTCAGAGAAGGCGGGGAAGGGTGAAGTGTTAAATATTGGTGCAGGCCGCGGCGTCTCGATGAACGAAATTGCACAACTTATTGGTGGGCCGGTTGAACATATCGCCCCGAGGCTTGAGCCTCACGACACATTGGCAAACAACAGCTTGGCTCGCGAGCGTTTGGGGTGGCAACCAACTGTTACTATAGATGAGGGGATTGCCGAGCTAAAAATACTCGCTGGTCTCGCATAATTTCTATGCGTATTATTTTAGCTACACCTATTTATCCGCCCGAGATTGGCGGCCCGGCAACCTACGCTAAAGAACTCTCTCGTCGCTTAGCAAAAGCCGAGCACATAACCATTGTTGCGTTTGGTACTGAGGCTGAAGCAGTTGAGGGGGTCAAAATTGTAATGGTGCGCAAGGATCAATCGCTCCTTTCGCGTTTGGTAGAGTATTTTTTTGTGCTTCTGCGAGAGGCTCGGGTGGCAGATACTATATATGTGCAAAATGCGGTTGCTTCGGGCCTGCCTGCGGTGCTGGTGGGTATGCTCCTGAGGAAGCCAGTGGTGCTTAAATTTGTGGGGGATGAAGCGTGGGAGCGGGCATCGCAGAAGGGTAAGACACAAAAGAATTTGGAAGCTTTTTTGGCAGCACCTGAAGGAGGTTTTAGCATCTCGGTCTTTCTTTCTATACAAAAATTTGTCCTGAATCATGTGTCGGCGGTAGTGCCACCCTCAGAGTTTTTGGGCAATATACTAAATGCCCACTACGGCGTGCCCGCATCAAAAATCACCGTCAACTACAATGCGTTTGAGGGCACAGTAGCCACCGAGGATACGGTAGCGCGCAAGCCGCATCAAATACTTTCGGTGTCGCGCTTAGTTACCTGGAAGCGAGTTGACGGGATCATCAATGCGCTTAAAATTCTTAAACATAATTTTCCTGACGTAACCCTTGTGGTGGCAGGAGAGGGGCCCGAAGAGGCAAAGCTTAAAAAACTCGCGCAAGAGTTAGGTGTTGAAGCTTCAGTTACATTTTTGGGGCGAGTGCTGCGAGCAGATACTGATAGGCTTGAGAAGGAGTCGGGGGTGATGGTGCTTAACTCTACCTACGAGGGGCTCCCGCACATTGCGCTCGAAAGTTTTGCTACGCATACGCCGCTTGTGGCCACTGACATCCCGGGCACTCGCGAAGCGGTGATCCACGAAAGAAGTGGCCTCTTGGTGCCGCAAGGCGACGACGCAACACTTGCCGTTGCCATTGGGCGCATATTTAATGAGCCAGAGCTTCGAGAAAAAGTAGTGAGTGGCGCAACCGAGCTGCTTCGAGAGAAATTTTCGTGGGATCAGCATATCCAAAATCTCCTTGCGGTTTTCTCCTCACTGAAGGAGAATTAGGGCTTATGCTAGTGAATGGTCGCGAAATTGCCGAAGATGTTTTAAGCACGCTCGAGAAAGAGCGGGCAAGCGTTGGACGCACCCTGGCGCTTGGCATCCTCATGAGCCAAGGTGATGCGGCAACCGAGTCTTTTATACGCATCAAATCAAAGGCCGCGCATCGGCTCGGGGTTGAGGTTATCCGTCGCGAGCTTGCCGAGACAAGCACCACCGAAGATGCAATTGCTGCACTTCAAGAACTCGCAGCAATAACTCAAGGGCTCATTGTGCAACTCCCACTGCCACCCAGCATTGATGCTGAAGCGGTTATTGCCACTATCCCAAATAATAAAGATGTAGATGCGCTCGGCCCAAAGCCACATGAGGTGCTGGCGCCCGTTGCCGCTGCCACACTCGAAATTCTTGAGCGAGCTGGCGTGAGCACAAAAGGAAAAAAAGCAGTCATCATTGGGGCAGGGAGGCTGGTGGGCAAACCTGTGGCCGAGATGCTCACTGAAATGGGCGCAAATATTGTTTTTGTAACCGAGCACGCGGGCTCGCTTGATGAGCTGTTTGATGCCGACATTGCAATTTTGGGGGCAGGAAAGCCTGGGTTTATAAAACCAGCAATGCTAAAACCTGGCGTTGTGCTTATTGATGCCGGCACCTCAGAGGCTGCAGGGGGTAAACTAGTAGGAGATGCCGACGCGTCGTGCGCCAATATGGCATCGGTATTTACCCCAGTGCCGGGTGGCGTAGGCCCTATTGCCATTGCCATGATTTTTAAAAATCTTTTTGCGCTCGCAAAAAAACATGAAACTCACTAAAAAAGAGGAGACTATAAAAACCTACAACGAAAGCGCTTCGGCTCTTGCGGAGCGTTATGACGAAATTGGCCCTCGTATAAATGATATAGAAGAAACGTTTGCCCTTGTGCGTACCAAATCTCCCAAAGTATTTGAAATTGGTTTTGGCACCGGCCGCGAAGCGTATCAGATTTTAAAAAAGACGCCGCATTATGTAGGCATCGATATCTCAGCGGGCATGCTCAAGTTGGCAGAGAAGCGGAATCCAAAAGGCGCATTTGTGCTTGCGGATGTAGAAAAGTTTACCTTTCCTAAAAAGATAGACATTATTTTTGCGTTTGCCTCTCTTATCCATGTCGAAAAGAAGCAGCTCGAAAAAGTATTTGACTCTATATATAGTAGCCTCGCGCCCGGGGGAGTGGCCCGCATCTCGCTTAAATATAATAAGAGCTATAAGGAGGTCACCAAGAAGGATAAGTACGGCAAGCGCACCTACTACCTCTACTCTAAGGAGGACATAGAGGAATTCCCGGCTCAATTTTTGCTTCTTAAGGCCGAAATTAATGTAGCTGAAGGGCAGGAGTGGCTTGAGCTTTTGCTACAAAAGCCTTTGCTCTAACGCATCAAATCTGATACCCTAACATCCATGTTTGCTAAACGATATATCGCAGTCATGATCCTGGTGGTAGCGGCAGCTATTGGCTTTTTTGTATATAAAACAGAGGTGCCGGGCGGCAATTTGGCCTTTAAACTAGGGTTAGACCTCTCGGGCGGCACCCACCTTGTCTATAAGGCTGACACCTCGAGCATCAACTCAAGCGAGATTAATGACGCGCTTGGCGCGCTCCAGACCGTGATTGAGCGCCGCGTAAATGCCTTTGGTGTGGGCGAGCCGGTGGTGCAAACCCAGCAGGGAGGTGCGCTCGGCGGCGGCGAACACCGCCTCATTATCGAGCTCCCAGGGATCACCGACGTAGACAAGGCGGTGGCCATGATAGGCGCAACTCCACTTCTTGAATTTAAATTAATTAAGCCTGGGTTTGAGGCTTCGACCACCTTGCCGCTCGCTGAGGGCCAAACATCGCCTGAGGCAAATCCCGACGCTTTTGTTGATACTGGCCTCACGGGCAAATATCTTTCGCGTGCAACACTCGAGTTTGCAAACGGCACGGCACAAGTTTCGGGCACCCCGACCGTGCGTGTCGACTTTAATGCTGAAGGCACTAAGATGTTTGCCGAAATCACTACTGCAAACGTAGGCAAGCAAGTGGCTATCTTCCTCGACGGCGCACTAGTATCCTCGCCCGTGGTGCAAGAAAAAATTACTGACGGCACCGCGATTATCTCGGGCAACTTCTCAGCTGAAGAGGCAAAAATTTTGGTCCGCAACTTAAATCTTGGTGCGCTCCCGGTGCCTATCACCCTTGAGAGTACTCAAACCATTGGTGCAACACTCGGCGACAAAGCGCTCCAAGCGGGCGTGATGGCAGGCATCATCGGCTTCATCATCCTCTCGATCTTCATGATCCTCTGGTATCGCTTGCCGGGCGTTATCGCAGTGCTTTCGCTCGTTATATATGTAGCTATTATGCTTGCGCTCTTTAAACTAATCCCGGTGGTGCTTACTGCAGCGGGCATCGCGGGCCTCATCCTCTCGATCGGCTTAGCTGTGGATGCTAACGTGCTCATTGCAGAGCGTATGAAAGAAGAGCTTGCAGAAGGAAAGAAGGCAGAGGCGGCTATCCGCGACGGCTTTAACCGCGCATGGCTCGCTATCCGCGACTCGAACATTGCGCACATCATTGCAGGTGTCATCCTCTTCTGGTTTGGCACCTCGCTCATTAAGGGTTTTGCCCTCGTATTTGGCATGGGAGTCGTTGTCTCAATGCTCTCAGCTATCACCATTTCTCGCAGCTTTCTCCTTGCACTTGGGGTAAACGAAAAATCAAAGATCGGGCACTTTCTTATGCGCTCTGGCCTTCGAAAATAGTTCGATATGACTCACTACAAGTAAACTGCTATGAACAACAACATAATGAAATTTAAAAATTACTTCTTTATCGTCCCGGGCCTACTTTCGCTCTTGGCCATACTCGCACTGCTTTTGTGGGGCCTGAAGCCTGGTATTGATCTTATCGGCGGCTCCTTCATGCAGGTGTCATACACCACCGAGCGCCCGGTGGTAGAAAAAATTCATGAGGCAGTTGCCACAGTGAACATTGGTGAGGCTCGTGTGCAGCCAACCGGCACCACTGGCTTTATCTTGCGCCAGCGCGATCTTACCAACGAAGAGCATCAAAACTTGCTCAAGGCACTTGGCACACTCGGCACGGTGCATGAGGATCAATTTAACTCGGTCGGGCCCACCATCGGCAGCGAGCTCATGCAAAAGGCGTGGATAGCTATCGCACTCGTGATGATCTCGATCATCGTGTTTATCGCCTTCGCATTTCGTGGCGTTTCGAAGCCGATTGCATCGTGGAAGTATGGTGTGGTGGCTATCATCACGCTGCTCCACGACATCCTTATCCCAACCGGCCTCTTTGCGCTCCTTGGGTTTACCCATGGTGCTGAAGTAGATTCGCTCTTTATCGTGGCGCTCCTCACCATCCTCGGTATTTCAATCAACGACACTATTGTGGTGTTCGACCGTATCCGCGAGAACCTTAAGAAGAATGAGGATAAAAGCCGCCGCGAGGAGTTTGAGGTGGTGGTGAGCCGCAGCATTATGCAAACACTCACACGCTCGCTCAACACATCGCTCACGGTGCTTATTGTGCTCGGTGCACTTTACTTCATGGGCCCAGACTCAACACGCGATTTCGCTCTCACTCTTATTGTGGGTATGATCGCCGGCACCTACTCATCGATCTTCCTTGCGTCGCCACTCCTTGTGGTGTGGAACAACTTCTCGCACCGCAAACTAGCAAAGCAGGCTAAATAGCTGTTGATTTATAGGTGCATCCCGCGTAGACTCCTGAGCAGATGAAACAAAGGAGGGGGCATGGCACTCCAGACACCAAACTACTTCGACGAGTTTGATCGGATCCGCACGCACGCGGCGCCGTACGACCCACAAAAAGATTACTCGCTCATTGTCGAGCAACTTACGGAGTCTTGCGGTGAGTTTGAATATTTAGGAATCTCACCTCAAAACTTGGTAGAGCCGGCAGAGCTTTTGCCGGTTATCTTGGTTCAGTACCCGGAGGGTCTTCGGACTTTTATCAATCCCAAAATCCTCAAGAGAAAGGGTAAACGCTTCCAGGGTGATGCATGCGGGAACATCTATCTGATGAAAGATGGAAAAAAGGTGTGCCCGTTCGTCTTTTTGACGAGGCCCCGGTCTCTACTGCTTGGATACACGGCCCTCGACGGCTCGTATCAGGAGGAGTGGTTTGTGGATACGCTCGGGAAAGATAGTACCGACCAGTCTCCGGTTGGGATTACTTGCCACGAGATAGAGCACCTCCGCGGGCTCCTCATAGTGGACAACGCGAGGGAGAGGATGATCAATCTCTTTGCTATGTTGGCAGAGATGGTTGCACAGCATCCGGAGGTAGAAGCCGGGCTAACTCAGGCCGCTCTTTCGAGGATGCCCACGGTCTTGATCCGCAAGGGAGACGAATATATCTTGCAGCATGCTGTCGAGTGCAAAGACGATATACCCGAGGTAGGCCCTGATGCACTGTTTTTTGACGGGGCAGGCAGCTCATATGAGGAGATTACTCAACTAAAAGTCCCTCGAGGTGGCGAGCTGCTACCTATCCGCCTCTCAAAGTTGCTTACAGAGGCATTGTCATGAATATACAAAGGCCGGCGCGCGTCGCCGGCCTTTTTTTGTTAGTATACAGAGCATGATTATTGGCATCACTGGGACGCTTGGTGCAGGAAAGGGGACGGTGGTGGAGTATCTTAAAAAGAAAGGTTTTGGGCATTACTCAAGCTCAGGAATTTTGAAAGAAATTTTAGCACAGCGAGGGCTTCCGGCGACTCGGTTTAATATGTCTGCTCTCGCCGATAAACTTCTAAGAGCTTATGAAGGAGGAGTTTTGCACCTCTCGCATGAGAGTGCGCAAAAGGAAGGGGTAAAAGATTACGTGCTTGAAGCAATACACAGAGTTGACGAAGCAACCTATATCCGAAGTATTGGAGGTGTCGTGCTCGGCGTGGATGCCGACGTTGAAAAACGCTTTGAACGCGCGACTAAACGAAAAGAAGGAGAAAAAGACAACGTAACGTACGAGCAATTTCTTGCTGATGTAAAACGCGAAGACGAAGGAGGGGGAGGCACGGGATCAAATATTCGTGCCGCTCTTAAGGTGGCTGATGCAATCGTTACCAATAACGGTACACAGGAAGAGCTTTTTGCACAGGTAGAGAACGCCCTAGGGCAGGCTCAGGGTAAACGCTAAAAAACCAAAACTAATTGATACGTTTGCCGTTGTCGTATATCTCGAGTTGGTGATCGCCGAGGTGCTTAAAAAATGGCTCAGGCGGGATGATCGCCTCGGGAGAAAATACACCCGTGCTATCTATCTCTTTGTTTTTAATCATCTGCGCCCCGATTGAAATAGGGAAGCCGGTGTCGACATTACAGGTGGCATCCTCCCAGCCGGGGATCGTGTATGCCATGCAATCCATTTCCTCTACATGTTCCTTTCCATCTTTTTGGCCATACACCTTAACCCAAAGATTTTCTTTTTCGGTATATCCTTTTGGCATCGGGCGGCGACGCAAAATTTCTATCGCCGCTTCGAGTGGGCGCACCTTTTGCCCATCAACAGTTATATGCTCTTTGCTTAAGAAGCCCGTATCAAGCAGTGTGGAAATAACCTGATGTGAGTGGTCGGGGAAGCTGCTATATACGGCCACATTTTTAATACCCTTATCTTTAAGAAAATTAACGATTGAGTGATGCTCGGTATGCTCGGTGTAGCGCGTTGCTTGTTTGCCGATGCCCATATACTCATGCTCGATCCCCGTTGGGTCGGTGGGGAAGACTTTTACATACTCTCCATTGCGGTAGATAAACGCCGGCTCTGCAAACTCATACATGATGGCGTCTATCGAAAACGGTGGGATAAATACCTCCATATTCGAGTTCCATGCAAATCCTAAATCAACGGTGTGGATGGTATCGAAGCGTGGCGCCACATGGCTCACCATCACGTTGTTGATGCCCGGGGTTGAGCCGCAGCCGAGGATGGCAATGATCCCTTTTCGCTCAAACTCGCTGTGCAATTTTTCTTGCTCCTCCATCATGGGGATCATCGCATCCAAATCGAGATAGTTCATCCCAAGCTCGAGCGCGAGGCGAGTGACATCGATATTGTAGTCGTCCATCGCGCAGTTAACTATTGTCTCGGCAGGGGAGGCAATGAGCGTGTCACGCAGGGTGCGGATATCGCGTAGGTCGATGCGGGCATAGGCCGCTTTGCCCTGGTGGGATGCGAGCAAATTCTCTATCCCAAAAATATCGAGCGCGCACAGGAGCACCGAGTAGCCTCGCTCAAGCAAATCGCGCGAGGCAATTTTGCCCTGCATGCCGTTAGCCCCGATAACAGCAAAATCGTACTTCATGCAAAAAGTATACTCTTATTTCACGCTACAATACATGCAAATGGATTGGCATATTATTGCTGCTGTCGTAGCGGGTGTGCTCGGTATTGCTTCGGTGGTGCCGTATCTATACGACATGCTCAAGGGCACCACGCGCCCGAATGTTGTTTCTTGGGGCCTATGGTTTTTTATACAGGCCACTTTTGTGGCAGCACAGTGGAGCAGCGGTGCTTCATACTCTATCGTGCTCCCACTCGCAGGAGTGCTCGCAGTGAGCCTTGTGGTGGTGCTCGGACTTTTTGGGTATGGCTACAAAAAGTATGGGCTTATCGATGTGGTGTGCTTCGTTTTAGTGATTGCCTCAATTGGCTTATGGAAGATAACCAACGACCCAACCGTGGCACTTTGGCTCTCGATTGCGGCAGATTTTATTGCCGCCATCCCAACCCTCATTAAATCCTACAAAGACCCTGCTTCGGAAACATTTCTTGCGTATTTTATTGCCATCCTGGCTTCGGTCGCCACCATATTTTCAACCACTCTATACGACTTCCCAAACCTTGCGTGGCCGATCTACATTATCCTCGCCAACAGCTTTATCCTGAGCCTCATCTTGCTCGGTAGAAAAAGTAAGAGCCGCGCAACTAGTAGATAGTTGCGCGGCTCGGGTTCGTCAGGCGGCGACCGATTGTGCCGACTCGACGAGTTGGATGACGTTGCGTTCGAAGAACTGAGGGCTAGCCATGGAGGTGCGCGGGCCGAAGATCTGCATCATCTCCCAGATCTGGAACTCCTTCCAGCCGTCGGCAGGGATGGTCTTGCGCACCGTAGCCCACTCGGTGAAACGAGTGGTATGGTAATCCGTCCCATACGCGGCGATACTGCGGGCGGCTTCCTGGTCGGCCCATTCGTCGAGGCACTGGATGCCGGCCGGGGTGAGTTTTACTTTTACGACGTCGTTGATGTTGAACGCAGCCATTGCTACCTCCTGCTTATGTCGGCGGGATGCCGAATCTAACTGGTATATATTATACCATAAATGATACATAAAAGTCAAGTAATCACACGGCCTTATTTTAGGCCTCAAAAACCCCTAAAAACCGTCCCCAGGGCCAGCTTGACGAGGCCTAAAATATGGCTATACTACTTGTACTGCCTTTCAGGCGGTTTTTATTTCGCCGAATGGGCGAAAAACCGCGAGATTTAAGGCCGGCCTTTGAAAACTGAATACTGTAATTGAGAATTGTATGAAATCCTAAGAGTAATTCTCTTAGGTCTGATCTCACCGATCAAGACACCTGAGCGCACCTCTATCCGGAGGGAAGCGGCAGGTTAAAGCAAGCAAAAGAAAGTCCTTCGAAGTTTATCCACTTTGGAGGCGAGCTTGATACATATTCTCAACGTTCAAGTTTATTCTTGGCGTTGGGCACTTTTATCTTGTTCCGTTCATCTAGAAAAAAACTGGTGGAATTAAAACCCCATCTTTTATTGTCAGAGTTTGATCCTAGCTCAGGATGAATGCTGGCGGCGTGGATAAGGCATGCAAGTCAAGGGGACCGCAAGGTAACCGGCAGACGAGGTAGTAATACGCAGGTACTCACCGAGAAGTCAGGTATAGCTCGTCGAAAGACGGGGTAATCCCTGATAGTCCCGCAAGGGTAAAGGAGCAATCCGCTTTTTGAGAGGCCTGTGCCGCATCAGCTAGTTGGTAAGGTAATGGCTTACCAAGGCTATGACGCGTAGGGGAGCTGAGAGGCTGACCCTCACCGATGGGACTGAGACACGGCCCATACACCTACGGGTGGCTGCAGTCGAGAATCTTCCGCAATGGGCGAAAGCCTGACGGAGCGACGCCGCGTGATTGATGAAGTCCTTCGGGACGTAAAGATCTTTTATGCGTGAGAAAGTTATTGATAGTAACGCATGAATAAGGGGCTCCTAACTCTGTGCCAGCAGGAGCGGTAATACAGAGGCCCCAAGCATTATCCGGAATCACTGGGCGTAAAGGGTGTGTAGGCGGTCATGTTAGTCTTTTGTGAAAGATCCCTGGCTTAACCAGGGAGACGCAGAGGAAACGGCATAACTTAGAGGATATGAGAGGTAAAGGGAACTCATGGTGTAGGGGTGAAATCCGTTGATATCATGGGGAACACCAAATGCGAAGGCACTTTACTGGCATACTCCTGACGCTGAAACACGAAAGCGTGGGAATCGAATGGGATTAGATACCCCAGTAGTCCACGCCCTAAACGATCCTAACTAGTTATGAGGAGTATCGACCCTCTTCGTGACGTAGCTAACGCGTTAAGTTAGGCGCCTGGGTAGTACGATCGCAAGATTAAAACTCAAAGGAATAGACGGGGACTTGCACAAGCGGTGGATCATGCGGCTCAATTCGATGACAAACGAAGAACCTCACCAGGGTTTGAAACCAAGACGTAAGCCTTAGGAAACTTTGGCCCCCGCAAGGCGGCTTGGCAGGTGATGCATGGTCGTCGTCAGTTCGTGGCTTGAGTTGTTCCCTTCAGTGGGGTAACGAACGCAACCCTCGTTGCCTGTTTTATAAGTCAGGCGAGACTGCCCCCTCACGGGGGAGGAAGGTGAGGATGACGCCAGATCAGCATGTCCCTCTGATATCCTGGGCTGCACGCATGATACAATGGGCGCGACAACGCGACGCGACGGGGT
>Ga0172379_10005885_pt1 | contig 16831 bp, 14 predicted proteins | sample GrowelOW334metaG_FD_119756 | JGI IMG/M metagenome (GOLD analysis project Ga0172379, IMG submission 119756) | Groundwater microbial communities from an aquifer near a municipal landfill in Southern Ontario, Canada - Groundwater well OW334 metaG | ecosystem: Environmental > Aquatic > Deep... | reverse complement strand
TGACACTCGGACGTTTCTTTACTTTGATTCAAAGATGCGACAAACCGAAGTTTCGACTCAAACGGCAAAAGATCCACACGCGGTGTTTTTTCAAAAACAACATCCTTATGAATTCCTTGTTCAAGACACGCCAAAAGAACCGCGCGCTCGATCGGCCCGCCATGCGCGACCCATTCACCCAAAGTGTTTTTTTCACCCTCGATATATCCTTCGGTCGTGAGCAACGCCATTTCTAAAATATCCGTTTTATCAGGCGAACTCATCGAATCTTTAACCGACATTTCTTGAGAATCCTTTGAATTTTTTATCGGCAAAAAAGATTGCTCGGTCAAAATATCCGCAATATGCATCTGTGCTTTTGTGATTGTTCCCGTTTTATCGGTCAAAATAAATGTTGTATTTCCCAGCGTTTCAGCCGCGAGTAAATTACGAACCAAACCGCCACGCTTCAATATCATCTGCATTCCAACAGCAAGCACCACGGTCACCGCGGCGGGCAAACCCTCGGGCATAGCCGCCACCGCCACCGAGATCGCAAGCAACAACATCTCGACCAAAGGCCGATCGCGAAGAATTCCCAAAACAAAAATAATCACGATTATCGCAAATATCACCCACGACAAATAAACCGAGATCTCGCGAATATTTTTTTGCAACGGAATAAGTTCATTTTGATCCTCGCTCAATTCTTTTGCGATCTTTCCAAACTCGGTATTGTTCCCCGTTTCAACCACAAAAGCCTCCGCACTTCCTTTGGTCACCATCGTTCCCATCCACGCCATATTGGTCTGCCCGTGAATCGTCACTTCTTTCGATATCGCACCACTTTGTTTCTCGACATCCTCCCATTCCCCGGTGAGCGGCGATTCGTTCACCAAAAATGAATGCGAAATAATAATGCGCGTATCGGCAGGAACAACATTCCCCGCTTCAAGCAAAACAATATCTCCCACCACCAGTTCTTCCGCTTTGATGAATTTCTTTTCTCCATCGCGCATCACGGTCGCGAATTTTTCCTGTGACTTCACCAGTTCCTCAAACGCATCGTCCGCCCGTTTTTCTTGAAAAATTCCTATCAAAACATTAATAAAAAGAGCAAGAAAAATAACGATTGCATCAACATTTTCTTTCAAAGCAAGCGTTATGAGCGCAGCCAAAAGCAAAACAACCACCAGAGGACTTTTCAACTGCGACCACAAAAGATCAAGAATTGTCGCTTTCTTTTTTTGTGCAAAAACATTTTTCCCGTATTGTCGCAAGCGAGAACCCGCCTCTTCTTGAGTGAGCCCTTCAGCGATATGTGTATCAAGTTTCTCTTTTATTTCCTCGATCTCAAGTTGATGCCATTTGTTTTCAATTTTCGGTTTTGCTTTTGTTTCGGTTTTTTTCATAGATACAATGTTTTTGTTTTGATCTTTTTATACTATGCGTGTTCTTCCAACCACTCCTTCATGTGTGCCGTCGCCATACAATCTTCTTTATTGTACGTGAGAATTTTTTCCATCATTTCATCTTTACCGTCGAGATACTCGTAATACCAAGAAATTGAATTTGCGCCACCCGCATCTTCCGCACTCCATTTGAATCCTGTATATTTGCAGATCGCTTTCAAACCATAACTCGTGAGCGGCCAATCGGTATTCGCCACGACCCAATCATAAAGATCGATCGCCGTTCCACCTTTTCCAAAAACTCTATCAAAAACATCCGAGGATAATTTGTATTTATCCATCAACTTTCGACACGTCGTTTTTTCATGACCCGAATAATGATAGATCGGCACGCCTTCATTCGCAGCAAAGAACGACCAAAGTTCCCTGCTGATCTCTTCTTCCGTTTTGTCGCGTGTCGCAACAATGGCGTAATAATAAGGCTTTTTTCCCTCTTCAATGATCCAAAAACCGTGCATATAGACCGTTTCACCCATCGGATCGTCCTCGATATCGTAATGAATCTCTTTCGGAACTTTCGGAAAATCAGGCGTCTTGCGAATAATGAACACCTCGTGCTCATCCTCGCTTTTTTCCTGCAAATATAATTGCGCGCGCGTCACCAAACTTTTTATCAATTCGTCGGTCACGCTCGGATAGAAAAATCCCGCGCGTTTTGCACGTTGAACTTTCAACAAAAGTTTTGCAATATCAGCCTGCGCCAATTCTTCCATATTCTTTATCTCGACTTCATACAAACCGAATTTCATTTTTTCTCCAAGATAAAAAAGTAGCGAGAGATCATTCGTCTCCTGCGCTTTTTTCAAACAGGTACTTTGCCACTGACACATTCCGCATGTGCTACTAATCACTTGTTCACGACCGCACGCATCGCCCGCAATCATCTTTTTCATTTCTTCCAAAACATCTTTGAATTTTGGGTCGTTCGTGGACAACGGATATTTCACGAATTGATTATGCACGTTAAAAATGAATCCTTCTTTGACTGCATGTTTCAAAACATCTTCGAGAAGCAGCGCATAAAAATTTAACTGCGCAGTATACGACGGACTTAATCTTTCACCATAATCCGTTTCATCTTTTCCCTTTCCCGCTTTGATATCTACCGGCACATACGTGTATTTTCCAAACGGCGAATTTCCATCAACGCGCATCAAAATATCCGGTCGTCCCACCAACATCGGTTCTCGCGCAAAAAGTGAATTCACCCCTTCACGGATCAAAACCCCTTGATAGATATAGTGCACGCCGTTCTTCATATAAAGAAATGTTTCCCGCGCCGCCTTTTTCAAAGATTCTTCATCTTCAACATTCCCCGAAGCCACCTCGACAAAATCGCATCCTGACTGCGTTTTAAAATACTCAACAGCCTTTTCTTCGTGCGCCTGCCCGTTCTTCCACAAAAGTTCCAGGAAATAATTTACCTTGTCCTGCGTGTTCGGATCAGCATTCTTATCCATAAACACCCGAAATTTGCACTTCGTATAATTATAAAAATCTGTGGCGGTAATATGCTTCATTGCCTATTATGATAACATTTTTTGTGATACGATACATGTATATAAAAATAACAACACAAATATGTTACAACAAAAACTAAAAGAAGACTTAAAAGAAGCAATGCTCGCAAGAAATACGGTGAAACTCAACACCATCCGCGGAATTTTGACCGCGTTCACCAATGAGCTCGTCGCCACCAAACGAACCCCGCAAACTGAAATGCCCGATGACGAAGCTGTCCAAGTCCTCCAAAAATTAGCCAAACAACGTAAAGATTCCATCGAACAATACCACGCTGGCGGTCGTGAAGACCTTGTCGAAGGAGAAAAAGCCGAGCTCGTATTCCTCCAAGAATATCTCCCAAAGATGATGGAGATCGCCGAGATCAAACAACTCGCCATCGCCAAAAAAGAATCAATGGCTCTCGACGTCTCAAAAAAGAATATGCTCATCGGCGCCCTGATGAAAGATCTCAAAGGCAAAGCTGATGGTGGTGATGTAAAAGCGGTAGTAGACGAGCTGTTTAAATAATATAAATTCAGGTAATAAAAAAGACCCGTATAAGTGGGTCTTTTTTTTGTATTTGCCTATTCCAGTGCCAACATCCTGTAAAATTCTGTTTCGGTTATTTTTTGTACATATTTTAAAACAATAAAAGAAAACTGCTGTTTTTTTCTTTCCAAAAGTTTTTTTTCTTTTTCAATTAAAGCACACACGTCCAGTTCTTCATACGAAGAATCCTCATTTGTACGTATTACCACTTCATGTGTAAAAAAACGACCTTCAAAGGAACATAAAAATTCTCCTTTCCAATAAGAAGGTTTAACATCAGTTTTTTTATTGTTTTTATCAAAGAGCCCTTTGATCATATTGTTCATGCCAGTCTTTCCCGGCTGTCATTTAATTACTAAGAATTAATAATGACGCCAGAAAATTCTGTGCGTTCTGGGGAATAAACTAACACGTTTTCACCGATTTGTACAGACCAAAAGAAAAACCCGAATTAATTTCGGGTTTTCCAGATACTCTCATTTTTTCTGTTTTTATCTTTATAAACAGTAAAAATTCGATCTCTGCCTTCGACAGTCACACTTACATACTTTATGCATTTTCCATCAAGGAAAAAACTGTTGACCATTGCAATATGAAATTCGGATTGCGGTGAATAGTGACCGACATCAACACCCACAATGACATACGAAACCCATCCTTCATCAGGAATGAACTCTTCCTCGATGTATTGATAGAGACCGCCGCACTTGTAGACGTTTCCAACGTGAAATCGTCTGTTTCCAACGTCTTTTTCCAAATCGTAATAATTACGATCGTTTGGATCGGCACAATAGAATCCACCTTCAATCTGTTTCTTTGCATGAGCGCGAATCTTTTGCTCCATCGCATTCAACTCATCTCGAACATCTTGTTCACAGCTCATACCTCGGCTGCGAACATATGCGTGAACTTCATCTTTTCTCCCACTAAATTTTATTTTCAGCAACATATATTTGAAGCCGAGTTTTTTAATTTCTCGGACGAGTGAATAAATGTCGACCAATTAAAATAGCTGCGTTTGAAAACGCGCGGGCAACAAGAAAAATAGAGTGAAACTGTATTTGATGTCAAACAACAGTCCTTATACCTTTCATTGTGGCACGAGCAAGAAAAGAAGCAAGTTGATAACTTCGGTCCGTTCGTCTTTGCGAGGAGCCTGCGACGCGGCAATCCAGGAGTATTGTTACTAAACTCCTGGATTGCCGCGCTGCGCTCGCAAAGACGGACGACAAACGAAAAAAACGTTTTAATTATTCCATTTTTATTTACTTGGCGGTTAAACCGCCAAGCAAAAACAAAACCAAAAAATCGCCTATTAGAGCGGTTTTAAACATTTTTCCTAATTTTTCCTAATAGCCAAAAACTTCGTTTGTCTTTAGACAAACTCGTGGCCTAAAAGCGAAGCGGCCTAATAGCCTTTAATCACTAATCCTCCCCCGCGCCTTCCTATGAAACGACAACGCAAACCTATGCGACTCGCTATTCGCCAGAATAATTTGTTTCTCGTACATTTCGCGGATCGACTTCTCACCCAAAATCTCTTTCGGTTTATGACGTTCATCTTTCACCACACTCACCACGGGAATTCTCACACCTGCGTCAGCCAAAACTTTTTCCATGATATTCTTTTGCGCTTTACCACCATCAACCACGATAATTTTTGGCAAGTCCCATTCGGTATGCTCGAGACGTCGTTCCAAGATCTCTTTGAGTGCGCGCGTATCGTCGGCGCCGATGAAACCTTTGATATTGAACGTTCGATATTCACTCGTTCGCACTTCCCCGCCTTCAACGACCGTCATCACGCCAACCACGAACATTCCCGACGTGTGCGCAATGTCATATGCTTCGATGCGCAAACCGCCCGGCGTTTTGAACGATTCATCTTTGATCAATCCGATATCCTGAATGTGTTCGAGATCAAAAAGCGTGTTCTTGAGACGCTGTGCTTCCTCGAATTCGAGTTTCTTCGCGGCGTCCATCATTTCTTTATGCAAAATTTTCACGAGATCTTTTTTCTCGCCCTCGAAGAACAACCGAATGTTTCGAATATTCTTCGCATATTCTTTCTCGGTAATCTCATCCGTGCAAACACCCGGACAAAGTTTGATCTGTCGATTAAAACACGGCACACCTCGATGCGGTTCGCACGTATCTCGAAACGGAAATATCTTTCGAACGATATTCAGCGCCGTCTTGAGTTGCGCGCCATGTGGAAAAGGCCCGAACGTATATTTCGCTTTCGGCATTTCCTTTTTCTTTACAATATCGTTCTCCCGCACCACCAAAACCCGCGGAAACGCCTCGTCCGTAATAATGACAAAATTGTAACTCTTATCGTCTTTCCCCTCGGTATTATGTTTCGGATGATGTTTTTTAATGAGTCGCGCCTCCAGAACCAAAGCCTCCAACACCGACCCCGTCTCTTTAAACTCAACCGTCACCACCTTCTCGATCATCGCCTCAATAAGCGGCCCCCGCGTCTCAGGAATGTCAGGATTAAAATAACTGCGAACTCGATCGCGAAGCGAGGTAGCTTTCCCAATATACAAAATTTCCCGTTTCCCCTTTTTCCCGGCCCCCATAAAAAAATACACCCCCGGCCCATCAGGCAATTTCAATTTTTGAACATCCTCCGTTTTCATCCGAATATTATACAACAAAATAAAAAGTACTTATCCACTTTTTTAGATAGAAGAAGAAATAGAAAGTAAAAACTGATTGCCTACCGTCCGTCGTCCGTCTTTGCGAGCCGCAGCGAAGCAATCCAGGATCGTCCAACATAAATCAACATAAACCCTGGATTGTCGCGTCGTTCCGTTGCGACTCCACTCCTCGCAAAGACGACGTTCCGTACGCAACAGGTTACCTGCGCTTTTCAAGGTGAGTTTTAATTAATTTGAACTTATAGTTGATGCAATACCTTTAATCACCAACCTCAATATATCAGCAACAAGAAAAAAACAAATATAAAGTATTGAAACAGCAAAAAATGGGTTTGTAACAAACTTTGATATAGATAAGAAAAAAAGACTCAAAAGTACAACAGAAAATGCATAGATACTTATTTTTAACATATAATCACCCAGAAATTGTTTAAGCCAAATTCTTGACTCTAAATCTTCTTTTGTTCGTTTTAATTCAACATCGATAATTTTATTTTGAGTTTTATAGTTTATAATCATAAGAAGCTCTTCATCTGATGTTGAATTTAATCGACCTCCTATTCTAGAAAGAACTGAAGTAATATCGTTCATTTTACGAAGAGTCCTCTCTTCTATAATTGCTATACTTTGATATTTAAAAATTACAGCAACCCCCATAAATCCAATAAGTGTCATAAGAGATTGGACAATAGAGCTAAAAAACCAAAACATTGTTTCCGACTCAACCTTGAAACCTAAATAAAATTCGAGAGTAATTACCCCAACCAATCCCAAAAGAACAATAAAATAAAAATATTGTCGTTTGCGCGAACCTGTAAAAAAAGTTCCTAGATTTTGATATTTTTTATATAAAAACTCTTCCATTCAAAGATAAAATTTATTTAATCATTCTGCAGATTCTAATCTACGGCGACGCTCATCTAACGTTTCTCCTTCATACATCCAATAAGCAGTGCCTTGAACTCCATAATCATAACCAAGAATTTTTGAAGCAGATGCTGAAAGACTCGTTATTTCGCCATTAATGTCTATCAATCTATTATCAACTACTTTTGCTTTTTTATTTTCATCTCGGCTAAAAACCAATTCAGCTCCAACAGGGATATTGACCATGTCAAAATTAAATCTAGCCCGCATTTCCGCACGTACCTGATTCAATGCTTTCTGATCTTCTTGTGATTCTACAAAATCTTTCTTTGGTGTGATGTTTTCTATTTCAGCAAGTTTTAATGCAGCAACAACACGTTCAGGAGAAATTTGGAAAAACTCTCTTCTTGGGTTAACACGATCATTATCAAAAGCATCGTGTAATTGGTGTTCAACAAAAGATGAATCTTTTACTGTGCAGGCGTAAAAACAAGTAAAAGGAAGAGGAACACTGGTAGAACTACTAAGTTCTCGAATTCTTTGTTCAAGGCTCGTTGAAGTTTTACCGATTTTTACAAATCCAGGCATCGCTTCGTTTATAAGAATATAAATAATTTCATTCATAATTTTTCTAAATTATACCACACCCTCACCTCAAAAGGAGCGGGTCAGCCGTTCTATTTCCCGTGAAATAATCTTGAGAGATATTTTCCTGTATGGGACTTGGGATTATTCGCAACCTCCTCTGGGGTTCCTTTGGCCACTATTTTACCACCGCCGATTCCGCCTTCGGGGCCGATGTCGATTACGTAATCGGAGCATTTGATGACGTCCAAGTTATGCTCGATGATCATGACGGTGTTACCTCGATTTACTAGGGTTTGCAGAATTTCTACTAATTTTTTTACATCCTCGTAGTGAAGTCCGATGGTGGGTTCATCAAGGAGGTAGATCGTTTTTTGCATGAAGGGGCGGTAGAGTTCGGATGAAATTTTTACACGTTGGGCTTCTCCGCCGGAAAGTGTGGTGGCGGATTGTCCGAGTTTCAAATAGCCGAGGCCTACTTCAACGAGCGTTTTCAGACGATCGGAAATTGCGGGAATGTCCTCGAAGAATGTGTTGGCTTCTTCGATGGTCATTTCCAAAATGTCGTAGATGTTCTTTTTTTTGTATTTCACTTGCAGGGTTTCTTTTTCAAAACGCTTTCCGTTGCAGACGTCGCAGGTCACATAGACGGTCGGAAGAAAATGCATTTCGACCGCGACCAAGCCATTGCCTTCGCACGCTTCGCATCGTCCTCCCTTCACGTTGAAACTGAAACGCCCCGCTTTCCAACCGCGCAATCGCGCCTCTGCCGTTTCCGCCATCAGTTCGCGAATGAACGAGAACGCGCCCGTGTAGGTCGCAGGATTCGAACGCGGTGTGCGTCCGATGGAACTTTGGTCGATCATAATGGCGCGAGCGAGATATTCGGTGCCCGTGAATGACGCGCAGTTGTAGACTTCGTCGGTTCGATAACGACGATCGAAGCGACCTTGCAAGTTCTTGTAAATAATTTCATACATCAAACTCGATTTTCCCGAACCTGAAACGCCGGTGATGCTGATAAGTTTTCCGAGCGGAATGTCGAGCGAGAGATTGTCGATGTTGAAAGATTTTCCGCCACGAATTTTGAGCTCGCCTTTTGGTGACGTGCGATATTCATCGGGAATTGGCACGGATTTATCGCCACGCAAATAATCGAGCGTGAGCGATTGGTACTTTTTTTTGTCGGCAAGAAGTTCTTTGAGCGGTCCTGCAACAACGACGTGTCCTCCGTGAACTCCCGCGCCCGGGCCGATGTCCACAAGATAATCGGACGCAAGGATCGTGTCCTCATCGTGTTCGACCACAATGATCGTATTGCCGATATCGCGAAGTTCCTGCAAGGTTTTTATGAGTTTGTCATTGTCGCGCTGATGCAAACCGATCGTCGGTTCATCGAGAACGTAGAGCGCGCCGACGAGCTTCGAGCCGAGCTGTGATGCAAGACGAATACGCTGTGCCTCGCCTCCTGAGAGCGTGTTGGCACGACGATTGAGCGTGAGGTAATCAATTCCCACATCGAGCATAAAACTCAAACGATCAAAAATTTCTTTGATGACCACGTGCGAAATTTCCTCTTCTTTTTTTGTGAGTTTCAAGTCGCCGAAGAATTCGAACGCGTCTTTGATGGAAAGATTTGAAACTTCCATAATATTTTTTCTTTTGGCGACATCGGGTCCGCCGAGAAAAACATTGAGCGCCTCGGGTCGCAAACGCGCGCCGTGACAGGTCTCGCATGGTTCATCACCGAAGAGGTGTTTTGTTCCGAGACCGTTACAAGCCTCACACGCACCGTACGGAGAATTGAATGAGAACAATCGAGGTTCAATTTCAGGAAATGAAAAACCGTCGTTCGGACAAGAGAAGTTGGACGAGATAACCCACCCTTCGACAAGCTCAGGGCGAGCCCCTCCTTTGAAGTCACCACCTTTGTTTTTATCATCAACAGCGACAATGCGGAGTAAACCTTTTGATTCTTCGAGCGCTTTTTCCACCGCTTCCGCCAAACGCTCGCGGACCTTGTCTTTCTTGTCAAGAAAATCTGAAATAAAAAGTTCGTCGACAAGTACATCAATATCGTGCTTTTTTGTTTTGGTTAAAATGATTTTTTCGCGCAAATTATACACTTGTCCATCAACACGCACGAACGCATAACCCTTACCAAGAAAATCGTAGAGCATCTGATAGTATTCTCCTTTGCGACCGCGCACGATCGGCGAGAAGATCTGAATTTTTGTGGTGTTGTAGGTCACGCCGAGAACGCTTTTATCGCCGCCGCTGTTCTTTTTGATCTCGTTCACTTTGTCGTACACGAAAGAAACGATCTCGTCATTCGAGAGTTTTTGAATTTCGCGACCGCAGACCAAACAATGCGGTTTACCGATTCGCGCATAGAGCACGCGAAGATAATCGTAAATTTCAGTGATCGTCGCAACGGTCGAGCGCGGATTATTTGAACGACTTTTTTGATCGATCGAAATTGCAGGAGAAAGTCCCGAGATCTCATCAACGTCAGGTTTCTGCAACTGGCGGAGGAATTGCCGCGCATACGCCGAAAGCGATTCGATATACCGCCTTTGTCCCTCCGCAAAGATCGTATCAAATGCAAGCGAAGATTTTCCCGAACCCGAAAGCCCCGTGATGGCGATCATCTCGTTTCGCGGCATTTCCACATTGATGTTCTTGAGGTTATGCGTTCGCGCCCCTCTAATTATAATTTTTTGCTCGCCCCGATTAAACGGCCTGTCCTGAGCTGCTTGCCCTGAGCCATGTCGAAGGGTGTCGAAGGATTCGATCTTTTTATTCATAATGTTATTTTTTAAATTGAAATTTCCTATTTGGGACATCGGATGTCCCAAATAGATAAATAATATTGTAATATATACGCACAACTCCCCGTGTCTTTGGACACAGGGGTTATATATGGAGCCTATCATACCAGACTTTCCAGTTTAGGCAACAAAAAGGGCGGCTTGTAAATACAGCATATAATTGTCATACAAGATCAGCTCGGGATACAAAAAAGCCGGCGCATTAAGCAACCGGCTTTGTATTATTGATAAAATCAACTCTTCTTCGAATGTTTCACTTTGAACTCAGGAAGTGAATTCCTGTTTCTTTTATTGGTGTTTCTGTTATGACGGGTGCCGTAACATTTTAACACCGTTGAAACACGACTGTTATCTTCTCTTATACTTCTTGTTGTTTCAGGCAACTTTCCATCTTCGATGAATGAGCTGCCAAGCAAAGGATGATAATAAAGGTTCATCATTAAGAGTAATTGATTAAGATGTATAATCTTTCATCTTCTTCTCAAAAATATTCTCCTCTTCCTCTTTTGATCTTTCGACCAAAACAGGCGTTTCGCAAACTCTCGCGTCCTCGGGAAGTATCAAAACTTCCAGCGGGTCTTCCATACACATAATTTTAAGCGTTCACAACACAAACAATTCTAAGCGGTTTGTGTTGTTTTACGCCAGTGAACACATGTATCCGACTATTCCGTCGGTGCAAGCGATGCAAAGAGCGATGCTTCTTCCTGCTTGAGTTTTAAAGCTTCAAGCAAGGTCGAAAGATTACCTTTGTGTATCGCCGCGAATTTTGCGCGAACGTCGCTTTTCTTACTGAACGCTTTGTCGTTCTCGATATCCTGCGCGAGCATCTCCAAGATCGGAAGATCTTCAGGAGTCGCAAGAGGAATAAGAATTTCAAAAAGCGGGATCGCAACTTCAAAACTTTTGTTTCTCAGTTCGCGAACCATCGACGCAACCATATCCGACTCTTGGGTCGTTGAACACATTTTGACAGCTTCAAGATACAAGATATTGTAAATTGAAACTTCACCAATATGTCTTATCAACGAACAAAAAAGAGTGTGACTTAAGCAAGGATCTTTGGATGCTTCCAAAAAGATCTCTCGCAAGGCGTTCCTAGGAACGTCCAGTTTCACACTTTTCAACTTATACAGTTCGTTGGTTTTATCCAACTTGGTAAGAATATACACGCTTGCAAGTGCAAGGTTGGAAAGAGAGTGCTTTTTCAACAGATCTCTTTTGTGATACTCATTTGAACCCCGAGCATTAAAATTATTCGGGTCTTCGGATTTTACTCCAAAGATTGTGCTAAATATATCCGAAACAACTTCCTTTTTAACGAAAGACGTTGATTTTTCCATTTATTTGTCAAAGACCTTACGGGATATCACTATCCCTAATCTTTGATGATTAAGGATTAATAATATCTAATAATTGGACTATTAATAGCACGGGATAACATTTTTGTCAAATTCGTGCAGGTAAAACAAAGGCCGGTTTTAATTCCGGCCTCTTGAAGCAGCGTATACCGCTACTTTCCCCAATATGTTTGAATATATCCAAGAATATCGTTCTTGAATTCTTCCGAGAAGTCCCCCGCTTTAATTATTTTTTTAAAGAGAACAACCTCCGAATCATTCCTGAACGAAATATTTTTGCAAACTTCTTGAATAAAATGCCGACGTATCAGGTCGAATGCGTCAGAAAGATAATCAAGCAAAACGATTTCCTGACAGAATGAGACGAGTTCAAGACATATCTCCTCCGCTTTAAGATCTTTGTTCAGCAATTCACTCCATGCGAGCTGTTCGAGAAACGTATACACGTCACTTCTCTCTTTTTCTCCATGAAGATAGGCTTCAACTTCAATCACTACCAAATTCGTCAACGATGGATGACTTTTATGTAGCATAAACGATGTTAAGGTTCTTTGCGTCGCGTTCAATACCAGACGCGATATCTTGATAAAGCATAACGCTGTTTTTGTTTTAAAGTGGCGTTCGGCCTATGCTGACGAAATTTATACCATGCCATGACTTTTCCGTCAAACGACACCGCCGTTTGCGCGCAAGAAAAAAACCGGCTTTTGTGGCCGGTCTTTTGTTTTTATCTTTTAATATTTCAGCTGAAAAATTCCCATGTAATCGATCCCGAGGAATCTTGAAAGTCTTTTTTCAAGTTCTTCCAAAAAGATCCTGTTCTCTTCTTTACTCAATGTGTTCAAGCAGTCCAGTCTGTCTTTGAGACAACTGTAGAGCGGCATCGGTATAGACAGGAAGATCTGTTCGTCATTGAGAACTTTCGTAAAAAGTTCTTTGTGTCGCGGTCTTACCGCAAAAGCGATGAACGCCCACATTTCCGGTAAAAGCTTTCGGGGTTTCGCCAACATCTTCTCGGCCAACCACTCGGCCTTTTTAGGATTTTGTTTCGCTATCTCAAAAAGAAATTTGACCATACCAACGTACCGTTGTCTTTCGGTCGGTATACTCCTTTTATTTTCATTCTTCATATTTTTGTTAATTAAAAATTAACGAATAAATACTACGAAACGAAACTACTCAAAAACTCTACGAACCTCTCAAATATATTTTTTTGGGGTTCTTTTTTTGCGATCGAATATCCGGGGCAACGTTCAGCAAACGTTGTTTCGGTGAAACCAAAATGAGCGATCATTTTTTGTTCATCGCCAGAAAAAAATTTTTCTTTCAATGTAACCTCATAATTTCCTCTGCCAGGACAAGCTAGTTCCACAGCACCGGTGAGTTTTAAATCAGCGGTTACAGGTTCAGCATCTTCGGCAAATACAATAAGCGGAAACAATAACAAAAGAAAAAGGATCAACAAAATTATTTTGAAACTTTTCATATGCCTTTTCAAAGAACAAAAAACCGCCGAAGCAGTATTCGTCCCCACTCTTTTTAATTGGTAAGTTCGACTGGCATTAGTTCTACCAAACTACGCCTTTTTGTCAATTTCAGGTACGAGCATTTTTTCGAGTTCTCTGATTTCGTCGCGCAACAAAGCTGCGGTTTCAAAATCGAGAATTTTTGCGGCAGCATTCATTTGTTTGTTCTTTTGTTTCAAAAGTATCTCGAGCTTCTGCGGATTCTTGTGGATCATCGCTTTATCAATAGAAAGGATCGTTGAAACGCCCTTGCTGTGAACGGTTTCCATTTGCTCGGTGATATCATGAATGACTTTTTTAATGGTGACCGGAGTAATGCCGTTTGCTTTATTGTACGCAATTTGTCGCTCGCGTCTTTTTCTTGTTTCTCCGACGGCGCCTTCAATCGATTTGGTAATATGATCGGCATATAAAATAACGCGACCGCTGTCATTTCGCGCGGCACGACCGATTGTTTGAATGAGTGACGTCTTCGAACGGAGAAAACCTTCTTTGTCGGCATCGAGAATTCCCACGAGTGAAACTTCGGGAAGATCTAAACCTTCACGAAGAAGATTCACACCAACAAGACAATCGAAAATACCTTTGCGGAATTCCGTAAGAATTTGAATGCGCTCCATCGTTTTAATGTCGCTGTGCAAATATTGTGTTTTAATTCCTTTTGCTTTCAAAAACTCCGAAAGATCCTCCGCCATTTTTTTTGTAAGTGTGGTGACGAGTGTTCGCTCACCTTTCTTTGTGGTAATCTCAATTTCTTTAATAAGATCTTTGACTTGTCCCGGAAAATCTCCTTTTTCAATAACGGGGCGAATATCAATGATCGGATCAAGAAGTCCTGTTGGTCGAATAATTTGTTCAACAACCTGACCACTTACCTCCGCTTCATAATCTCCCGGCGTTGCAGACGTAAAAACCATTTGTCCTACGCGTTTTCTGAATTCCTCAAAACGAAGCGGACGATTGTCCACCGCGCTCGACAAGCGAAAACCGTAATCAATAAGGTTCTTTTTGCGCGAACGATCACCCGCGTACATCCCACCAATTTGCGGAATCGTCACATGAGATTCATCAACGATTGTGAGAAAATCAGGCGAACCGTCTTCTTTGTGCGGGAAATATGAAAGCAGTGTGTGTGGCGGTTCTCCCTCGGCGCGGCCGTCAAAATGACGCGAGTAATTCTCGATACCGCTGCAAAAACCGATCTCTTTGATAAGCGCGAGATCGTAGGTCGTGCGACGTTTCAAACGTTCCGCCTCGAGCAACTTCCCTTCTTTTTTAAGTTCGGCAAGACGCTTGTCGAGTTCAACTTTAATACTTTTCACCGCGCGCTTTTGTTGCGTTTCATCGGTGACATAATGTTTTGCGGGAAAAATAAAAACATCGGGAACTTCCTGCAAGATACTGCGCGATATCGCATCAATTTTTGTGATACCAACAATTGAATTTTCTGCGATCTCCACAAGATAAATGACTTTCTCCGCCGTGGACATTATCTCAAAACGATTTCCCATCACGCGAAAAGTTCCGGGCATCAAGTCCGCCGTCGTGCGTTCAAAATGAATATGCACCAAACTTTCCATCAACTCGCGTCGATCGGTCTTGTCGCCCACCGTCAATTTTAAATTCTGTTTCAAATACTCGTCAGGCGAACCCAAACCATAAATACACGAAACAGACGCTACAATAATTACATCTTGCCGCGACAAAAGTGCCTGCGTAGACGCGTGGCGAAGACGCTCGATCTCTTCATTGATCGCCATATCTTTCTCGATAAAGGTATCGGTCGCCGCAATATATGCTTCAGGTTGGTAGTAATCGTAATAAGAAACGAAGTAATGCACAGCATTTTCGGGAAAGAACGCTTGATATTCCTGTGCAAGCTGAGCCGCCAAAGTTTTGTTGTGCGCAATAACGAGTGTCGGCTTTTGCACCTGCGCGATTATATTCGCAGCCGTAAACGTCTTACCCGATCCTGTCACACCCAAAAGCGTCTGGTTTTGCATCCCAGCCTCAAGCCCCTTCACGAGTTTCTCGATCGCCTGCGGTTGATCGCCCGACGGTTCGTATTTACTTTTGAGTTTGAAATTGGTCATTGTTGGTTTTGTGAATATTTTTAATGTTGTCGATTACACTCCTGGATTGCCGCGTCGTTCCGCTCTTGCTCCACTCAGTACCTGAGCTGTCCACTCATTGGATCTTTTGTTTCGCTTCTCTCACAAAAGCTCTCAATGAGTCTTGCGGAATGGGTCCCTATCCCATTCCTCACCTCGCAAAGACGGACTACTAATGATATTGCAGTACTTCCGTCGTCTTTGCGAGGGACGAAGCAATCCAGGAGTCCTGTAGCCTAACGTAAAATTTTAAACAGAAACTTTGTAATACCTCCCCAAAAATTCTTTTTTGAATTCGTCAAAATTGTCATCGAGGATCGACTGGCGAATATCATCGACGAGCTTTATCGTGAAATACAAATTATGAATGGTGGCAAGTGTTCCCGCGAGCGTTTCTTTTGCGCGGAATAAATGTGCGAGATAGGCGCGCGTGTAATTTTTACACGCATAACATTCGCAGTCCGATTCGATCGGCGTGAAGTCCTGCATAAATTTCGCGTTCATAATATTGATCCGTCCATTCTTTGTATGAATCGTTCCGTTGCGTGCCATTCTTGTCGGTGCAACACAATCAAAAAGATCAACACCATTTTCAATACCACCGAAGAAATCAATCGGTTCACCGATGCCGAGCAAGTGGCGCGGTTTGTTCTCGGGAAGAATTTCATTCACCCAACCGACGACGGTATACATATCTTCTTTATCGAATGAACCGCCGATACCAAAACCATCAAAGCCCATCTCACCAATTATTTTCGCAGATTCTTTTCTCAAATCTTCAAAACGTCCGCCTTGTACAATTCCCAAAAGCGCGCGTTGTTCGCCATTCTCTTTTAAGAGTTCATTATGTCTATCCAAACTTCTTTTCGCCCAACGATGCGTTCGTCCCAAAGCTTCTTTTTGATATTCATACGAAGCGAGCGGCGATGTGCATTCATCAAAAGCAAATATCATATCCGCGACGATGTTGTGTTGAATTTCCATTGAACGCTCCGGAGTGAAGTGATGCGTTGAACCGTCGATGTGTGATTTAAAAGTCACACCATCCTCGGTAATTTTTGCGAGCGGAGAAAGTTCCTCGGAATCTTTTGTCGTAAAAACTTCTTCTCCTTCTTTCGCTCCCGTCGTAGCAAGCAAACGTCTGTCTTCACCCTTCGCAATTTTGCTCACATGTTCACCAAAAGCCGCCCCAAGTGAGAATGCCTGAAACCCGCCCGAATCGGTCATTGTAGGCCCATTCCAGCCCATGAATTTATGGATTTTCCCCGATTTCTTAAGAATTTCCTCCCCAGGCTGCAAATACAAATGATATGTATTCGCAAGCACGACCTGTGCCCCAAGATCTTTCACTTGTTCAGGTGTCAAAGTTTTTACCGTCGCT